>CEUM01093078.1_pt1 | contig 106909 bp, 95 predicted proteins | sample 356421 | NCBI WGS metagenome assembly CEUM01 (sample SAMEA2622716, study PRJEB7988) | marine metagenome | biome: marine biome (ENVO:00000447); feature: surface water layer (ENVO:00002042); material: "saline water (ENVO:00002010), including plankton (ENVO:xxxxxxxx)" | depth 5 m
TGCCGGACATCCTCTATATCGCCCTTGTCGACGACACTGGGAAAGTCTTGGCACACAATGAAAAAAGCTTGATAGGAACTCAGTTTGCGTTGCCGGAAACGATGAATGCCCTCGTCCCGACAAAAGCCGTCCAGTGGCGAATAGTAACGTCAGATAAGCGCCCTACAGCCTTTGAAGTATACAGCGAATTTCTTCCTTTGCAATCGTCATCCAGCATGCAGGGATCCATGGGAATGTCCACAATGCAAAACAGAATGCAGAGCATGATGCAAGGCATGCAGATGAATCGCAGGGACAATTCAGACTGGTGTGCCCCCGGTTGGTTTGATGGAATGACGGAGGGGAGTAGTTTGGACCCCGATTCCACTCCAATTATTATCATCGGCATGAATGTCGCCCCGTTTGAAGCAGCAATGGCTGAAGATCTCAAGATTACAGGCCTAACATCTGGAATCATCCTGCTTTTGGGAATGGCTGGTGTCGCCTCCCTTTTCTGGGCGCAGAGATATTCAACATCTAGCAAACTCCTTCAGGACACTCGAGCATTCGCAGCTGAAATGGTGACGAGCCTTCCAGAGGGCATTGTCGTTACGAAGGCCGATGGAGAAGTAACGTTCATCAACGACATTGCTGCTGATATGTTCGGTGTCGATCGGCTCCAGGCAACAGGAAAGACAATCGCAGAGCTACTACCTGTAAAACTCCATGACCTCCTGATTTCACTGCTCAACGCAAAAGTCATTCAGGAAAGTGAAATCGAGATTTCAAGCCCAGATGGTGGAGTATTACCCCTTGCCGTCATGGGCACCACAGTTTTAACGGATGACAGTCAATATGTTGGGGAGATGTTCATCCTCAGAGATCTCAGCCAGATCAAAAAACTCCAGATGGAAGTACAGCAACAGGAAAAACTGGCCGCTGTTGGCAACCTGGCAGCTGGGGTTGCGCATGAAGTCAGAAATCCGCTGAGTTCGATAAAAGGATACGCCACATATTTTAGTGGCCTATTCGAAGAAGGATCATCAAATAAAAATGCTGCAGATATCATTATCTCGGAAGTAGAACGGCTCAATCGGGTTATCTCGGAATTACTCGATGTAGCTCGCCCCTCAGACATTCAACGTCATGACACCCAGCTTGGGGGAATATTGGAATCCACTTTAGGTCTGGTTAAACAGGAAGCTGAAAATTCAGGAGTCGACTTGTCCGTTTCCATCAACGAGAATCTCCCGCTCATCTCCGTTGACCCAGATCGTATTTCACAGGCCCTGATCAACCTCTACCTCAATGCAATTCAGGCAATGAAAGATGGGGGCACTCTTGGAATTCTTGCAGAAGCAAAACATGGTAAAGTAACTGTTTCGGTTAGTGACACTGGATGTGGCATCCAACCGACAGACCTGAATAGAATCTTTGATCCGTATTATACATCAAAATCGACAGGCACAGGCCTCGGCCTTGCCATCGTGCACAAGATTATCGAAGCCCATGGCGGCAAGATTGAGGTAGAATCGATACTGGGAAGAGGCACTACCTTCAAAATCCAATTACCCATACAATTGCATAAAGGTGCATAGTCATGAGTGGATCCATATTAATTGTTGACGATGATAAGGCGCATCTTTCGATGCTTGAAACCATTTTTACTGGATGGGGATTTAAAACTACCGGAGTTGAAGATGGCGCGAACGCAATAGAAGAAGTTCAGGAGCGTTCTTTCGACTGTGTCCTTATGGATGTTCGCATGGCAAACATCGGTGGGATTGAGGCTTTACAGAAGATTCAAGAATACAATCCTGCAATTCCCGTAATCATTATGACAGCGTATTCATCGGTCGATATCGCTGTCGAAGCCATGAAGCATGGCGCCTACGACTATCTCACCAAACCTTTGAACTTTGATGAATTGAAATTGGTAGTTGAGCGGTCGTTGGAGCACATGTCTTTAGCTAAAGAGAATCGTTCGCTTAGAAAAAGACTTTCGAGTGAGTCCCGCCTGACAAATATAATAGGTTCGAGTGATACGATGCTTGAGTTAACTCAGATGGTTGAGACTGTTGCTCCAACTGAGGCTACCGTCTTAATTACAGGTGAAAGTGGCACGGGAAAAGAACTATTCGCAAAGGCCATCCATGATCTTAGTGACCGAAAAGACATGGAATTGGTCACAGTTAACTGTGCAGCTTTGACAGACAACCTTTTGGAATCAGAACTGTTTGGGCATGAAAAAGGGTCTTTTACTGGAGCAGACAGACGTCGTGAGGGGCGTTTTATGCAGGCCAATAAGGGAACAATCTTCTTAGACGAAGTAGGTGAAATCCCTATGCCAATGCAAGCCAAACTTCTCAGAGCGATCCAGGAACGTGAGATTCAGCGTGTTGGAAGCGATCTTGCAATAAACGTTGATGTCAGAATAATTGCAGCTACAAATCGCGACTTATTCGAACACGTAAAAGAAGGACAATTTCGAGAAGATCTATACTATCGCCTCAATGTTGTTAACCTCTCAGTTCCGTCGTTGAAAGACAGAGAAGGCGATGTAGCCTTGCTCGCTAAATTTTTCTTGGATAGATTTGCCAAGCGAAATAGGAAGCCTATGAAAGGCTTTGCGCCAGGGGCTATGGATATGCTTGTAAAATACCCATGGCCTGGCAACGTCCGGGAGCTTGAAAACACGATTGAAAGGGCTGTAATCCTATCCGTCGGTGAATATGTCTCTGATCGAGAATTACCCTCTTCGGTTAAAGATCACTTTGGTGATGCTACGGGAGATCCCAACATGGCTGCCATGGCGGGATTATCACTTGATGACATCGAAAAAATGGCCATCACCGAAACTCTCACCAAGACGAAAGGCAACAAAAGTGAGGCCGCCAAACTTCTTGGAATTACTCGCACGACACTGAATAATAAGGTCAAGAAGTACGAAATTCAGATTGAAAAGTAGTGTTGTTTCTCCAAAGCGTGATCCCCGCCTGATAGGCGTATGGAGTAACTTTAGTTGGAGTGAAGATTAACATGAGCATTTATTTAAAAATGATTCAGGTTGTTGTTTGGAATAATGAAAAAGAAGAGCTACACGACTTTGCAATATTTTAGAGTCTAGCCTTAAGCCGCAAAAGAGCCATGGTTGAGAACAATTGCGACAGTTCTATATCGCTGGATATCTGGCAAACGCCTCTTTCGTTTCGTTTTTATTTTCCCATTGTCAAAGATTTTTTTAGTCGTAAATTGTTGGCATTACTGATGAATGCCTGAATTGTTTTGCGTTTAGGGGGTGGGGTATTGGGTAGTATTGAGCCATATATTTTTAACAAATACCCTGCGAACTCAGCACCATACCCGGTGTTCTCAATATGGTCGAGCATCTCACAAAGAAAGAGAACACATTCAGAAGCACCTACATGCTCACCAAGCCGTGAGTCTCGGAATCTTTTGGCTGTATTCAGGCTACGTGGAACCCAACGGCAGTTGTCGGGAGAGTATGGTCCATTGTTATTAATTAGGTCTATGCTTAGTCCTTCACGATATCCATTTTGTTCAGACCATGCCTTGAAGGCTAAATAATCGTGCAGCCATTCATCGCAGACGTATATGCCCCTTCCTCCGTATCGCTTGTAGGATCGATTCGTTGTGCAATAGCAACGTTGTTTCATTGAATGCCAAATAGAATAGTTTGGGGTACGCTTGTTGCCTTTCGTTGCTCCATGCGATTGACGTGGGCCTTTTGCACATCCACAAGTTGCTTGCTTCTTCCCATGTTCAATTCTTTTCTCAACAATACCCTTGCAAGCTGGACATTCAAAAAGTGCATAGCAACGATGATAGCCCTTCGAGTCTTTTCTACGGTCTGAGATTTTTAAAAATTTCATGCCACAGCTCCAGAATTACATATGCCAAGTATTCAATTGTATAAGTTACCCCTGCCAGTGAAGTAGGGGTATTATTATTGATGTTCTAGGCGGTATGGTTAGGGGTAAGTCGGTCGGTGAGCGTAAAGTTTGGAGCGATAATAGCGAGTGAAATTGCAGAAAAGTTGACAAATTTCATTGTTATGCGTGAAAAATGTAGTAAATATATCAATTTTATTTAGTGTTTACATACATACTTGACGCTTAATTGGTGCATATAACTGAAGGAAGCCGTCAAGTAGCTCTGCTATTTAAGGTGTTAATAAAGCCCCCTGCTGCCATGCAGCAGGGGGCTTTATTATATCCTGTCAAAAGTGGCGGTGTTTACGAATTGTGTACGGATGCCTTGGCTGGTGCAAATCGAGGATGTGTCGCGATGAGTATGCCGCCGAGGATTAGAACAAAACCCACTGCGTGGGCCCAGGTAATGGGTTCATTCAAAATCAGATACGCTTCGATACCGCAAAAGGCCGGTAGGGAGTAATAGACGAATGATGCACGGGTTGGACCGATGGTTTTCATGGCCTTTGCCCATAATATATAGGATATGAGCGATGCGCCGATGCCGATATAGAGAACTGCTCCCATGGCTGTCAGAGACAGGGGGAACGAAGAATTGACCATCTGCTCGCCAATGGCTGCGGGGATGAGTGGCAGCACTCCTGCCAGAAAGGTGAACCCGAGGTAGGCTTTTTGCGAAATGGTGTCGGGGCGCCGTTTGAGATGGATGGAATACATGGCCCATAGCAGGGCGGCCAGCAGCATCCATATGTCACCTTGATGAAAGGAAAGATCCAGGAGAACCTGGTAGTTCCCACGAGTTACCAATGTGACGATGCCAAAAACTGCGGCCAGGAGTCCGATCAACTTGTTGACCGTGATAGCCTCTCCCAGCAACACCCGGGAGAGAAGTACCACAAACGCCGGAGTTGCTGTGGCGATGAGTGAGAGGTTGAGCGTGTTGGTGGTATGAGCGGCAATGTAGATCAGCGTGTTGAATGTCGTGACGCCGATCAGGGCTGAAATCAGCAGGTGAGGCAGATGCTTTTTCAGTGTTGCTCGTTCATTCCAGAGCGCTTTGCCCGCAAAGGGGAGCAGGATCAGTGTTGCCGTCCCCCAGCGAAGCGCTGCGAGGGTGAAAGGCGATATCTGGTCGCCCAGACCTCTGGCTATGATGAAGTTGCCGGACCAAATGAGTGTAGCAAGCAGGGCGCACGCGTATCCGGTTTTGTGAGTATTTGACATGCGCCGACTCTAGAAGGGAACCGGTAAAGTGGCAAGAGCTATGATATCATGTAGTTATAATTACTGAAAGGTGGGTAGGGTATTTATATGGTTATCCGGATTGCCGGAGCTGTCCGATTTTTCAGACATGCCTTAAAAGCGAGTCTAAACCCCCGGTATGCCCATCAAACAGTACTGACATCTTCTATTTGAGTTGGTCTATTACATATTATAATGGTGCCTCGTCTTTTTTTTCAGACAATATAGAGAATACTGGCCTGCTGTCTAAATTAGTGTTTGACGGCTATTTGATTGTTTTTTATTAACTTTTTCTGTTTGTTCGTGTTTGGCACAAATGTTGTTAAGAGAGTGCGCACGTTGCTTCGATTAATCTGTGTCTCACGGATGCGGATTCGACAAATGGAAAAAACACCTCAAGGAGTACAAGTAACATGGCAAAGATGAAAACGATGGACGGTAACACCGCTGCAGCATGGGTTTCCTATGCAATGAGTGAGACCGCAGCCATCTACCCCATCACCCCGTCGTCCACCATGGGCGAAATCGCTGACGAGTGGGCCGCTCAGGGCCGCAAGAATATTTTTGGGCAGACCGTCGAGGTCCGTCAGCTTCAGAGTGAAGCCGGCGCTGCCGGTGCGGTTCACGGCTCTCTGGCCGGTGGCGCACTGACCACTACCTTCACCGCTTCCCAGGGTTTGCTCCTGATGATCCCGAACATGTACAAGATCGCCGGTGAGCTTCTCCCGTGTGTCTTCCATGTTTCCGCCCGCGCCATTGCCGCTCACGCCCTCTCTATTTTTGGCGACCACCAGGATGTCATGGCTTGCCGTCAGACCGGTTTCGCCATGATCGCAGCTGCATCCGTTCAGGAAGTCATGGACCTTTCGCTGGTTGCTCACCTGGCAACTGTTGAAAGCTCCATTCCGTTCCTGTCCTTCTTCGACGGTTTCCGCACCTCTCACGAAATTCAGAAAATCGAAGTCATCGATTACGCTGACATGAAGCCGCTTCTGAACATGGACAAGGTTGCTGAATTCCGTGCACGCTCCATGAACCCGGAACACCCGGACGTTCGTGGTACTGCTCAGAACCCGGATATCTACTTCCAGGGCCGTGAAGCCACCAACGCCGAGTACGACGCCATTCCTGACATCGTTGAGATGTACATGGACAAAGTGTCCGCTCTCACCGGCCGCAGCTACAAGCCTTTCGATTACGTCGGTGCAGAAGATGCAGAAAACGTCGTCATCGCCATGGGTTCCGGCTGTGAAGCCATCGAAGAAGTGGTTAACCACCTCAACGCCAAGGGCGAAAAAGTCGGTCTCATCAAAGTCCGTCTGTACCGTCCTTTCTCTGCCAAGCATTTCCTGTCCGTCCTTCCCGCGTCCTGCAAGAAGATCGCAGTGCTCGACCGTACCAAGGAGCCCGGTTCCCTGGGCGATCCGCTGTACCTCGACGTCTGCACCGTCTTCAAGGAGCAGGGGGAAGGCCCCGAAGTGGTGGCTGGCCGTTACGGTCTGGGCTCCAAGGAGTTCACCCCGGCCATGGTCAAGGCTGTCTTCGACAACCTGGCCGAGTCCGCCACTCGCACCCGCTTCACCGTGGGTATCGAGGACGATGTCACCAACGCCTCCCTTGTCACGACCGAGGCCCTGGATACTACCCCGGAAGGCACTGTGCAGTGCAAGTTCTGGGGCCTCGGCTCTGACGGCACCGTCGGAGCTAACAAGCAGGCGATCAAGATCATCGGTGATAACACCGACATGTACGCTCAGGGCTACTTCTCCTACGATTCCAAGAAGTCCGGCGGTATCACCATTTCTCACCTGCGTTTCGGCGAGAAACCCATCCAGTCCACCTATCTGGTCACCGCAGCCGACTACATCGCCTGCCACAACCCCAGCTATGTGAACCTGTATGACGTTCTCGACGGCATCAAGGAAGGCGGCACCTTCGTACTGAACTGTGCCTGGACCGCTGATGAAATGGACAAGAAGCTTCCCGCTTCCATGCGCCGCGTCATTGCCCAGAAAAACCTCAAGTTCTACACCGTCGACGCTGTTAAGATCGCTGGCGAAGTCGGACTTGGTGGTCGCATCAACATGGTCATGCAGACCGCTTTCTTCAAGCTCGCCGACGTCATCCCGTTCGATGAAGCCGTCAAGCTGCTCAAGGACGGCATCGAAGCCGCCTACGGCAAGAAGGGACCGAAGATCGTTGAGATGAACAACGCTGCCGTTGACAAAGCAACCGACGCCATCGTCGAGATCGAAGTACCCGCATCCTGGGCTGAGCTCTCCGATGAAGCCATTTCCACCGACGATGCACCTGCATACGTCAAGGACGTCATGCGTCCGGTTCTGGCTCAGAAAGGTGACGACCTCCCGGTTTCCGCCTTCTCCAAAGACGGCACCATGCCGCTGTCCACCTCCAAGTGGGAAAAGCGCGGCGTTGCCATCAACGTTCCCGAGTGGATTGCCGATAACTGCATCCAGTGTAACCAGTGTGCATTCGTTTGCCCGCACTCCGCACTGCGTCCGGTCATCGCATCCGACGATGAAATGAAAAACGCTCCGTCCACCTTCGGCACCATTGATGCCAAGGGCAAGGACGTGAAAGGCATGCAGTACCGCCTCCAGGTCGCCTCTCAGGATTGTCTGGGTTGCGGAAACTGCGCCGATATCTGCCCGGCCAAGGAAAAGGCTCTGGTCATGAAGCCCATTGCCACCCAGCTCGAAGAGCAGGTTCCCAACTGGGACTTCGCTGAAACCGTATCCTTCAAGGACGCTTTCAAGCGCGACACCGTGAAGGGCTCCCAGTTCCGTCAGTCCCTGATGGAATTCTCCGGCGCCTGTTCCGGTTGTGGTGAGACCCCGTACGTCAAGGTGCTGACTCAGCTCTTCGGCGAACGCATGATCATCGCCAACGCCACCGGTTGCTCCTCCATCTGGGGTGCATCCGCTCCGTCCACCCCTTATGCAGTCAATGCAGAAGGTCATGGTCCGGCTTGGGGTAACTCCCTGTTCGAAGATGCCGCCGAGTTCGGTTTCGGTATCGAGATGGGTGTAAACCGCCGCCGCGAAATTCTGGTCAGCAAGTGCGAAGCAGCTCTCGAGTCCGCTTCCGGCGAGACCAAGACCGCCATCGAAAACTGGCTCGCAGCCAAGGACGATGCCGAAGCTTCCGCTGAAGCCGGCAAGGCACTGAAAGCAGCCCTCAAGGGCACCGGCGACGCAGCACTGAAAGAAATCGCTGCAGACGAAGACCTGTTCACCAAGAAGTCCGTCTGGATCTTCGGTGGTGACGGTTGGGCCTACGACATCGGTTTCGGTGGTCTGGATCACGTCATTGCTTCCGGCAAGGACGTCAACATCCTCGTCATGGATACCGAAGTCTACTCCAACACCGGTGGTCAGTCCTCCAAGGCGACTCCGCTTGGCTCCATCGCCAAGTTTGCCGCCGCAGGTAAGGGCACCGGCAAGAAGGACCTCGGCCGCATGGCAATGACCTACGGCTACGTCTACGTTGCTTCCATCGCCATGGGCGCGGACAAGCAGCAGACCATGAAGGCGTTCAAGGAAGCTGAAGCTTACCCCGGACCGTCCCTCATCATCTGCTACGCACCGTGCATCAACCAGGGCATCAAGAAGGGCATGGGCAAGACCCAGATCGAGCAGAAGCTTGCTGTTGATTCCGGCTACTGGCCGCTGTATCGCTACAACCCGCTGCTGGCTGAAGAAGGCAAGAATCCCTTCCAGCTCGAATCCAAGGCCCCGGACGGCTCCCTCCAGGAATTCCTGTCCGGTGAAAACCGCTACGCAATGCTGGAACGCTTCCACCCGGAACTGTCCAAGGCATTCCGTGAGCGCATTGAGAAAGACTACGCCGACCGTTACGCAATCCTTACGCATCTGGCTGACGCTGATTTCAGCAAGCCTGAAGCCGATGCTGCAGGAACCTGCGAAGTTGGTGTGTCCGCCGAAAGCCCCGGTTCCGGTGAACCGTGTGACGACGGCAGATAGACTATAGATGTTCGTGCGGGATGGGGCATTTGCGGAGGCCTACGGGCCTGACCCCATCCCGCACCTTTTGGTTCAACACAGGTGAAGACCTGGGGGTCTTCACGACAAGGAGGAAGGGTACGATGTACACTTTAATGGCACTGGCACCGATTCTTACGGTGTTCTTTTTCCTGGTAATTCTACGCTGGCCCGCTAAAAAAGCGATGCCGCTGGCACTGGTAGTGGTAACACTGCTGGCCTTTTTCGTTTGGCAGGTGGCCGGTACGGTCATCGCCGCATCCATTATTCAGGGTGTTGCGATCGCGTTAGCGATCTTGTGGATTGTCTTTGGTGCGCTGTTGATGCTCAACACGCTCACCAATAGTGGTGCTATTGCGGCTATTCGCGCCGGTTTCATGGATATTACTCCTGACCGTCGTATTCAGGCCATGATCATCGCATGGTGCTTCGGTGCATTCATTGAGGGCGCAGCCGGCTTCGGTACTCCCGCAGCTGTTTGTGCTCCGCTGCTCATGGCTCTCGGTTTCCCGGCAATGGCCGCGGTTACCACCGCTCTGATCATTCAGTCCACTCCGGTTACCTTCGGCGCTGTTGGTACTCCGGTTCTGCTCGGCGTTAAAACCGGTCTTGATAACCCGATCGTCCACGACGTTCTGGGCAAGAACGGCATCGCCTTCATGGACTACATTTACGAGATCGGCGCCAACGCCGCTCTGTTCCACGGCCTGATCGGTATCATGATCCCGACCTTCCTGGCCGTTATCCTGACCCGCTTCTTCGGCAAGGAAAAGTCCGTTGCCAAGGGTCTGGAAGCTCTGCCTTTCGGTATTTTCGCCGGTTTGGCTTTCACTGTTCCTTACTACCTGGTCGCCAAGTTCCTCGGACCCGAGTTCCCGTCCCTGATCGGTGGTCTCGTTGGTCTGGCTCTGGTTGTTACCGCTGCCAAGAACAACTTCCTTACTCCCAAGACCACTTGGGATTTCGATGCCCGTGAAAACTGGCCCAAGCACTGGATGGGTACCTGGGAACCCAAGTTCGCCAAGGCTCCTGAGCACATGACCCTCATGAAGGCATGGTCTCCGTACGTCCTGGTTGGTCTGTTCCTCGTTCTGTCCCGTAAGGTCGACTTCATCAAGGGTGCTCTGACGTCCGTTTCCATCCCCATCACTGACCTGTTCGGTACCGGTATTGGATACTCCATCAAGCCCTTGTACGTTCCTGGCTTCATCTTCCTGTGCGCTGTCATCTGCGCCTTCTTCATCCAGCGCATGGACTTCAGCGCTCTGAAGGACGCTGCTGGCAAGGCAGGTAAGACCACTCTTCAGGCTTCCTTCGCACTTGGCTTTGCCATTCCGATGGTTCGCGTATTCATCAACTCCGGTACCAACGCTTCCGGCCTTGCTTCCATGCCTTTGGAACTGGCTAACGGTGTTGCCGGTCTTGCTGGCTCCGCCTGGACCGGCTTTGCTGCCGTCATCGGTGCCATGGGTGCCTTTATTGCAGGCTCGAACACCGTGTCCAACATGATGTTCTCCCTGTTCCAGTTCGGTGTTGCTTCCCAGATCGATGTGCCTCAGGCCATCATCGTCGCCCTCCAGGCTGTCGGTGGCGCCGCAGGTAACATGATCACTGTTCACAACGTCGTCGCAGCAGCTGCTGTTGTCGGCCTGATGGACCGTGAAGGTGAAATCATCCGTAAGACTCTGATTCCTCTGACCTACTACCTGGTCATGGCCGGCATCCTGGGTGTCGTTCTGACTGGTGCAGGCATGGGATTGGTTCTTAAGTAATTGCTTTAACCTTTACGTCCGCAACGTAACTAATAAGGGAGGGGAGACTGGTTCTCCCCTCCCATTTCAAAAACTACGATATATTTTCAAGGAGATACGAAATGGGTGCTGAAAAGCTCATCAAGGATTTTGAGGCCGCCGTCGGTGCGGAAAATGTCATGACCAGCGAGACCGACCGTCACGCCTATTCCTATGATGCTGCTGTGCTTGATTCCGTCATGCCTGCGCTGGTTGTCCGTCCGGAAACCAGCGAAGCTCTCGGCAAAGCAGTCAAGCTCTGTAACGACAACGGCCTGCCTCTTACTGTTCGTGGTGCCGGTACCAACCTGTCCGGTGGAACCATTCCGCATCCTGGTGGCGTTGTCATTCTGACCAATGGCCTGAATCGTATTCTCGAAATCAACGAAGAAGACATGTACGCAGTCGTCGAGCCAGGTGTTGTCACCTCTCAGTTCGCTGCCGAAGTCGCCAAGCGCGGCCTTTTCTATCCCCCGGATCCGGGCAGCCAGACTGTTTCCACCATCGGTGGGAACGTGGCTGAAAACGCTGGTGGTCTCCGCGGCCTCAAGTACGGCGTCACCAAAGATTACGTCATGGGCATCGACTTCTGGGACGTTAACGGCGAACTGGTCAAGTCCGGTTCCCGCACTGTCAAATGCGTTACCGGTTACAATCTGGCCGGTCTGATGGTTGCCTCCGAAGGTACCCTGGGCGTATTTGACAAAGTGATCCTGAAGCTCGTTCCCCCGGCACAGGCTGCCAAGTCCATGATGGCGATTTTCCCCTCCATGAAGGCTGCATCCGAAACCGTTGCCGCTATCATTGCCAACAAGATTGTTCCGGCAACCCTGGAGATGATGGATAACTTCACCATCAACACCGTTGAAAATTTCCGTAAGGCCGGACTGCCCACCGATGCCGCAGCACTGCTGCTGATCGAAGTCGATGGTCACCCCGCACAGGTCGAAGACGAAGCCGCCATGGTTGAAAAGATCTGTAAGGAAAACGGCGCGACTGAACTGAAGGTCGCCAAGGACGCTGCCGAGCGTGATGCCGTTTGGCAGGCTCGCCGCGACGCGTTGCCCGCACTGGCCAAGCTCAAGCCCACCTGCGTGCTTGAAGACGCCACCGTGCCTCGCTCCAAAATACCTGCCATGATCGCTGCTCTGGAAGAAATCTCCCAGAAGCTCGACCTGACCATCGGTACCTTTGGTCACGCTGGCGACGGTAACCTGCATCCCACCATCCTCACCGACAAGCGTGACAAGAACGAGTGGGAACGTGTTGAAAAGGGTATCGATATGATCTTCGACCGCGCTCTTGCCCTCGGCGGCACCCTGTCCGGCGAACACGGCATCGGTCTTGCCAAGTCCAAGTACATGGAAATCGAGACTTCCCGCGCTACCCTGGAATATGCACACCGTATGAAATCCGTTCTTGATCCCAAGGGTATTTTGAATCCCGGCAAGATCATCGGCTTCAAGAACTAGATAACGAGGTTCAACATGGCCGATATCAATAAACTTGCTCAGATGTTCAAGGAGTTGGACGACCAACTGGTCAACTGCATGCGCTGCGGTATGTGCCAGGCTGTTTGTCCCATTTTTGCCCAGACCGGTAGAGAAGCTGACGTTACTCGCGGAAAGCTCGCTCTGCTGGACGGTCTGGCCAGCCAGATGCTGGAAGATCCGGAAGGCGTTAACGAGAAGCTGAACAAGTGCCTGCTTTGCGGCACCTGTCAGTCCAACTGTCCGTCCGGTGTGTCCGTTATGGACATTTTCCTGAAGGCCCGTGCGATCATGACCGGTTACTTCGGTCTGCCTCCGGTCAAGAAGGCTATCTTCCGCGGCATGCTGAAAAACCCCAAGCTGTTCAACACGCTGACCAACATGGGCGCCAAGTTCCAGGGTATCTTCACTAAGAAGGTGGATGACATGCTCGGTTCCTCCTGTGCCCGCTTCAACGCACCGGTCATCGGGGATCGCCACTTCAACACCCTGGCTTCAAAGCCGTTCCACAAGACCGTGCCCAGCATGGATACTCCGGCTGGAAAGTCCGGCATCCGTGTGGCCTTTTACGTCGGTTGTGCCATTGACAAGATCTTCCCGCAGGTCGGTGAAGCCATGCTCAAGGTGCTCAATCACCACGGCGTGGGTGTTTACCTGCCTGAAGGACAGGCATGCTGTGGTATTCCGGTACTGTCCAGCGGTGATGCGGATACCTTTGACAATCTGATTGAACAGAACGTCAAACTCTTCCGCGAAGGCGACTTCGATTACATCATCACCGGTTGCGCTTCCTGCACGTCCACCATCAAGGAATTGTGGCCTGCAATGTATCGTGGCGCATCGGCGACAAAATATGATATACAACAATTGGAAAAGAAAACTCTCGACATCAGCCAGTTCCTCGTGGACGTGCTGAAAGTGGAGCCCAAAGAGGTTTCCGGCGGCAGGACTGTGACCTATCACGATCCCTGTCACCTCAAGAACTCCCTCGGCATTACTGCACAGCCTCGTGATATCATCAAGGCTGCCGGTTGCGACTACACGGAGATGATGGAAGCTGGAACCTGTTGCGGCTGCGGTGGTAGCTTCAACGTCGCTCACTACGAGATGTCCAAGAAGATTGGTAGCCGCAAGGCTGACAATATAATCAATGCTAAGGTCCAAACCGCGTCAACCAGTTGTCCGGCCTGCATGCTGCAGATGACCGACATGCTCTCTCAGAAGGGAGCAAAGATGGACGTTAAACACGTCGTCGAACTGTACGCGGAATCGCTATAACAAAAGGGAACAAGGGAATCTGACCATGTCCAAAAGCCTGTATGTGAGCGCGACCGAAGAGCGAAGCGGCAAATCCGCCGTCATTCTCGGCGTCATGCAGATGCTCCTGCGTGAAATCGACAATGTCGCCATCTTCCGGCCCATCATCAACAATCCCGGGGAAGGGAAAGAGGACCACGATATTGCGCTCCTCATCGGACACTACAAACTGTCCATTCCGTATCGCGACACCTACGCCTACACTCTTGAAGAAGCGCGTGAGCTGATCAATGCCGGTCAGCATGCGCTGGTCCTCGAGAACATCCTGAAGAAGTACAAGGAACTGGAAGAGAAGTACGATTTCGTACTCTGCGAAGGGACCGACTTCAAAGGGAAGGATCCGGCATTCGAGTTCGACCTCAATGCTGATATCGCCGCCAATATCGGTGCACCGATGCTCGTCGTGGCATCCGGCCGCAACAAGACCCCGGACGAGGTGGTGAACATCACCCGTTCAACTCTGGACACCATGTCCGAAAAGGGTGTCGATTTTGTTGCCTGCATCGTCAACCGCGCACCCGAGGGAATGACTGACGACCTGTGCCGTCACATCCAGTGCAAGGTCGATCAAAAAGATCTGCCGGTGTATGTCATCCCGGAAAACGAAGTGCTCGGCAAACCGACCATCGGCGATGTGAAGCGCTGGCTCGATGCTGATATTCTGTATGGTCACAGTGGCTTGCAGACCTTGGTCGACAACTATGTTGTTGCTGCCATGCAGGTCGGTAACTTCCTTGACTATATTGAGCAGGGAAGCCTGATCATCACGCCCGGAGACCGCTCGGATATCATCCTTTCCGCGCTGGCTTCGCGCCTGTCCAGCTCATATCCCGATATCGCCGGTATCATTTTGACCGGTGGTCTCGAAGTCGCAGCCAATGTCCACAAACTGATCGAAGGTTGGACCGGTGTTCCGGTACCCGTGCTTTCGGTCAAGGGACACACCTACCATAACGTGCAGGAACTCAATCGACTCTATGGTCGTATCGAAGCGAACGATCATCAGCGTATTGCCAGTGCCCTTGGTGGATTCACCCAGCATGTGAACTCCCAGGAACTGCGTGATCGTGTTGTCGAACAGCGTTCCACTCGTGTAACGCCGAAGATGTTCGAGTTCTCCTTGTTCGACAAGGCTTCTCGCGACAAGCAGCGTATCGTCCTTCCCGAAGGAACCGGCGAGCGCATTCTGCGTGCTACCGACATCCTCATGCGTCGTGGTGTGGCAGACATCATCCTGCTCGGCCGTGAAGACGAAATCCGCAACAACGCATCCATGTGTGGTGTGGATATCTCCGGCGCCCAGATCATTGATCCTGCCGAGTCCGATTTACTGGACTCCTTTGCCGAGGAATACCTCGAACTGCGCAAGCACAAGGGCATGATCGCTGATGTGGCCTGGGATCGCATGGCTGATACCACCTACTTCGGTACCATGATGGTTCACAAAGGCTTTGCCGACGGCATGGTTTCCGGTTCCGTGACAACCACGGCCCAGACCATTCGTCCTGCATTCGAGTTCGTGAAGACCAAGCCGGGAAGCTCCATCGTTTCCTCTGTCTTCCTGATGTGCCTCAAGGATCGCGTGCTGGTTTACGGTGACTGCGCTGTCAACACCAACCCCAATGCCCAGCAGTTGGCCGAGATCGCCATCTCCGCCGCTGAGACTGCTGGTATCTTTGGTGTTGATCCCAAGGTCGCCATGCTCAGTTATTCCACTGGCTCTTCCGGTAAGGGAGAGGATGTGGAAAAGGTCACTGAAGCAACGCGCATTGCCAAGGAACTCATCAAGGAACGCGGTTTGTCCTTCCCGCTGGAAGGGCCGTTGCAGTACGATGCAGCCGTTGATCCCGAAGTTGCCAAAGTCAAGATGCCGGACTCCGATGTCGCCGGTCAGGCCACCGTCTTCGTGTTCCCTGATCTGAACACCGGTAACAACACCTATAAAGCTGTTCAACGTGCTGCCAACGCCGTGGCCATCGGCCCCGTGTTGCAGGGCTTGAACAAGCCGGTGAACGATCTGTCCCGCGGTTGTACCGTGCCGGATATCGTCAACACCGTTGCCATTACGGCCATCCAGGCCCAGGCAGAGAAAAAGTAATCAATCGGGCGGTTTCGTTCCGGGACCGCCCGAATCGAATTTCATGAAGTGCGAACCGTTGGGGGCGCACAATTTAGTTAAAGAATCGATAATCGAGGAAGCATCACAATGAAAGTTCTGGTCATCAACTCCGGTAGTTCATCCATCAAGTATCAATTGCTGGACACGGAAACTGAAGCCGTCATGGTCAGCGGACTGGTTGAACGTATCGGCGAGGAAATGGGCGACCTGAAAGCCAAGGTGTATCCTGACACCGACGATGAAGTTGTCAACAAGCTGCACCAGCCTATCCCGGATCACACCACAGGTATGCGCCTTGCCATTGACCTGATCACCGACCCTGAAAAGGGTGTGCTTAAGGACAAGAGCGAGATCGGCGCTGTCGGACACCGTGTTGTTCACGGTGGTGAAGAGTTCCACAAGTCCATCATCATTACTGATGAGGTCATTGCCGCCATTGAGGCGTGTATCCCGCTGGCTCCGTTGCACAACCCGGCCAACCTCGATGGTATCCGCGTCGCCATGGATCTGTTCCCCGATGCTCCGCAGGTTGCTGTATTCGACACCGCCTTCCATCAGACCATCCCGGCTCGCGCCTTCATGTACGCACTGCCGTATGAGCTGTATGAGGAAGACCGTGTTCGTCGCTATGGATTCCATGGCACATCACATAAATTTGTTGCCGGTGAAATGGCTGCCATACTCGGCAAGCCCGTGGAAGAGACCAACATGATCACCGTGCACCTGGGCAACGGCGGCTCCATGACCGCTGTACAGAACGGAAAATCCATCGACACCACCATGGGCATGACGCCTCTGGAAGGGCTGGTCATGGGCACCCGTTCGGGAGATGTGGACCCGGCTCTCCACACCTTCCTGGCCCGTAACAAGGACATGGATATCGAAGCTATCGATACCATGCTCAACAAAGAATCCGGCCTCAAGGGACTGTGCGGCATGAACGACATGCGCGACATCCACGAGGCTATCGCCAAGGGCGACAAGCACGCCAAAATCGCTTTGGACGTGCAGACCTACCGCAACCGCAAGTACATCGGTGCCTACATGGCCGTACTCGGTTGTATCGATGCCATTGTCTTCACTGCCGGTATCGGGGAAAACGACGAGATCGTTCGTCTGGAATCCCTGCGCGGTCTTGAATGCTTCGGCGTCAAAATAGATGAAAAGGTGAACGATCAGCGCGCCAAGGAGCCTCTGAAGATTTCCACCGACGACAGTACGGTGGCAGTCTGGGTCATTCCGACCAATGAGGAACTGGCTATTGCTCGTGAAACCAAAAGTGTTTTAAACCAGTAATACTTACACCATGGACTGTTGCGGCTTCCCCGCTGCACGTGAGCAGCGGGGTTGTGGTCCATACCAATCGGAGGTGGTGCTATGCCTAACAAGGAAGCACTGATTGAAAAGTTTGTTGAAAAGGCGGAACTCGTTTCTGCTCAGGTAACGGAAGTCAAAAACGAAGAAGAGGCGATTCAGTACGTACTCGATCTTTGTGACAAGAAAGAAGCCTGCCAGTTGCTGGCAAGCGGCTGTGAAAACAATCTGTCTGACAAAGCGGAAGAACTCTGCGATCTCAAACAGACCAAGGTCATCGCCGCTCCTGCATTGAAACAGGATGTCTACAAGAAGCTGGCCACAAAAGCCGAAAAGGCCGGTTTCGAGTGTATCGATTCCGGTATGCGCGATCGCCTGGCTGGCATCGACATCGGTTTCACCACCGCTGAGTATGGTATCGCTGATACCGGAACCCTCATGGTGGATTGCCCTAGTGAAGAGCTTCGTCTGGCTACCATGGTCAGTGAATTTCATGTCTGCATGCTGCCCAAATCAAAAATCCGCGCCAATACATATGCCGTGGAAAAGATGATGCTGACCCGGATGAAAAAGGCGCCCAACTATATGGCGTACATCACCGGCCCAAGCCGTACCGCTGATATTGAACGCGTTCTCGCGCTTGGTGTTCACGGTCCCCTTGAACTCCACATCCTGCTTTTGGAGGACTAGTCATGCAGAAAGCTAACAACCTGAAAGAATACCGCGAGGACATGCGTGAGTCGCTCGATAACGACTTCCTGCGTACGACCCTCGATAATTTTGCTGTTGCCTACCGCGCCGGACGCGCCAATGCCTTCAAGGACATGGACGTTCGCGGTTTGATCCAGAATATTGCCGATTGCAAGGATGCGGCTGCCGCTAATTACCAGGAACTCTACGCTGAGTTCAAGGAAAACGCCGAAGCTGCCGGTATCCATGTCCATTTTGCTAAAACTGCTGATGATGCCAACAAGATCATCGCGCAGATTGCCAAGGACACCAATTGCAAATCCATCGTCAAATCCAAATCCATGACCGCTGAGGAAACCCTCCTCAACCATGATCTGGAAGATGAAGGGTTTGAAGTCATTGAAACCGACCTTGGCGAGTGGATCATCCAGTTGCGTCACGAAGGTCCTTCGCACATGGTTATGCCTGCCATTCACCTTTCACGTCATCAGGTCAAAGACCTGTTCACCGACGTGACCGGCAAACAGCAGGAAGCCGACATCGAAAAACTGGTCAAGGTCGCTCGTCGCGAACTGCGTCAGAAGTATGTCGATGCTGACATGGGTATCACCGGTGCCAACTTCGCCATCGCCGAAACCGGCGGTATCGGACTGGTCACCAACGAAGGTAACGCCCGTCTTGTTTCCACGTTGCCTCGTGTACACGTTGCGCTCATGGGTATTGATAAGCTGCTGCCCAAGCTGCATGACGCGCTGCGCATCCTCAAGGTGCTGCCGCGTAACGCCACCGGTCAGCAGATCACGTCTTACGTGACATGGATCACCGGTGCCAACGAGTGTCTGGCCTGCGAAGATGACAAAAAAGAAATTCACTACGTTGTTCTGGATAACGGCCGCTCCGAGCTGATCGAAGATCCGTTGTTCTCTCAGGTCAACCGCTGTGTCCGTTGTGGCGCTTGCGCCAACGTCTGCCCGGTTTACCGGTTGGTCGGCGGTCACAAGATGGGCCACATCTATATCGGTGCCATCGGTTTGATTCTGACCTACTTCTTCCACGGGAAGGAGAAAGCCAAGAACATCGTTCAGAACTGCATCAACTGCGAAGCGTGTAAGGATATTTGTGCCGGTGGCATTGATCTGCCGCGACTCATCAAAGCCATTCACGCCCAGATCATGGAAGAAGACGGCAGCCCGCTGCCTCAGCGCCTCCTGAGCTCCGTGCTCAAGAACCGCAAGCTCTTCCACACACTGCTGCGTACAGCCAAGTGGGGCCAGAAGCCCATTGCGGAAAAAGACGGATACATTCGTCATCTGCCGATGATCTTTGCCAAGGAGCACGGGTTCCGCGCACTGCCGACTGTTGCCGAAGAACCATTTCGCGATTGGTGGGAAAAGAACCGTCCATACGTGGACAAGCCCAAGCACCGTGTGGCGCTGTTCTCCGGTTGCGTGCAGGACTTCGTCTACCCTGAACAGATGCAGGCTGCTGTCAAAGTATTCGCCGACAACGATGTCGACATGGAATACCCCATGGAACAGTCCTGCTGCGGACTTCCCGTCCAGATGATGGGTGAGATGAAAGTCTCCCGTGATGTTGCCGTGCAGAACCTCCGCGCTTTTGAGACCGGAGCATACGACTACATCATCACGCTGTGTGCATCGTGTGCAGCCCACCTCAAGCACAACTATGCCAAGCTGGTCATGGACAAGCCTGCGCTGAAGATGAAGGCAGATGAGTTCGCCTCCAAGGTGATCGATTACTCGTCCTTCGTGAATGATGTGCTCAAGGTCAAGAAATCCGACTTCCGCGAAGTGGGAACCAAGGCCACCTACCACGCGCCGTGTCACCTGTGCCGCGGACTGGATGTTCACGATGCTCCTCGCGACCTGATCAAGAAGGGTGGTATGGAGTACGTCGAGTGCGCAGAAGAGGAAGTCTGCTGCGGATTCGGTGGAACCTTCTCCATGAAGTTCCCTGAGCTTTCATCCGAGCTGCTGAACAAGAAGCTTGGCAATGTGGAAGAAACAGGCGCTTCGGTGCTGCTGACCGATTGCCCGGGTTGCATCATGCAGCTGCGCGGCGGTCTCAAGAAACGTGGTTCCAAGATTCAGGTTCGCCACGTGGCTGAAGTTCTGGCCGATAACAAAAAGTAACCTTCACCCTGTCATACATGAGGCACTCACTTTAGGTTGGACCGCAATCCCTCGAAGCAACTGCCACGCTTCCTCCTAAGATGAACAGCCTTCATGTCGGTTCCCCGCCCGCTGCGGGGCGGGGAACCATATATTTCTGGACAGCTCAAGAACAGGCGGGTACGGACTTGTTCGGTATAAACAGCTGAATATAAAGGATAGGATGATAATGAATACTAATCAGATTCCGTATCTAAAACGCTTCGTCGTACTCTATTTCTCCACATTTCTTCTCGTTGGCATTGTCGCCACTTTCTGTCTCTATCAGTTTGCCGATGTATCCTGGATCGCTCCGGCGGTTCTTTTTGGTGTTTTGACTGCATTTGGTCTGCTTGGTGTTGCCCTGACCTATTTCCTGGGAAGTGGTCTGGTTAAGCCTCTTAAGAATATCGTCAGCTATACGGCTAATATTCTGGATGGAAATTATCGCAAGGCCGATGACGAGATGGTTACCAAAACCATCCCCGGACTCGGTGATATGGTGGGAGAGTTGGCCGCCCAATTCAAGGAACGGCTGGGTTTTTCCCGGTCAGTACTCGAAGGGCTTCCTGTGCCTGTCTGTATTGTCGACACCGAGGAACGCATTACTTTTTTGAATCGTGAATGTCTGGAGATGCTTGGTTCTCACGAAGATCCCAAGTCATACTACGGTAAAATGATTTCCCAGATATTCTACAAGGATGACCGCAAATCGCTCATTGGCACCTGTATGGAGGAGAACTCTCGCGTTATGGGACGCGATGCTGTTTTCAAGCATGCCGATGGCTCTGATATCAATGCTATTTTGAATCTGTTCCCTTTGACAGATGTCGAGGACACGGTCATTGGCGGTTGTTGTCTCTATCTCGATACGACAGTGCTCAAGAAGCGCGAGCAGGAGATCGTTTGTCAGAACGAACGCATTGCCAAAGCGGCCAGTGAAGCGACCCTTGTTTCCGAAGAACTGGCAGCAGCAGCGTCGCAACTGGAATCCCTGGTGAGTGAGGCGCAAACCGGTGCCTGCATGCAAACAGATCGTACTTCCGAAACTGCCACGGCAATGGAAGAAATGAATGCAACCGTGCTGGAGGTTGCCCGTCATGCGCAGGAAGCGGCGGAGAATGCCGATGATGCGCGTACGCAGGCTGAAGCTGGTTCGCAGATCGTGACCGATGTCGTTTCATCCATTGAAGAAGTTGCCTCTCATGCGAATGAATTGAAGGCTTCCATGGAGGAACTGGATAAGAGCGCAGATGGTATTGGAACGGTTTTGAGCGTTATCGAGGATATTGCCGATCAAACGAATTTACTCGCCCTGAATGCCGCCATTGAGGCTGCTCGTGCAGGCGAGGCTGGGCGTGGTTTTGCGGTTGTTGCTGATGAAGTACGCAAACTGGCAGAGAAGACCATGCAGGCGACCAGCGAAGTGCATGAGGCCATCACCAGAATTCAGGGTGGTGCCCGTAACAATGTGCATGCTACCGAGATCGCAGTCAGCTCCGTACAGAAGAGCACGGAAAATGCTCATCGTTCGGGTGAGGCGCTGAAGCGTATTGTCATGGTGGCCGAATCCACTGCTGATCAGGTGCGGGCTATTGCAACGGCTGCAGAGCAGCAGTCTGCTACGAGTGATGAAATCAACAGAGCAACTGCCGATGTGACCCGTGTTTGTAATGAAACGGATTCACTTATGAATGAGGCCACTGAATCCATCACCAGGCTTTCAAAATTGGCATCGAAATTGTCAACCGTAATACGCGATATGCAGTAACCGGCATACAAAAGTCGTATTTTGGGGTGACAATAACGTAATGTGTGATTATATATAGTAGTGTGGAGATGTATCTACTGCCCGAGCATCTTCGCAACTGATTGAAAAGGCAGAAATTGTAAAGAGAGTCGCGTTGTGGTCAGACATATCGTCATGTGGACGTTGAAAGAGGAAGTGGACGGTGTTCCTGCAAAAGAGAATGCCGCAAAGATGAAAGAAATGCTCGAAGCGCTGAACGGTCGAATCGACGGATTGCGTCACCTCGAAGTGAGTTACGACATCGTAGCAGCTGAACCTGAATGTCATATTGTGTTGTGTTCCGAGCATGATGATGTGGATGCCTTGAATCATTATCAGGGCCATCCTGAGCACCAGGCATGTGTTGCCTTCGTCAAGACGGTTGTTACCGGCCGTAAGGCACTGGACTATCAAGTCTGATAAAAAACCGGGGTGGTATACGCTGGTTTTAAAAAGCCATGGTTCGACGTGATTGTCGGTGCTCGTGACAAGGTGGGACGACGTTACGAAAGGAGAAAACCATGTCAATGCGTTTTGATCAGGACCGTAAAAGGATTATTTGTCGCTGGGAAGAACCCGTTAAAGTCGTGATGAACAAGAAGGAAGGGGTCATCAACCGTTCCCGCATGATCACGGTGAAAGTGAATGACAACGGCAAGCTCAACAGCAAGGATATCCGGCGGCACAAGAAGCACCCCATGTTTCCCTATATCAATCGTTTTAATAACATGCTCAATAATTATGAGTGCTTCCCTCAGTGCGAGGGGCAGTATAAGTGCGCCATCTGCGGCGAGGAGCATAGTGTCAGTCCGTTTTTTGATACGAACACACAGTCCATCCTCTGGTTATGCAGAGATCACCTTGCCAGTTCCCCTTCAATGGATGAGTGAGAAAAATCGACTCGCTATTAAAAAGCCTGCTTAGTTTTCATAGCAGGCTTTTTTTATTGATTATCATTAATATTGTCGAGAAAGAGAGTAAGCTAATACGATACGTGTGATTGTGATAACCCTGTAAAACTGATAGTGATTCAGTATGAATGATACTTTATTGTTTGCCGATGAGCAGGACGATTCCACCACTGCGGCTGGGGAGCTTTCCGGTAGCACGTGGAAAGTGCTCATTGTCGACGATCAACCGGACGTCCATAATGTTACCAAGCTCGTGCTGGAGGGATACACCTTTCAGGGGCGGCAGGTAACCTGTTTGAGCGCCTACTCCGGTGCAGAGGCAAAGCAATTGATCCTCGACCATCCTGATGCTGCCGTGGTGCTCCTTGATGTTGTCATGGAAACGAGAAAGGCCGGGCTGGAGGTCGCGGAGTATATCCGGTCAACAGTACGAAATCAGCTTCTGCGCATCATTCTTCGCACCGGGCAGGCTGGCGAGGCTCCCGAACGGGATGTCGTCACCCAGCTTGATATCAACGATTACCGACAAAAGACCGAACTCACGGCGGATCGCCTGATTACTGCGGTGACCACGGCTATCCGGTCATACCGTGATCTCAAGGTCATTAATGACTCCAGGCGCGGGTTGCACCTGTTGGCGATGTCCATTGCGCATCAGGTGCGTAACAGGACCATCGCCATAGCTGGTTTTGCCAATATCATTCGCCGTAAAGAGCTTCCTGAAGGTGTGGAGGAGTACCTGGAGACCATACTTGAGGAGTCGGCCAAACTGGAAGGCATGGTCAATGATGTCACTAGTTTTGCCTCGGTACATATGAAAGAAGTTAGCGCGTGCAATGTGCGCGAGTTGCTTGAGCGTGCCATGGAGCGTGTGGAACAGGGGCTTGATGCATCGCACAATATACAATGGAAGCTGATGACGCCAGATCAGTCCATTTTGGTTGACCCTGAACTGTTTGTTGAAGCAATGGGGGCAATTTTGGATAACTGTGTCGACTTCAGTGGGAATACTCCGACCATTGAAATAACCGTTCACCCTGAACGATTGTCATGCATGATCGAGATAGTAGACTATGGAACAGGGATCAGTCAGGCTGATTTGCCGTTTGTGTATGACCCATTTTTTACTCGTAAACCGGATGGCTCTGGCATGGGCTTGTGCATCGTGCGCCGTGTGGCCATGGAACACCAGTGGGATGTGGCAATCAACTCGGTCGAAGGAAAGGGGACGACTGTCAAAGTGGTCATTCCCCGTAGGGAAATGACTGGGGTTGACTAATGGCCAAGTGTACTGATTCTTGTCTCTTATTGGGTAACGATTGATGCAAAAGCTGCTGTTGGTATTTTGTGTGCTCGGGTTGGCGCTGGCTCCTTTCCCGTATGTGGCTGATGCCGAGGATAAGAAAGTCGTTCTCGCCTCGTTGTACTGGCCTCCATATACAGGGCAGGAGTTGCCGGCAGAAGGAGCTTCGACCCGTGTTGTAAGACAGGCCTTCAAAGCAATGGGGTATGAGCTTGAAATACGTTTCTTTCCCTGGAGCAGGGCCATCGACGAATTTGTGAATGATCCTGAGATTGATGGGTATTTTCCTGAGTATCCAGGACGTGAAAATCAATTTTCATATTCCGAGATAATAGGGGAAAGCTCCCTCGGTTTTGCCAAGCTCAAAAAACGTGAGATTCAGTGGACTACCATGGATGACCTTGAATCCTACCTGATTGGTACTGTCAGAGGGTACCTCAACACCCCGGAATTCGATTCCATGGTCACAAAAGGCCGTATCCGTACTGATGAAGCGGTTTCCGACATTTTCAACCTCAGAAAGGTCGTTGCCGGAAGAGTTGATATGGGAGTTGTTGACAGCAACACGTTCAATTATCTGCTGTTGAATGATTATCTCCTGTATTCCCACCGCCACGATTTGCATGTCATGCAAAAGCTCATGGGCGTGCTGAGTCTTCACGTGTGTTTTCGCAAAGACATGCATGGTGAATCTCTCAGGAAGGTTCTTGATGAGGGGTTGACCCATGTTTCATTTCAAAAGATCCAACGAGAGTATATCGAACGATATTTTTCATTGGATTAACAAGCTGGGACAATAGTGACAGTCGAAGATCGATGTAGAGTGGTTTCATAAACTCTGGATCAACCGTTGACGCAAAAAAGAAAGGCCGCCGATTTGACATCGGCGGCCTTGTTTATTTCCAGAGTTTGCCAGTTCTACAGGAAGTAGTAGGTGGCAATAAGACCGGTAATGGACATGGTGATGGTGTACGGGAATGCGTGCATAACCATACGGCCGTAAGAGAGCCTGATGACCGGTGCCAGAGCAGAGGTCAGGAGGAACAGGAATGCGGCTTGTCCGTTAGGGGTTGCAACAGACGGGATGTTGGTACCCGTGTTGATGGATACAGCGAGCTTATCGAACTGTAACATGGTCTCGGCAACCTGAGTCTGAATACCCTGCGGGAGGGTGGCGATGACATCTGCACGATGTACATTGGCATCGGTCAGCTTGGCCATCAGAGCTTCACCGGTCATGCCGATGCCGGGAATGGCATCAAGCACCTTGATGAAGTGCAGCTTGGTTTCCGAGATGTAGACGGTAGCAACGAAGACGTTGTCCGAGATCATGGAGAGCACGCCGTTGGCAATGTAGTAGGCAGCCATCTGAGTTTGTCCCTTCAGCGCCAGAACGACATCCATGACCGGTTTGAAGAGGTGTTGGTCATGAATTACGCCGACGATGGCAAAGAAGACAACCAGCAGGGCGGTGAAGGGCAGAGCCTCTTCAAACGCGGGGCCAAGCTGATGCTCATCGATGAAGCCGTTGAAGGAAGTGAGCAGGACGATGACGGAAAGACCGATGATACCGACTTCGGCGAGGTGCAGCCCAAGTGCGACAATCAGCCAGATACCGACGAGAGCCTGGATAACGAGCTTTGCCTTACCGGCCATGCCGCGTTTTTCTTCCATTTTGATGGCGGTTTCAAGCAGGTGAGAACGGATGTTACCCGGCATTTCCACGCCGTATCCGAATATCTTGAACTTCTCGACCAGAACACAGGTCAACAGACCGATCGCGAGAACCGGCATGGAGACAGGAGCTACCTGGAGGAAGAAGGGCACAAAGTGCCAGCCCATTTCAGAGCCGATGAGCAGGTTCTGGGGTTCACCAACGATGGTGCAGACACCACCGAGGGCAGTACCGACAGCACCGTGCATCATCAGGTTGCGCAGGAATGCGCGGAACTGCTGAAGCTCTGCACGCTGTGTTTCCTTGACAGTGGTGTCGGAGCACAGATCGTGTTCGCATTGCATGGTCTTACCAGATGCAAAGCGGTGGTATACGTTATAAAAACCATACGCTACAGCGATGATAACCGCAGTAACAGTAAGTGCGTCCAGGAAGGCGGACAGGAAGGCACCTGCGAAGCTGAAAAGCAGCGAGATCAGGATTTTTGAACGCACCTTTGTGAGGATGCGTGTAAAGGTGAACTGCAGGAAGTCCTTCATGAAGTAAATGCCTGCGACCATGAAGATCAGCAGCAGGATTACCTCAAAGTTGGCCTCGGCCTCGTGATACACGGTGGCTGGAGACGTCAATCCAAGGAACACGGCTTGAATGGCGAGAAGACCACCAGCGGGAAGCGGGTAGCACTTGAGTGCCATAGCAAGCGTGAAAATGAATTCTCCGATCAATACCCAACCTGCAACGAAGGGACCGACCGTGAACATGAGAATAGGGTTAAGTACAAGAAAACTAAGAATAGTCAGCTTGTACCAGTTCGGCGCATTGCCAAGGAAGTTTTTGCCGAAGGCCTGTGTCAGTGTTTGAGCCATTGTGGGTTTCTCCTCAACTCAGTTGATTTCCGAAACGGCGAGTCGTGACGATTACTAGCCGCCGATAGTCATGGCGGGATACATGCCAGCATCCGGGCCGCTCTGGAACGGCTGGAGAATGTTGAAGCATGCATCCTGAGTCTTCTGGGCATGGCCGCGAGTCTCGTCCGTTCCATCATAGAAAGCACCATTCTCCTCCAGAATGTGCTGAATACGATGACGGAACGCATCGACAAACGCTTTGCCGTCGCCCTTGAATGTGGCGTTGCCTAATTTTACGTCAGTAGCTTTGGCCAGGTCATCCAGATTCACACTCTGGGTTTCCAGGTCAGCCTGCTTAGTAACATATCCCCAGACAGCCGAGTTCTCAGGTATCGTAATTGGCTCTACTGCGTCAATGATAGTATGCGGCATTATAATGGAATCGCGACCGATTGTGATACGATTTTCGTCGGTGCCGTGGACAAACGAGTTGAATCCGACAAAGACATTTCGTCCACTTGTGGTGTTGATGACCTTCCCCCCGTGAGCGGTGACGTTGCCACCCTCATATGTGGAATTCTTGATGTAGCAGTTTTCCTGAGCGTTTGCGCCTTCGCCAATGGACGAGTTCTCGATGTGGGCGCGCTGGGCGATCAGTGCATTCTTGCCGATGGTGCAATCGCCTTTGATAACTGCGTAGGGGGAAACGTATGAACCTTCTGCTTCATTGCCGTGCATTTGTTCGAGCTGCACGGTGGAGTAGATGGGAACGAAATCTTCTTTGAACTCATCCACATAGTCGATGAATTTACCGGAAAGCTTGCCATTCTCGTCCAGTTTCACATACTGCTCGACCACCCCTTCAGGGTACACGTAGTTGAACTCAAACAGACCGTTGGCTTTGACCCAGACGCGGCCAGGTTCAATGGTCTGGCGAGAAAGGTCACCTGCCTGAACGTAGGAGTAGTCTCCTACGACGCAGTTATGCATGACGGACAGGTCCACGGTGGAGAAGGGGCCGAGGTAGACGCCTTCCGTCGTAGTCCCATGGATGTTCGAGTAGTGCATGGCCACGGTATTCAGGATGCGGAAAACTTCCGGGACTTCGGGGTTCTTCGAGTGGTTGTGAACAAGGGTTTTGCAAAGGAATGAATTGATGATGCGAATAACTTCATCGTAGAAAAGCTTGGTTTTGACACCATTGAATTCCACGACGTCGCCTTTGCGTTTCAGTTCGTCGCCGCGAACATCTGATTTGTACAGGACCGAACGATCCACCTGGGTTTTGCCAAGCATGTAGGTCCCGGCAAGATTGGAATGGGTAAATTTGAAACTGATCGGGTGATCCTCGGTCAGTGCGTAGAATGCATAATATTGCAGGTGGCGCTCACGCGGGATGGCGTTCTTGAGCAGGTTGCGGACATCAATACCCATGGGCTTGAGGTTTACGTTAACTCGGGCCGTGATATGATCAAAGAGTGCTTCAAGTTTTTCCATGATCTTACTCTGGGTTAGATTGTGTATTCAGAAACGGCTGCTCATCGCGCACGATGAGCAGCCGTTTTACTATTACATTATATTAAACTGAGGCTGTTAGCCTCCGACAGGCAAGGTTACGGGCATGCCCATAAGCGGCCAGATGATGTAACATGCAATGCCTGTAAACACCATAAGCAGAATGGACGCCGGAATACCCCATCCGAAGAACTCACCAGTGGTGAACTGTCCGGAGTCGTAGGCGATGGCGTTGGGAGCCGCGCCGACCAACAGGAGGAACGGCATACCGGCAACGACCAGCGAAGCGTACAGAATGACTTCGGGAGCAACGCCGAGGTACGGCGCGATAACGAGTGCTACCGGTAGTGATATCGCAATTGCCGCCACGTTCATGATGAAGTTTGTCATCATCATGACGAAGAAGGCGATGGACATGACGAATACGAACCAGTTGGCATCGGAGAAGAGGACCAGCCAGTTAACGGCCATCCACTTTGCAGCACCGGTTTCCCACAGACAGAAGCCGATGGACATGGCGCCTGCGAAAAGCAGAATGATGTTCCAGGGGATATCTTCAAGGTCTTTAAGATCAAGAATCTTGAATACAAAGAAGAGAACAGAGGAACACAGAATGATGGCGGTTTTGTCGACAGCTTTGAGGGCAGGAACAAAAGCGCGCAGAGACATGATGGTGATGACAGCGCCTACGATGACCGCAGCCATGATCTCATCACGGGTGAGAGATCCCATTTTGGCGTTCAGCTCGCGAGCCTTTTCACGAAGACCGGGGATACGGTCTTTCTCAGGCTTCATGACGATCATGAAGAAGCCCCACAGCAGGAAGGTCATACCCCATCCGATGGGGAACATGTAGTAGCTCAGCTCGAAGAAGCCGATGTCGACGTTGATGATTTCCTTGTAGAAACCGAGAGCAACGGCACCGCGTGCTGCACCGAGCAGGGTGACGATCGAACCGGCACCGGCAACGTAAGCCATGCCGATGAACAGCCCCTTACCGAATTTGGTGGGCTTGTCCCCTTCGCCGTACAGGGCGTAAATGGCCAGGAGCAGCGGGTAGATGGTTGCTGCTACAGCGGTGTGAGCCATGATGTGGGTCAGGGCCGCGGTAACGACGAAGACGCCAAGATAGATCATCGAGGTTCGCTCGCCAACGACATCAAGCATCTTGTAGGCCAACCGTTTGGTCAGGCCGGTCTTGGTGAAGACCAGGCCGATCATGATGGAGGCAAAGATGAACAGTACCGACGGGTCCATGAAGTCCTTGAACGCCACTTTAGCGGGACGGATCAGGAACATGACCTGCAGGATACCGATCATCAGAGAGGTGATGCCGATGGGGACGACTTCAAAGACCCACCATGTTCCGGCAAGCAGGAAAACGGCGATGGCGCCTTTCCCTTCAGGGGTGAGAACAAAGTGTTTGCCGTTGGGGTCAATGGCATCGGGCCATTGTGGACAGAAATATACAAATGCGAACAGGGCGACACCTGTCAGCATGAAAACAAGGCGTTTCCAATCGAAATCGGGTTTGGCTGCCTGTGCTGCTTCCATGATAAACTCCTCAATTTATCTCGATTTTATAGTTCAGCAACGCAGGCCAGCATACGCTTTTTGACCTCGTTGAAAACATCGTTAAGGCGGATGACGCCGGTGATGGTGCCGTTGGCACGGACGAAAATTGGTTGATGAGCGCCGACGATATAGCGGTGCATGGCCTGGTCGATGTCGTCATCTTCGTTGAGGTATTCCCCTTTTGCAGGGATATGCATGGCTTCTCCGGCCTTGATGCCAACACCACGTTTGCATATCTCGTGCAGAGAGTCGCCCCAGAGGTTATACTCTTTGAAGAGGTCGGCCACATAGCGGCGTGAAAGAACATCTGAATCGAGATCTTTGTTGTTCAGGTTCTTGTAGTTCGGCTCCAGCGCAACGAGGATGTCCGTCATGGTCAGGACGCCTTCAAGGTCGCCTTCATTGTTCACGACAAACACATCGCGGTGTCCGCTGTCGTTCAATACATTGACGACGTCTGCCAGTGAGGCATCCTTGTCGACCGTCTTGTATTCTCCGACAGGGATCATCAGGTCTTTTACTTTCATCTAACTTCCTCCCAAGAAGTTTCGTTTACACTCATGACAAGACGCCGCTCTCGTTTGGAATTCGATATTGGGCGCGTCTTCGTAAACATCACACCTGTTGGCTTTTGGACCACCGGACCGAACCCCTTCGGTCCGGTGGTACCAAACTCCCAGCGACGCCTGCACATCACTCACTGGATGGTCTGCCGTCTGCGAACGACAGGAAAGCGCCGATGAATCCAAGCACATTGAAAAAGCAAAGTGCTATGAGGAAACACCTAAAGTTATAGATAGCAATTGATTGTTTGCGTCAAGAAATGGATGTGAAAAAAAGTGCAAGCACGATTTGAAACAAAATGAAACAAAATGAACGGGTCTTGTTGTTTCAATGTGAAACGATAAGAAACATTTTGATTAGTAGTGGTATTGACCGCTTGAAAGGGTGCCACCAAGGAAGGCTTCCAAAATGATATCGACAGGGCCGCAAATATCATCAAGAACGCGGATGCCTTTCCATTCGAGGAATTCAAAGAATTCCTTTTCTATGCCAGCACAGATCACGGTTTCTATGCTTTCATTGATGGCAAGGCGGCACATGGATTCGCCGGATGGAGCATCAAGTACAACGACGCGCTCATCGATTCGCCCCATGGCGCTGGTCTCACGAGTGATGGTTACGATCAGGGCTTCGCTGGCCATGTCGAAGCGGGGGGCGAGTTCGTTGTCGTGAAGAGGGATCAGTGTTTTTGCCATTGAAATGCTCCTACTCGATGCCGAAATGTTTCATCTTGCGCCACAGGGTGGAACGCCCCCAGCCGAGCATCTCTGCTGCCTGTTTCTTTTTGCCCCCGGATTTCGTCAGCGCATCCAGGATCATTTTACGCTGTACATCTTCCCAGCGTTCTGGAGGTGGTGTCTTGATGTCGCTTGGGCCGGTGGGGGGAGCTGAAGCCAGTGGTTCCGGCAGTCCCGGTCCCTGCAATATGTACCCGGGAAGGTGCCGCATGCGTATCACTTTGCCGTCACAGAAGTTGACGGCGTATTCCACGAGGTTGCGGAGTTCGCGGACATTGCCGGGGAATGAATAGGATTGAAGAAGTTTTTCCGTGTTTTTTGAAAACCCTTCCAGCGATTTGCCAAAACGCACCTGGAACATTTTGAGAAAGTGGTCCATGAGTAGAAGGAGGTCTTCCCCTCGGTCGCGCAGGGGCGGTAGCTGAAGGCGAATGACATTGAGTCTGTAAAGTAGGTCCTGTCGAAACTGATTGCGGCTGACCATGCCCTCAAGATTGTGCAAAGTCGCCGCCATGATGCGTACGTCGGTACGCACTCCTTTGGCAGATCCAACCGGATGAACGACATGGTCATCCATGTAGGAAAGCAGTTTGCTCTGCAAAGCATAGGGGAGGTCACCTATTTCAGAAATGAACAGTGTGCCGCCATGGGCCATGCGGAGGCGACCCGGCTTGTCATGGTCGGCTCCAGGCAGGGCGTTTTTGATGTGCCCGAATAGTTCGGACTCAAGGAGGTCTTCTGGAAGTGCGCCGCAATTGACCTTGATGAACGGTCCGTCAGCGCGGTCTGACTCATTGTGAATCTCTTCGGCGAGCATATCCTTGCCCGTGCCTGTCTCACCGGTAATGAGCACCGGTGAGTCGGTCTGGGCAATGGATGGGGTCATGGCAAAAAGTTTACGTATTTTGGGGCTGCGGCCTACCAGTTCGCCGAAGCCGAAGACGCTGCCTGAAGTCTCGTCCAGCAGATGCGCGGCTCCAGGAGTGATGCTTTCGATGATGGCCTTGAGTTGACCTGAGCTGTCCAGAAGTGGGGCAACAGTCAGACGAACGAAAATCTTTTCCCGAGACCGGCTGACGATATTCGCATCGACACTTCGGCTCGTCTTTTTTGCCCACCCGGCCAGAACTGGGCAGCCGTTGGTGCAGTAGTCGCAACGCAACGCATGCATGCAATGGAGACCGGCGGCTCGTTCTCCGTTCAGCCCGGTGATAGTTTCATAGGGCTTGTTGACAAGCAGCACCTTGCCGCTGTGATCCATGACAGCCACGCCAATAGGGAGCTCGTCGAGCAGCGCATTCATGCCTTCCAGGTCGGAGAGCAGGCTGGTGAGTAGCGAAGGGTTCACGGTGGGCATTGAGCGGCTCCGGTATGTTGAGCCCCGGTAGCGGGGCTTGGTTGCCGTGAATCATAATGAAACGTTTTGCCTAACGCAATCCCGTATTCTCGTGTCGTCGCGCCATGTTAATCCGTGGCTGTCTCCGCATTAACCGAGGATTGCTTCGTGAATTGTTCCGTGTAGAGCACTTTGTAATAATCGCACCGCTCCAGGAGTTCCTCATGGGTGCCGACATCGACTATTTCGCCATTCTGCATGACAACGATTCTGTCCGAGTTGATGACAGTTGAGAGTCTATGGGCAATGACGATGGAAGTACGGTCGCTCATGAGATTCTCAAGTGCTTTCTGGACAATTCGCTCGGACTTGGTGTCCAGCGCACTGGTAGCCTCGTCGAGGATGAGCAGTGGCGGGTTCTTGACCAGTGCTCGGGCAATGGTCAATCGCTGCTTCTGTCCACCGGACAGCTTGACGCCGCGCTCGCCGACAACCGTGTCATACCCGTCAGGCAGGTCCATGATGAATTCGTGCGCGTACGCTGCCTGAGCAGCCATTTCAACAACGGACTGATCAACGTCTGCATTTCCGTAGGCGATGTTGTCACGGATGGACTTATTGAAAAGGAAGGTATCCTGGGAAACGATACCGATGCTGCGACGCAGCTTGCCGATGTCGTACTCCTTGATGGAAGTGCCATTTATCAGGATGTCTCCATCGGTGATCTCGTAAAACTTGGGTATAAGGTTCGCCAGTGTCGTTTTGCCGGAACCGCTATGCCCAACGAGGGCAACCTGCTGATTCTTCTTTACATCGAGTGACAGGTTTTTGATGACCAGGTTTGAGGTGGAAGGATAGGCAAAGTTCAGGTCCTTGATTTCAAGTCCTTCAAACGACTCATTGAATTGAACTTTTCCGCTTTCTTCTCTGGTTACTTCTGGAGAATCGAGCAGACTGAATACACGTTCGGCACTCGCCAGTGAGCGCTGAATGGTCTTGTTCGAGTTGTTGATCTTCTTGATTGGATCATACAGCATGATCAGCGAGGCCATGAAGGCGAAAAAGGTTCCGGGAGTTCCGACACCATCGAGTACCTGTTTACCGCCATACCAGAGCACGAGGCTTGCGGCGAGGCCGCCGATCAGTTCCATGATCCTAGTTGAAATTTCGCTATAGAGAATCTGCTTTTTTGAAAGGCGGACGATGTTATGGCTCTCGTCGTAAAAGTTCCGCGTCTCCTCATTTTCCATGTTGAAAGCCTTGATGACGCGAATGCCGGAAAGGCGCTCCTGGGTCAGCGAGTTGATGTCAGCAGACTGTATCTGCATTTTTCTGCCGAGCTTGCGCAATTTCTTGCCGAACAGGATGATGGGATAAATCGTCAAAGGCAGAGTGATCGCTGCCCATATCGCCAGCTTCCAATTCATATACAATATGACGCCAAGCAGGCCGAAGCAGGTGATGAATTCGCGAATTAGCATGACGACAGCCGGAATACTATTTCTGACCTGGGCTACGTCACCAAGTATGCGTGACATCAACATACCGACTTGTGATTCCTCAAAGTAACTGAGAGGCAGGTGAACAATTTTCTTGAACATGTCGTTTCGCAATTGTTCAAGAACCAGGAAACCGGTCATATTCATCAGGTAGGATTGCAGAAAACGGAAGATTCCCTTGCCTACGATCAATGCAAAGAAAGCGATAGGAATCAGGAAGAGCGCAGTTCTGTCCTGATTGATGAACATCTCATCCATGGCCGGTTTGACCAGATAGGCCGTGCCGGCGTTTGCGCCGGATACTGCAAAAATGGAGAGGAAGCCGATAAGGACCTTCCCTTTATGCGGCAGAAAATATTCAAAGCATCGTTTGAGCAGGTACTTGTTGTCAAACGTTTCTAGGTTGTTGAGATTGTATTTATTTTTACTCATGAGATAGGCCTCCGTGAGTATGTTTATTCTAATATGTATTGATAACGCCAGACATAGGTAATGCAATGAGTATTGTTTTACAAGGGAACCTTGTCATGCGGAATATGTTTGTGATGTTCGAAGTCAACTGATAGTGGAGTAGGCTCAAAAAAACAAAGGGTTGCGACATCGCTGTCGCAACCCGTATTGTCAGGTGGTGCCGAAGAGAAGACTCGAACTTCCACGGGATTGCTCCCACTAGACCCTGAACCTAGCGTGTCTACCAATTCCACCACTTCGGCACGTTTCAGGGCGAAAAGGGTTATATGTGGGTGATACATGGAAGGCAAGTCTTTTTTGGATTTTTTTTCATATTTCGTCTTACCTTGCTGTTGCTATGAAAAAACTCTACCTTCCGGTGTAAACCGGAGCAGGGTATGGATAATTTCATTTTACTTATCATATGTTTCCTTCTCGGCTCAGCTTTGCGAATGGGAAAAGTGGTGGATGAGAGCGGCCCAGTCGCTTTGAATGCCATCATTATCTATTTTTCGCTGCCTGCGTTGGCAATATTGTATGCCCATTCCATTCCCGTAAACATGGCCTTGCTGATACCGGCATCAATGGCCTGGATCGTTTTTGCCATCGGATACCTGTTCTTCAGGTGTGTAGGGCGTTTTTTGGGGTATTCTGAAAAGACAATTGCCTGCCTGTCCATCTGTTGTGGCTTGGGAAACACGTCGTTCATCGGTCTTCCCATGATCGAGGCATTGTTTGGCCCGGAGTTCATGGGCATCGGTATGCTTTGCGACACGGCTGGTACGTTCATGGTTTTGGCAATTCCGGGGATTGTTATTGCCGCCAAGGCATCCGGTCAGGCGGTGAGCGGGGCAAACCTCGTTAAAAAGGTCGTTACATTTCCTCCGTTGATTGCCATTGTTCTTGGTTTTTTGATGCAACCGGTTCCTTATCCAGAGTGGTTTGAATTGGTTTTGGAGCGAATGGGCAGCACGCTGGCTCCCCTTGCGTTGCTCTCTGTTGGGATGAGCCTCAAGTTTCACGATTTGAAAGGAAATGGGCGAGACATCATGCTGGGACTCGGATATAAAATGTTCATAGCACCCGTGTTGATGGCGCTGCTGTATTTCGGTGTGCTCGGACAAGTGGACATGGTGTCTCGGGTTACAGTTTTTGAGGCGGCCATGGGGCCGATGATAACCGGCGGGATAGTCGCGGTATCCTATGATCTGCGGCCCCGGCTGGCGACATCCGTTGTCGGTGTGGGAATCGCGCTTTCCTTTGTGACTCTTCCTGTATGGTATTTTGTAATTACAGCCTTGTAAGGTGACTTTGTATGCGTATCGGTATTCTTGGTGGCAGTTTCAATCCCGTTCATATTGGTCATGTGCGTATGGCCATAGAGGTGCGGGAGCAACTCGGGTTGGATCGGGTCGAGATGGTTCCTGCCATGGAGCCGCCGCATAAGGATGGATCGGGTATTCTTCCATTTGATTTGCGAGTCGATATGGTTCGCCGAGCCGTAGAGGACGTCGATGGCGTGGTCGTGAATACCTTGGAAGGTGATAGGCCCGGCCCTTCATATACGTGCGATACATTGGAATGCTACCGGACCCTTGATCCGCAAACGGCCCTATCATTCATCATGGGAGCGTCAACATTTCTGGAGTTGACCCGGTGGCGACGCGGCCTTGATTTACCGAAACTCGCGTCGTTAGTAGTGGTCAACAGGTGGGAGGCTCACGACGAGGTCCCGAAATTCATCGATCAACATTGGGTGGATGCCAAACGGGTAGGGGACGATCAATGGCACTTTCCTGACGGGTATGACATCCATCTGCTGGATATTCCCCGGCTGGATGTGAAGGGTGGACATATACGTCGTCGCTGGCTCGATGGCAGAAGTCTGCGCTTTCTGGTCCCGCAAGGCGTTGAGGATGAGTTGAACCGCAAGCGCGAGGTGGTCGAAAGCTACTGGAAGTAGTCTACCTTTTTATTCGCTGGTTCAAAGATTCCATGACATCCGTGGGAGAAATGGCAGCCATGCATTCATGACCTTTCTCGCACGATTTGCCTCCATGGAGAGAGCAGGGGCGACAGTCCATGTTGCGTTCCAGTACTTGATCATCAACGCCGGCTGGGAAGAAGCCCCATGCTTTGACAGTGGGGCCGAAGATGGCAGTGACCGGGGTATCTACGCCGCTCGCCAGATGCATGGGCCCGGAGTCTCCCGTTACCAGCATGTCAGCCTGTCGGAGCAATCCACACGTTGCGCGCAGGTCGGTAGCATTAGTGAAGTCGCGAGGGTCGCCTGGGAAGAGCGGGGTGTCGTTTCTACCGACCACAAACCAATCCATGCCTGCTGCATCCAGCAATGCTGTCAAGTCATTCCAATGGGAGACAGGCCATTGTTTCGCTGTGTGTGTCGCGTAGGGATGCAGGGCGATCAGTGGGCGATCTGACCGTGGAAGCGTGTTGATTGCCGCTTCCTTTTCCTCTTGCGTGAGGTAGATGCGTGGAGTGATGTTTTGGGCTGGCGGAGGTGTGTGCTCCAGGGCCATGGCATACCGTTGTGGAACGCTCGTTGACTCCAACTTGTCTTTGAAAATATCCATGTGTGTTCGGTCGAACAGGCGACGGTAGAGCCCATACTTCGGGTATCGTTTGACCGGGCCATTCCATACTATAGATAATATGCGCGAACGAAGCGTTCCATGGAGATCAAGCAAAGTGTGATCACGAAACCTGTTTGCCAATTCTCTGGCTCGCTGGATCCATTTGGCTGTTGTTAGATCGGCGTCCGACAATGTGATGGTTTCGGTAATGGCAGGGTGGTTTTTCAGCAGCGGAGCATTGGCGGCTCGCGTTATGAAAACAAAGGTTTCGCAGTGGGTGTCATGCCGGTGTGCCAAAACCCCTGTTGTCAGTGCTACATCCCCCATATGGCTCAGGCGGATGACGACTGTCGGCTTCTTTATTCCATTGGATTGCATGGCGAAGATTTTGCCTCAATCATTCCGGAAGTCAAGGGGGATGTGTGTTGCGACATTGGTTTGACTCTGTTATATTTTGAAATCCAGACTCCGGCTTGATCCGGACTGGTTCAGGAAGTGAACAGACCATATGTTTGAACTTATTCTCGCGGTTGGCGTGGCCGTTTTTGTCTCGATGTTTTGCTCCGTGGCTGAGGCCGCATTGTACTCAATGAGTTGGGCAGACATTGAAAAGCTCACGACATCCGGTAGTAAATCATCAAAAATACTACACAAGCTTCGATCAAGCGTCGATGAACCCATCACCGCCATTCTCACACTGAACACGTGCGCCCATACTGCCGGTGCAGCCGTGGCCGGTTGGGCGTGGGCCAATCTTTATGGCAAAGAAACCCTTTGGGCCTTTACAGCAGGCTTCACAGTAATTATTCTCATCTTCACCGAAATCCTGCCGAAAACGGTAGGCGTGGTGTACAGCGACAAGATCGCACCGCCGTTGGCACGACCGCTTCAGGGGCTCGTTTGGATTTTCCGTCCGGTTATTGCCATGATGGGAGTGCTTTCTCGAGCTGTCAGCAAAAAAACCGACGGACCTGATCACACGGAAGACGATATCCGAGCCATAGTCTCGCTTACGCGTCGATCGGGATCGATCAAGCCTTATGAAGAGCAGTCGATCCGCAATATTTTGATGTTGGACACCAAGACGGTGGAAGAGATCATGACGCCGAGGACCGTGGTTTATTCGTTGCCCACGGACTTGACGGTTGCTGAAGCGCGTGAGCAGCAACGTAACTGGCCGCATAGCCGGATACCTGTTTACGACGAAGACCCGGAGGATATTGTCGGTGTTGTTTTCAGGCGACAGGTGCTTGAAGCACTGGCAGATGATCTTGATGAATTGAAGCTTGGCGACATCATGCGTCCCGTTCGTTTTGTGCTCAAGACGATCACGCTGGACAAGCTTCTGGTGAAGTTTCTCGGTAGCCGCCTGCATCTGTGCGTTGTGCTGGATGAATATGGGGGATTGGCGGGTGTCGTGACTCTTGAAGATGTCCTCGAAGAGATTCTGGGCAGTGAAATTGTTGACGAGACCGACCAAGTGGTTGATATGCGGGAACTGGCCCGTCAGCAGCGAGATGAACTGATTGGATACAAAGCCGCTAATGGCGAAGATCAAAGCAGTTAAACAAATAACAGATTATAGTAAGGGTACATAATGGCGAAAAAGAACAATGCGGCGGTTTACGCCGTTGCTCTCGTACTTTTCCTGAGTGGTCTTGGTTACCTCATCTTTTCGGGGCTGACTGAAGACAGTGTGTATTTCCTGAATGTCTCCGAAGCGCTGGCAGAAGATCGCACCCAGATTAAAAATGCTCGCCTTTTCGGCAAGGTCTCACCTGAGAATCTTGTTATTGTCGATGGCAAGCTTGGTGCTTCATTCGATCTGATTGACAAAATGGAGACCGGTAAATCCCTTCGCGTAGAATTCAAGGGGGCATTGCCCGATACCTTCAAGGACGATGTGGAAGTAATCGTTGAAGGCACATTTACCCCGGACGGCAACCTTTTCAAGGCCAGAACCCTCGTTACCAAGTGTCCTTCCAAGTACGAAGAGCAGAGCCAGGATATGGAAAAAATGAAGAGCTGATTTTCATAAGTGAAAATTTGTTCACATGGTTGCCTATCCGCAGCCGGCATTCTATCGACATCCGAATTTGATGTGGATTCCCCGCTTGATGTGTGATCATCCAGCATGTCAGTACGACGTTTTCTTTAAGGAGCTAGTATGCATTTGACCGGATATGTGAGCCTGCTGTTCGCATTGCTCGCCTTCCTCTTTCTCGCTGTGTGGGCCGGTATCGCGGCCTGGACCAAAAAAGACGAATCGCTTGTCTTGATCGAACGGGCGCACCTCCTTGGTGTTTTCGGTATCGTGCTTTCTTCCATCCTGCTGCTGATCTCACTGGCAACACGAGATTATTCCCTCCAATACGTCTATGAAACCGTCGACAATGCCCTGGGGTTTGTCTACACACTCACGGCATTCTGGGGCGGACGCGAAGGTTCACTGTTGTTCTGGGAGTTGATCATCGCGATTTCCGGGGCCATTTTCCTCTTCACTCCCGGCTATAAGGTTCTGGCTCCGCGGACCAGACTTTACTTCTGGATGTTTTTCCTGATGATTCAGGGGTTCTTCCTTCTTCTGCTGACCTGCTGGTCCAACCCGTTCATTGAAATGGTTCCAGCTCCGATGGATGGACGCGGTCTGAATCCATTGCTCCGCAACCCTGGAATGATTTTCCATCCGCCGCTTCTCTTCTTCGGCTTCGCAATGTATGCGATTCCCGCAGCTTGTGCTCTGGCAGCATCCATCGCCAGTGAAACCAAATCCTGGATCAAGGTCACCCGTAACTGGAACATCCTCTCCTGGCTGTTTCTTACCGCTGGTATCGTTCTTGGCGGCTGGTGGTCTTACATGGAGCTTGGATGGGGCGGCTACTGGGCATGGGATCCGGTCGAAAACGCTTCCCTGATTCCCTGGTTTGCCGGAACTGCCGTTCTGCACACCTCCATCATTGAGGCTCGACGCAATGCCTTGCAGCGTACCAACGTCTTCCTGATGTCTCTGACGTTCCTGCTGTGTATATTCTCTACATACCTCACTCGTTCCGGTGTCATTGACTCGCTGCACACTTTCGGCGAATCCCCTGTGGCCGTGCCTCTGTTCTGGGGCCAGATGGCGATCCTCGTCATCACCATCATGGTGACCCTCATGAGCGAACGACTGACCCATCGTACTCTTTCCGATTTCCTGAGCCGACAGGGCATGCTGGTCATTACCGCCTGGTTCCTGCTGGCACTGGGTATCGTGGTTACCATGGGCACCATGTGGCCTGTTATCAGCCAGATCTGGACACACCAGTCCATGGGCCTGGATGCGAACTTCTATAACCGTGTCTGCCTGCCGTTCCTGTCGATCCTCGTTCTTCTCTTCTGCTACTGTCCTTGGATGGGATGGAAGGGGGGCCTTCGCGATCGGACCGGCATGATCATCGTCACCGGTGCACTTGTGGCCGGTCTCATCGGCTTCTATGCCATGGGTATCACCAAGCCACTGGCTACGCTGACTGCCGCCGCTTCCGTGGCTGCCATTGTCTCAATTGTAGTTCTCTTCATCATGAACCCGGCCATGCGGAAATCCCGTCGGGCATGGGGAGCGTACGGCATCCACTTCGGTATGGTGCTCATGGCTCTCGGAATCGCATTCTCCGGACCGTACAAGGTTGAGCGCGAGTTCATCATGACTGAAGGTGAAGTCGTTCAGTTGGAAGAGTACGAGATCAAGTATGTCACCGTGACCGAGGACCGCACCAAGGAGCTGAGGGCGCGTGCTACAGCGACTCTTGAAGTCTCCAAGGATGGTAAAGTCATCGGGGAAATGCGTCCGGACAAGCGTATCTACGTGAACTACGAGCAGCAGCAGTTTGCTGAAGTAGGGACCATTTTCAGCCTTGGCGACGAACTGTATTCAACGCTGCTTGGCTTTACCGAAGAAGGTAAGGCAAGCTTCATGATCAGCATCAACCCTCTTGTCAACTGGGTCTGGATTGGCGGTACCATCATGTGCGTCTTGCCGTTCCTGGTACTGACCCGTGTTCGTCGACTTGAGGAGACCAAGTGATGCCCGAGGTCGAAGCGGTCCTTACCGTAAAACGGGCGGCCAAATTCTATGGTCAGAAGCTCGTTTTCAAGGACATATCCTGTCGTTTGGAACCGGGACAGATAATGCTTGTCGCCGGTCCGAACGGCGCAGGAAAATCGACCTTGATGCGTATCATGGCCGGACTGTCCAAGCCGTCTGCCGGTGATGTGTCACTTGGAGTCGAAGCGGAAGACATTGTCTACCTCGGACACTCCACGTTCATCTATCCTGGCCTTTCGGCACTGGCGAATCTCAAGTTCTGGGGGACCATGTATGGTCTTTCCCCGAATCGGGATGAGCTTATGGGGCTTTTGGAGCGGGTCGGATTGGAGCGGGCAGCCGAAGAAAAGGCCGGTGCTTTTTCTCGCGGCATGGCCCAGCGGCTCAATCTGGCCCGAGTGTATCTTGTCCAACCTAAACTCATCTTTCTGGATGAGCCCGGGACAGGACTCGACCCAAAATCCCTTGCAACACTGCGAAGGGAAATCGTGGCATTTCGGGACAATGGAACCAGTGTCGTCTGGATCAGTCATCATGTGAGTGAGGATACCGCCCTGGCGGATCTCGTGCTCGCTATTGGTGGCAAGAAGGTCGAATACTTCGGGCCTGCCGATGCATTCGTTCCAGAGGTGGATGTATGTTAAAGCGAACCATAGCTGTTGCATCCAAAGACCTCACCCTGGCCGTTTCCGGTGGGCAGGGATTGGTTCAGGCTGTTTTGCTCGGACTGTTGCTCATTTTCATGTTTTCCTTATCCAAACCCCTGGGCGGGGCTATCTCGCCCCAGGCCGCAGGTGCCATCTTCTGGCTTGCCTCCGCGTTTGGTTTGGTGCTGGTCTTCAATGATCTGTTTGCAATAGAAGAGGCCAATGGAGCGCGTATAGGCATCCTGTCCTCTCCGGCTCCCGTGCATTCCGTATGGGTTGGTAAAGGGGTTGCCGGGCTGAGCCTGCTTCTCATCTCCCAACTCGTCTTCCTGCCAGCAACCGTGGCCTTCCTTGGGCAGACGGTCTACGGACCATGGTGGTTGCTGCTGGTGACGCTGATCGCCGCAGATATCGGGCTGGTCGTGATCGGAGCGCTTCTTGGGGCTTTGAGCCAGGGACAGGCTGCTCGCGAATCATTGCTTTCCGTCATTGTTTTCCCGCTATTGCTGCCGGTGTTGCTCGCCGGAATCACGCTCTTCGGCTTTTGTTTTTCACCGGACGAAGTTGAGGGGCTGGATAAGTGGCTCGGATTGATTTTTGCTTTTGATTGTTTGTTCTCCGGGGCAGGTCTCTTCTTGTTCCCGTTCGTTTACAGTGGAGAAGAATAGAAATGAAAGTGAAGCTTCTCGCAGGATTGGCTGTTGCGGCCCTGCTGGTGCATCAATACATGATCTGGTTCTATGCGCCGATTGCCCAGTCCGGGCCGGTGCAGAAAATATTCTACATGCATCTGCCTTGTTCGTGGTGGGCGCTCATGAGTTTTTTCGTGGTTTTCGTTGCCTCGATTCTCTACCTGTTCAAGCGAAACGATGTCTTTGATCGTATCGCTGGAGCAGCGGCCGAGATCGGTGTGCTCTTCGCAACGCTTGCGCTGATTACCGGTTCGGTTTGGGCCAGAGCGGAGTGGGGGCACTGGTGGCTTTGGGATCCCAAGCTCACGACAGCACTTATCATGTGGTACGTCTACGCGGGGTATCTCGTGTTGCGGTCAACTCCTATGGGCCGTGATCGAAAAGCGCTTGTTTGCGCTGTGCTGGGTATTGTCGCGTTTCTTGATGTTCCGCTCGTATTCTTTGCTGCCAAGCTCTGGGGTAGCGCACATCCGGATGGCCTGGCCCGAAAGGGATCGGGTATGGAAATCCGCATGTGGCACACCATATTTGCCGGATTGATTGCCTTTGGTTTTGTGTGGGGAGGTATGCTCCTTGCCCGAATCCGTCAGCTTGGCAAACAGGCCGATCTGGAAGCCCAGCTGGTCTGGGATGACGAATAATATTTATCAACCAAGGAAACAGTATGTCTGCAACTACATATCTCATCATAGCCAATGCAGCTGTGTGGCTCGGAATAGCCGGGTACATGGGCTTTTTGTACGTCAAGGCTGACGGTTTAAACAAGCGGCAGCGGCAAATTGAACTTCTGGGGGATTCCAATGGCAACTAACGCAGTCAATTTCAGCCGTAAAACCATTATTGCAGCAGTTATACTGTGTGCAGCGGCAATGTTTATCACCAGCTTCGTATATCGTATGAATCATCCCAATCTCTTTGTGCAGGTTGAGCAGCAACACAGTCCCGATGACGGGCATGATCACAGCACGGATGGAACTGGCGCTCCTGCAGGAATGAGTGAGGGGGCCATGGCCAAGGTCAAGGAGTTCATGGCTCAGGTCAAAGAGAATCCCAACGATGTAAAGGCGTTGATCAATCTTGGTAACTCGTTCCTCATGATGCGTGCCTGGGACAGGGCATTGGAACCGCTTGAAAAGGCCAACTCGCTTGAGCCTGGTAACATCGGTCTCCTGAAGGCCATCGGTATCGCCTATTTCAATAAGGAAAATTTTGACAAGGCGGCCGAAGCATACAAGCAGATTCTGGCTATCGACCCGAACGATACGCTGGCATTGTTCAATCTCGGAGTCATAAACAAATATTATTTCGAGGATATGGATACCGCCAGAACGTATTTCGAAAAGGTTCTGGTCATAGAAAAGGATGATGAAGAAATCATAAAGATGGCCAAGCAGGAACTCGATCATTAAAAAACATGTAATAACGAGTGGTTGTGCAGTAAGGCTACGAGCCCCATCTTATTGACAAAGTGAACAAATTAAATACAATGCTACATTCGGTCTGTGGTTCCGTGGGGAGACGGAACCACAGACTAGTGTCTACTGTTTGTTAATGAACAGTATTTCTGTTGGAACCTTATACATTTAGGAGAGGAAAGTATGAGAAAAGTGCGTCTGATCGCTCTGTGCGTCGCCATGGTCGCCATGTTGGTTGCCTGCGGCGGAGAGAGTGAGAAACAAACGGCTTCAAAATTGGTACTTGGTGTTGCTGGTGCTCACTCCGGAGACCTTGCTTCCTACGGTCTTCCGACTGTTAACGCTGCCAAGCTCGCCGCTGCCAAGGTTAATGCCGAGGGCGGAATCAACGGCGCCATGGTTGAAGTTGTTGCTCAGGATGACCAGTGCAAGCCCGAACTGGCTACCAACGCCGCTACCAAAATGGTTTCTGATGACGTGAAAATCGTCCTCGGTCACATTTGTTCCGGTGCAACCAAAGCTGCACTGCCCATTTACCTGGAGTCCGAGATCGTTCTGATGTCGCCCTCCGCCACCAACCCGCCGCTGACCCAGTCCGGCGAATACCCGAATTTCTTCCGCACCATCGCTCCTGACGATGCGCAGGCCGCCCTTGAGGTCTCCTTCGCCAAAGGCCTTGGCCTCAAGAAAATCGCCGTTATCCACGACAAGGGTGATTACGGTAAAGGTTTTGCTTCCTTCTGCAAGCAGTTCATTGATGAGCAAGACGGTATCGAAGTCGTTCTGTTCGAGGGTGTGACCCCCGGCGCAGTTGACTATTCCGCCGTTGTTCAGAAAATCAAATCTTCCGGCGCTGAAGGCGTCATCTTCGGTGGTTACCACCCTGAAGCATCCAAGATCGTTACCGGTATGCGCAAGAAGGGCATGGAATTGCCGTTCCTGTCCGATGACGGTGTAAAGGATGAGACCTTCATCAAGGTTGCTGGGAAGTACGCTGAAGGCGTCTACGCCACCGGTCCCAAGGACTTCTCCGGCAACGCCATCTACCAGGAAGCCGTCGCTGCTCACAAGGCTGAGTTCGGCGCTGATCCCGGTCCCTTCTTCCCTGAAGCCTACTCTGCAGCTCTGGCTCTGCTCAATGCAGTCAAGAATGCCGGCAGCACCGACTACGCCAAGGTTACCGAAGCTCTCCGTACCCAATACGTTGATACTGCCGTCGGTAAGATCAAGTTTGACGCCAAGGGCGACGCCGAAGGCGTTGGATTTGCCGTCTACCAGGTCCAGAATGGTCAGTACGTGGAAGTCAAGTAAATCACTTGATTGTATAATGACATAATCCACCAGGGGACAGGGCGAACCTGTCCCCTGGTGCTATTTAAGGTATGGGAATAGCATCCTATGGAATATTTTCTGGAATTGTTCTTCGGGGGATTGACCCGGGGTAGCATATACGCGCTCATTGCTCTGGGCTACACCATGGTCTACGGCATTATTGAGCTTATCAACTTCGCTCACGGCGAAATCTACATGATTGGCGCGTTTACCGGGCTGATAGTGGCCGGACTGCTGACCATGCTCGGCTTTCCCGGTTATTCTATTTTGGCCATCGCAATTGTTTGTGCAGTCATATGGGCTGCTGCCTATGGATTCACAATCGAAAAGGTTGCCTACAAGCCTCTGCGTGGTGCGCAACGTCTTTCTCCACTCATTTCAGCTATCGGCATGTCCATTTTCCTGCAGAACTACGTCATGCTGGCTCAGACCTCCGACTTCCTTCCGTTCCCTGAACTCGTTCCTGAGTTCGAGTTCATGAAGTCAATGGGGTCCATGCTCAGTTCTTCTGAACTGGTCATCGTCGGTGCCACCATAGCTGTCTGTGTCGGGCTTACCTTGTTCATCAAGTTCACCAAGCTCGGCAAAGCCATGCGGGCCACGGCCCAGAATCGCAAGATGGCCATGCTGGTCGGCATTAATGTCGATATGGTCATTTCTGCAACTTTTGTCATCGGTTCCAGTCTTGCCGCTGTCGGTGGTGTGTTGATCGCGTCCCATATCGGGCAAATCAACTACTTCATCGGATTCATCGCAGGCATCAAGGCATTTACTGCTGCAGTTCTCGGTGGAATCGGCTCCATCCCTGGTGCGATGCTCGGTGCGTTGGTGCTCGGTCTTACCGAAGCCTTTGCCACCGGATATGTCTCTTCCGACTATGAAGACGTTTTCGCATTCTGCCTGCTGGTGCTCATCCTGATTTTCAGGCCGTCCGGCATCATGGGTAAGGAAAAGATACAGAAGGTTTAACATTGATAGAAAAGCGGCTTTACGCCGTTCTTCCTGCAAGGAATATATCGTGAGTACTGATAGCAAAACAATGAATCAGGGGTTCCTGCAGTTCTTCCTGACCGCCGGGTGCGATAGTTTCGCCCATGCGGTTGGAAAATCTCTGCTGGTTGCCGCATGGTTCGTTTTCCTCACCTTCCCGATTATGGTGATCAAGGTGAATACCATAGAGCAGACGGTGGTGTGGCGGTGGGAAAACGTCGCTTACATTGCCGCAAGCGTCTTCTTCGGTTCCTTTTTGTGGCGTTGGCTTCTGGCGCGTAAGGAACTGATGAAGGATGCGACGAAAAAAGAATCAAAAGTAGAAGCACTGCTGACTAAGGTCCAGTCCAATACCGTGCTGAAATTTGTTGCTCTGGGTGCAATTGCACTCATAGCCATAGGCTTTCCGCAAGTCGGTAATCTGTATCAGACAAACATCATGATCTCTTGTCTGGTGTATGTCGTTCTCGGACTGGGGCTGAATATCGTTGTCGGTTTGGCTGGCTTGCTCGACTTGGGCTATGTGGCTTTTTATGCCGTCGGTGCGTACGCGTACGCACTGTGCAACATGCACTGGGATATCGGTTTCTGGTACATGTTGCCCATCGGGGCCGTGCTTGGAGCCATCCTGGGCATCATTCTTGGTTTTCCCGTACTTCGACTGCGCGGTGACTACCTTGCCATCGTCACTCTCGGTTTTGGAGAGATCATTCGATTGGTCCTTGAAAACTGGGGCGAAGTGACCATGGGGCCTTCCGGTATTTCCGGTATTGATCGTCCTGAATTCTTCGGAATGGACCTTGGCGTGATCGGATCAACGACCTACATGTATTACATCATGATCGGGTTGCTTGTTTTGACCATCTTCTGCGTCAACAGGTTGCAACATTCTCGTATCGGGCGTGCGTGGCTCGCTCTCAGGGAAGATGAAATAGCCTGCCAGGCGATGGGAATCGACAAGATGAAGACCAAGCTCATGGCATTTGCTCTTGGAGCAACATGGGCAGGTATGGCTGGTGTCGTTTTTGCGGCCAAGACCACCTTCATCAACCCGGCATCATTCACCTTCTGGGAATCTGCCATCATTCTGTCCATCGTCGTTATCGGTGGTATGGGCTCCATTCGCGGGGTTATCGCCGGCGCAATCATTCTGATTCTTGTTCCGGAATTCCTTCGTGATTTTGCAGAGTTCAGAATGCTGCTGTTCGGTGCGATCATGGTTCTGGTCATGGTGTTCCGACCACAGGGCCTGATCAGCGCAAAGCGCAAGATCTACGAGTACAAAGCTAATACTGCGAGTGCGGCAAATGAATAATCCAGTCTTGAATGTCAACGCCGTGAGCAAGGACTTCGGGGGTATTCGTGCCCTGGATGAAGTCGATCTCGTGGTTAATGATAAAGAAATCGTGGCTCTTATCGGGCCGAACGGTGCAGGGAAGACCACGTTCTTCAACTGCATTACAGGTATATATACGCCGACATCCGGTGATGTTCTCATTGACCCAGAGGCTAATGGGAATACTAATCGGATCAATGGTAAGAAACCGAATATTGTGACCGAACTGGGCATGGCGCGGACATTCCAGAATATCCGACTGTTCCCGTCCATGACGGCTTTGGAAAACGTGATGATCGGTACTCACTGCAGAACCAAATCTTCTGTATGGGGAGCCATATCGCGCAACAAGAGAACGAGAAACGAAGAGCAGGCTGTAATCCAGCGAAGCTATGAACTGCTGGAGTTGGTCGGTCTTGGCAAGTACGTCAATGAACTCGCTTCCAATATAGCTTACGGTAAACAGCGTCGTCTTGAAATCGCACGAGCTCTCGCCACTGATCCATTTTTGCTGCTGCTGGATGAGCCTGCTGCAGGTATGAATCCGCAGGAGACCTTGGATCTTGAGAAACTCATTGTTGATATCCGCGAGCAATTCAATATCTCCATTATGCTGATTGAACATGATATGAAAATGGTCATGTCCATGTCTGATCGCATTTATGTATTGGATTATGGTCGAATGATTGCCGAGGGAACACCGCAGGAAATTGCGGAAAACCCGGATGTCATCAAGGCCTACCTTGGGGAGGGTGATGATGAGTAGAATCCTGGAGCTCACGAAGGTCAATAGTTTCTACGGCAACATTCAGGCGCTGTACGATGTTGATCTGCATATTGATACTGGCGAAATCATTACCCTGATCGGCGCTAATGGCGCGGGAAAGTCCACAACCCTCATGACCGTGTGTGGTGTGGTTCAGGCTCGTAGCGGAAGTGTCGAATACCAGGGATTGGATATCACCAAGGAATCGCCCAACAAGATTGTTGGCCAGGGAATCTGTCAGGTTCCCGAAGGTCGGTTGATCTTTCCTGAACTGACGGTTCAGGAAAATCTCGATATGGGCGCATTCATGCGTAATGATAAAAGTGGTATCGCTCGCGACCTCGAATATAGTTATGATCTCTTCCCCATCCTGGCCGAGCGGCGCAGGCAGCCTGGCGGTAACTTGTCAGGTGGTGAACAGCAGATGTTGGCCATTGCCCGGGCGCTTATGGCAAGGCCGAAGTTGCTGCTTCTGGACGAACCGTCCATGGGGCTGGCTCCTTTGGTTGTTCGGCAGATCTTCGATATCATTCAGAAAGTCAACAGGGAGGCCGGCACCACGATATTCCTCGTGGAGCAGAACGCCAACCTCGCTCTGAAGATTGGGCATCGAGGATATGTCATGGAAAACGGGCGAATAGTGCTCACTGACACCTGCGACAAGCTCTTGGCAGATGAGCAGGTTAAAAAGGCCTACTTGGGCCTCTAATGAAAGCACAAGGCCGGACGGAAACGTCCGGCCTTCTTCTTAGGGGTGTTGTTTAGGGGTAGACGATTGGCGAATAGTCGCTTACAAGGCACCACCCAGATGCTAAAGGACAGCGTGATATATAATCGAATCGCGCTGAGTGATCCTATATAGATGTACGAACCTAAACGCTCCGGAGGAAAGATATGAGCAAAATTCTTGATAAGGCACTGACGTTCGACGACGTTCTGTTGTTGCCGGGATACTCCAATGTATTGCCCGATTCGGTGGATGTTTCCACTTATCTGACGCCACAGATCAAGCTGAATATACCGCTCATATCCGCAGCCATGGATACGGTTACCGAATCGCGCATGGCAATTTCCATGGCACGATATGGCGGAGCTGGTGTTATTCACAAAAACATGTCCGTACGTGAACAGGCCCGCGAAATTGATCGCGTTAAAAAGTCTGAGTCCGGCATGATTTCCGATCCGATTACGGTCCACCCTGATGACGATCTGGCCAAGGTGAAATCCATCATGGCCGAGTATCGTATTTCCGGTCTGCCTGTTGTTAAGGGCGATCACCTTGTCGGCATCATCACCAACAGGGACATCCGCTTTGTGCAGGATGACAATTCTCTTGTTTCTGAGTTGATGACAAGCCGTGATCTGGTGAGCGTTCCTGAGGGAATCGACACCGGTGAGGCCAAGCGCAAGCTGCATCAGCACCGGATCGAAAAACTGCTCGTCGTTGATGAAGATAATCGACTGAAAGGGTTGATTACCATCAAGGATATCAACAAACACAAAAAATACCCTGATGCAGTCAAAGACTCCTTGGGCCGCCTTTTGTGCGGAGCAGCCATCGGCGTCGGTAACGACTGCCTGAGCAGAGCTGAAGCGTTGCTGCATGCCGGGGTAGACTTCCTTGTTCTGGATTCCGCCCATGGGCACTCCGAGAATATTCTCAAATCCGCTCGTGATCTCCGCGCTGCCTTCCCGCAGGTGCAGTTGATCGGTGGCAACATCGCTACCTATGAAGGTGCCAAGGCTCTCATCGAAGCCGGAGTTGATACCGTCAAGGTCGGCATCGGACCTGGTTCCATCTGCACCACCCGTATTGTGGCTGGTGTCGGCGTCCCGCAGATCACCGCTGTAATGGAAGCCAACCGCGCCGCTCGCGAAGCAGACAAATGCATCATCGCCGATGGTGGTATTAAATACTCCGGCGATGTGGTTAAGGCTCTCAGTGTAGGGGCAAATTCCTGCATGATGGGATCTGTTTTGGCCGGAACCGAGGAATCTCCGGGTGAAACTATCTTGTACCAAGGCAGAACCTACAAGCAATACCGCGGCATGGGGTCCATCGACGCCATGAAGAAGGGCAGCTCTGACCGTTACTTCCAGGAAAAATCCAAGAAGCTCGTTCCCGAAGGCATTGTCGGGCGTGTTCCTTACCGTGGAAAGGTGGGAGAATCCATTTACCAGTTCATGGGTGGTCTGCGCTCTGGAATGGGATACACCGGTTCTTCTTCAATTGATGAGCTTTACGAAAAAAGTCAGCTTGTGCAGATTTCTCCGGCTGGCCTTCGTGAGTCTCATGTCCACGATGTCACCATCACCAAAGAATCTCCCAACTACCGGGGAGACGCGTAAGTTGTTATTGCGAGGGGGACCGCTTGGCGGTCCTCCTCGTTCATTCCAGCCAGTGGAAAGTTCACTGGTGTCGGAACGAACATAAAGGTAGAGTATTTCCTTTCGGGCTACTTGTCTGGTATGTAATCGGACGTGGCCTATTCGTCTTTATGGCCCTATTTGTTCTTTTCATTTTGGACTTTGTGAATTAGAGACAATATCATGCATGACAATAGAGTACTCATTTTAGATTTTGGCAGTCAGTTCACCCAGCTCATCGCACGTCGCGTGCGTGAAGCAGGCGTGTATTCCGAAATTCACCCCTGTAATGTCGACCCCGAACGGGTCAAGGCGTTCAAACCGTCCGCGTTGATCTTGTCCGGCGGCCCGTCCAGTGTTCTGGAAGGCGGCTGTCCTGACCTCAACATGGACTATCTAGAGATGGGTGTTCCGGTTCTCGGCATCTGCTACGGAATGCAGCTCCTGGCACACAAGCTCGGAGGCAAAGTGGTAGCATCCACTGATCGGGAATACGGACGTGCGCAGTTCTCTGCGCAAAACGACTGCGTGTTGTTTGACGGCATTGAGAACAAAGAGGACCTCACGGTCTGGATGTCTCATGGTGACCGCGTGGAGGGCTTGCCTGAAGGGTTCGTCCCCATGGGTAAAACCGACTCCATCGAGTTCGGCGCCATGGGTAACCCGGAAAAGAAAATGTACGCGTTGCAGTTTCATCCGGAAGTTGCTCACACCGTCAGCGGCGATACCATTATTCAGAACTTTCTTTTCAAGGTTGCCGGCCTGGAGCCTTCCTGGTCCATGGCATCCTTTGTTGATTCCTGCATTGAAGACCTGAAGAAGCAGGTCGGCGATGACAAGGTCGTGCTTGGCCTTTCCGGCGGAATCGACTCAACCGTGGCTGCGGTACTGCTGCACAAGGCCATCGGTAAGAATCTGCATTGTATTTTTGTTGATAACGGCTTGCTCCGCATGGGCGAAAAAGAAGAAGTTATCGGATTCCTTGCTGAACACTTTGATCTGAACGTCAAGTTCGTGGATGCTGCCCAGGAGTTTCTCGATGACCTCAAGGGCGTCGAAGATCCTGAGAGGAAGCGCAAACTTATCGGCTACAAATTCATTGAAGTCTTTGACCGGGAAGCCAAGGCCATTGATGGCGTGAAGTTCCTCGGACAGGGTACCTTGTATCCTGACGTGATCGAGTCCGAATCATTCAAAGGCCCCTCCGCAGTAATCAAGTCCCACCACAACGTAGGTGGCCTGCCGGAAAAGATGAATCTCAAGCTGGTGGAACCCCTGCGCGAACTGTTCAAGGATGAGGTTCGCAGAGCTGCATATGAGCTTGGTTTGCCCGAGCATATCATCTGGCGTCAGCCTTTCCCCGGCCCGGGGCTTTCCATCCGCATTATCGGCGAAGTAACCGAAGAGCGTCTGGAAATTCTGCGACTTGCAGACAAGATCGTTCAAAATGAAATGGTTGCCTCTGACTGGTACCGTAAGGTATGGCAGGGCTTTGCCGTGTTGTTGCCCCTCAAAACTGTTGGAGTCATGGGCGACGATCGTACTTACGAGAACGTTATTGCCCTTCGTGTTGTGGACTCCCTGGATGCCATGACCGCTGACTGGTCCAGACTGCCGAGTGAACTGCTCGCTCGTATGTCCAACCGGATCATCAACGAGGTGAAAGGTGTTAACCGCGTGGTTCTGGATATTTCGTCCAAGCCGCCGAGCACCATTGAGTGGGAATAAGCTTGAACTCCTTCTGAAAGGATAAGTGATATGTTTGGAATAGGCGGACCGGAACTGTTGATCATCTGCGTGGTTGCGCTGATTGTTATCGGACCTCAGAAGCTGCCGGAGATGCTCAGGTCCTTGGGCAAAGGCGTGGCTGAGTTTAAGCGAGTAGGCAACGACGTCAAATCCACATTGGATGACGAGGTCAGCAAGGCCGAAGCTGAAGCGCGTAAACGTGAAGTCGATCAGGAAATGGCAAAGCGGAAGGCTGAGAAAGAGGCTGCCGCAGCCTCAACCCCTGAAGATGAGCCAGCCGGAAATGACGTGGATGAAACCAAGGCCCAAGCGCCCAAGGAATCTACTGAGACCGCTAACGACAAGGCCTAGATTCGCATGAGTGCAAAAGACGATGTGAAGAAGGTCGACGGTGAAGAGCCGGTCGACGTGGTAGAGAATTCCTCAAGTGATGACCCTTCACTTGAAGAGGACGATCAGCCGGTAGCGACAGAATCCGAGTTGGCAGAAGCCGAGACCGCACTCAGTGAGTCCGGTGGCGGTGACGGGGCAGAGCCTCCGGCCAATACCGGTGATGCTGACGGGTATCCCGACACCGACGATGAAGGTGATGAAGAAGAGGTGGAAGAGGAAGGCAATATGTCGCTCCTCGACCATCTTGCCGAACTCCGTATTCGGTTGACGCGCAGCTTTATTGCTGTGGCTGTCGGTATGGTTGCCTGTTACGGCTTTGCCGACAAAATGTTCAACATCCTCATGGAACCGATGATCAAGGTGTTTCAGGATCGGATGGCGGACAAGCCCATGTTGCCTGTTGGATTCTTTGATGACTTGCGCCAGGCTTTGGGGCAGGTTCTCGCTGAAAAAGGATTCCAGCATAGCGAGCAGGTCGACCTTTTTGTCAATGCGCTCCAACAGTCGCTGATGCAAGTGGCCCAGGAAGGGCACTTTCAGTACACGTATCCGGCAGAAGCCTTTTTCTCGCATATCAAGATTGCCATCGTGGCCGGGCTGTTTTTAGTCAGCCCGTATGTTTTTGCTCAGATTTGGGGATTCATTGCGCCAGGGCTCTACGCACATGAGCGCAAGTGGATGATACCCATGGCCATCATTTCGGCGTTGTTTTTCACTGCCGGTGCCATGTTCGGTTATTTCATCGTCTTCCCATATGGTTTCGAGTTCTTTGCCAGCTTCTCGACGGACGGTATTCAGTTCACTCCGAAGCTCAATGAGTATCTGAGTTTCTGTTTGAAGCTACTATTCGCTTTCGGGTTTGTTTTTGAACTGCCTCTGTTTATATTCTTCCTGGCAAGAATGGGGATGGTTTCTTCCTCTGGCCTGCGCAAAAAGCGCAAGTATGCTATCCTGATCGGATTTGTCATGGCGGCAGTACTTACTCCGCCGGATCCGTTCACTCAGTGCCTTATGGCCGGGCCGCTGATCATCTTGTATGAGGTCGGCATATGGGTGGCTTATTTCTTTGGCAAGAAGGAAGAAAGACACCTCCGACGCCAGGCTGAAGAAGAGGCGGCCAGACAGGCTGAGATGGATGCCGCAGCCGAAGAAGGTGAAGAGGAATCCGAGCCGGAAGCCAAAAAGGCATAATGTCAATTATCCGGGCAGGAAAGCTGAAAGGCTGTTTCTGCCCGGTTTTCTTTTCTAGAGATTTGCTATACAGTCGCCATCAAAGAATAATCGATTATTGAAAGGAGTCGGGCCATGGTGCGCCAAGCTACGGTGGAACGGACCACGAATGAAACGGACATAAAACTTACTCTGACACTGGAAGGCGAAGGCAACGTCAACGTTGATACCGGTGTTGGGTTTGCTGATCACATGCTGACCCTGTGTGCTTTCTGGGCTGGTTTTGATCTTGATCTTTCATGCAAGGGCGACCTGCATATTGATAGTCATCATACGTTGGAAGATGTTGGCTTATGTCTTGGACAGGCGCTTGGTGAAGCCTTGGGCGACAAGAAGGGCATTGTTCGTGTGGCCTCGGCAAAAGTCCCCATGGACGAAGCCATGGCCGAAGTCATTGTTGATATTTCCGGACGCCCTTACATCGTGTATGAAGACTCACTATTGCCGGATATCATAGCCGGTGACGAGAAAGACATCTGGCGTGAGTTCCTCAAGTCGTTTGCTTTCAAGGCGGGGATGAATCTGCATGTGAACTATGCATATGGACTGAACGGCCACCATTTGCTTGAGGCAGCATTCAAGGCGCTTGGAATAGCGCTTGCCCAGGCTGTTCAGGTAGGTCGTAAAGGGGTGTCCAGCACCAAAGGGAGTCTTGATTGATGCGCCGTATTATCTTTTATGCACTTATAGCAGCTTTTTGTCTGTCCCTGCTCATCATGGGCGGTTGCGGGAAATCTCGAACTGCAGCCGTTCCGCGTCCTGAAGGTACGCTTGGGGTGGCTGGTTTCACCAACCCCATCTACAATTGGCAAATTCTTGCTGGTTATCTTCAGGAAGAAGGCAACCCTGCGCCCGATGGGACTGTAGAGACCCTTGATCAACTCCTGTTGAACACGTTGCATAAGCATCAGGTGTTTGATTTTGTTACTCCGCTCGCCGTCGAGCAGTGTGAGAACGTAGTTGTCTTTGAAGAAGATGGGATGCCCAAGGTTTCTGCGATCAAGTACTGGCTTGAAGTCGGAAAGTGTGCGCAGGTTGATTTCTTGCTGGTACCCCAGATTACGTATTGGCGTGAACGTGTCGGTGGTGAGGGCGGGGTTCAGACTCCGGCCGCTATCGGATTGGATTTTTATTTGATCGATGTGAAGAACGAGGCCATTAAGCGGGCTCGTTATGAAGAAGAACAGGTCTCCCTGCTTGAAAATCTCTTTACGGCCCGCAAATTTGCTGACCGTGACGGGAAGTGGGTGACCGCTAGCCGTTTGGCCTCCGAAGGCATCGAAGAAAAATTAATGGAACTTGGATTATGATTCTTTTCCCTGCAGTAGATATTAAAAATGGTGAATGCGTCCGTCTTGCACAGGGCAAGGAGGATCAGGTCACGGTATTTGGTTCTGATCCCGTTGCTCAGGCCAGGCATTGGGCCAATCTTGGTGCCCGCTATCTCCATGTAGTTGATCTGGATGGTGCTTTTTCCGGTGTGCCGCGCAATTTCGATCTCATCAAGACGATCTGTACTGAAATCGACATCCCCGTTCAGTTGGGTGGCGGAATTCGTGATATCGCGACCGCTGAAAAATATATTGAAGCGGGTGTGCATCGGTTGATCATCGGAACCATGGCACTTGAAGATCCTGATCTTTTTTCCGAGCTGTGCAAGGCTCTTCCTGGTCGAATTGGTGTTTCGCTGGATGCAGTGGACGGGAAATTGAAGACAAAAGGGTGGGTTGAAGACGCCGGATTGATGATCGAAGACGTCCTGCCTCGCCTTGAGAAAGATGGCATCCGGTTTATCGTTTACACGGATATTTCCCGTGACGGCATGCAGACGGGCGTGAATGTTCTTGGCCTGGAAGCTCTGTGCGCCAAGACCTCCATTCCGGTCATCGCGGCCGGTGGTGTCCACACTATGGACGACATCAAGAATCTCTACCCCCTGTCCAAAAAAGGGTTGGAGGGTGCGATCTCCGGGCGTGCAATTTATGTAGGCACCCTTGATGTCAAGGAAGCCAACGACTGGATTGACGCTCAGTAGCCAACACAATCATAGATTACCCGAAAGCCCCACCATCAGTTTGATGGCTGGGCTTTCTTTTATGGGGAACCAGGGAGAGGTGAGGTACTATGCGGAAATCTTGTTGTTCGTGGGATTGTGTATTGAAGCAAGGTGGATTTGAATGAGCATGTTGCTCCTTTGCTCACACCGGAATCGTACCCTGCAGAGCCAACATTTACTCGCTTTAATCTCAATGGATTGATCTCTGCCAGCACTACAGAGAGCGCAACTTGTGTTGGAGTGCGTTCTTCTCTGTGGTTGGTAGCGAGTATTCATGTGCGTCTTATGACATGCATGAGTCACTAATACGTGTCGGTAGAGTCGAGATTGGGAAACAAAGAAGTTGGAGCTATGGATTTATCGACGCAGCACAACTCAATGCGAGGGGGAGAAATGAAAAAGGGGAGCTGCTGGGCAACTCCCCTTTGGGACTATTTTTCGGTCTGGTAGATGTGCACATCGCGTTGTGGGTACGGGATGCTGATACCTTCCTGATCAAACAGGAGCTTGACCCGTTCGGTAATGGCAAAATACACGCCCCAGTAGTCGCTTGTTTTTACCCACGGACGAACAGCGAAGTTGACGGAGGAGTCTCCCAGTTCGAGAACTTCAACGACAGGAGCCGGTTCATTGAGTATTCGTGGTTCTTCAGAGCAAATCTTTACAAGCAGTTCTTTGGCCTTGAGCAGGTCATCGTCATAACCGATTCCCATCACCAGGTCGACACGGCGAGTATCATTTGCCGTCACGTTGACAATGGTGTTGGAGAGGACCGACGAGTTGGGAACGACAACAATGCGGTTATCAGGCGTGGTCAATATGGTGTTGAAGATATTGACGGCAGTGACAGTGCCGGATTCGCCGGCAACAGTTACATAATCTCCCTTCTTGAAAAACTTCAGGAGGATGAGCATGACACCGGCTGCGAAATTCGACAGGGAGTCTTTCAGGGCAAGACCGACTGCGAGGCCTGCGGCACCAAGTACAGCGAGGAACGAGGTGACGTTGAGTCCAGCCTGTCCGAGAGCGGCAATGACAACGGCCGCCAGCATGACATAGTAGGCGATGTTTTTGAGAAATGTGAGCAGCGTTTGTTCAACATTGCCCTTGATCAGCACGCGCTGAAGTACGCCGGTGATGCTTTTGGCGATCATGCGACCAACGACGAATATGAGAAGGGCCAAAAGGATATTCAGGCCGTGTACCGATGCGAGCGTGATGCCTTTTTCTATCAACTGTTGAATGGTATCCGGATCAAGGTTCATAGTGCCTCCCTGGGTGGTTTATCAATACGGTAGATCATAGCACGGTCTCAAAGGTTGAGGGAAGAGAGATTATGCGGAGCTTACTCCCCCCATTTTTTTGTTTCTTCCACGCGAATGTATTTTTGAAACGTGTAGAAAAATCCTGCCACTGCATTGTAGAACCCGGCCTTGCCATCAAGAAGCCCAGCCTTCAGGAAGTAGATTTTTATGAATTTCATCCACCCATGCAGCAACGCACGTGTTAATCCGCCTTTACGCCCCTTGGCTCGAAGGTCCTCAGCACCCACTTCTGCATAATAATTGATCTTTGTGATGTGCTCCATGAATGATTCATAGGTGTAATGCATGATGTCACCCGTGAGCTTTTCGCTTTTCCCCGTGGGGGCGAAATGTTGATGCGGCCCTGAAGCGGTTATCTTTACTTGGCCATTCCTGAATACCCGGTAGAGATAGTCGGGGTACCAGCCGGAATGCTTCATGAATCTGTCGAAGTAGAAGGAACTGCGCGGTACGTAGTAACCGGAAACAGGCTCATTGGCTGAAAGCTTATCGATGATATTGTCGCGCAGTTCGTCAGAAAGGTACTCGTCCTGATCAATGCATACCAGCCAGTCGTTTTTGATTTGGGGCAGGACAAAGGCATATTGTTTCACAGGACCGGGCCAGGGGTTGACCAAAACCCGTGCGCCGTGCTTTTCCGCTATTTCAACCGTGCTGTCAGTCGAACCGGAATCCACAACGATGATCTCATCGCAAAAGTCCAACGACTGAAGACATTTATCCAGTATCCTTTCACCATTATATGTCAGGACCAAGCCGGTCGCTGTTTCTCGCATAATTACATCTCCTTGATCGGGAAGTATGGTAACCAGTTCATGACGTTCGGTCTATTGAAAGATTGGCTAACATGAGCCCTGAGCAGGAGAAGTAGAGATAAAAAAAGGCCTCCCGTAAACGGGAGGCCTGATTGTTGGTAGTGAGACAGAGCTGTTTATTCGATTCCGGCTTCTACTTCTTCAGGGAGCGGGTCGTTGCAGTCTTTGCAAGGGAGGATGAGGTTCAGTACCACACCCACGATACCGGCCAGGCCGATACCGCCCAGCTTGACGATAACCAGATCGAAGTTCATGCCGCCAATACCGAAGACGAGGATGATAGCGACGATGGCCAGGTTGCGGGGCAGCATGAGGTCATTGCCTGCGCGGACCAGCGTATTGATGCCGATAACCGTAATGGCACCGAAGAGGAGGATCATGATGCCGCCCATGACCGGAACCGGGATGGTGCTCAGGAATGCGCCGACCTTGCCGAAGAAGGCAAGTCCGATGGCAGTGATGGCTGCCCATGTCATGATGGCGGGGTTGAAGGAGCGGGTCAGTGCCACTGCACCGGAAACTTCCGAATACGTGGTGTTCGGAGGGCCACCTAACATGGCAGCCAGCGATGTGGCGATGCCATCACCGAGCATGGTGTTCTGGATGCCCGGATCCTTTACGTAATCCTTTTTGGAGATGCTGCTGATGGCAAGCACGTCGCCGAAGTGTTCAATGGCCGGTGCAAGAGCAATGGGCACAATGAACAGAATTGCTTCAAGATTCCAGGTCGGGAAGGTGAAGTTCGGGATGGCGAGAATGGGTGCTTCAGCTATAGCTCCAAAACTGATCAGAGCCGGGGCGGTCCAGTTCTGCAACTGGCCCGGATCAAAAGAGGCCTGCATGGAAGCAGTGATGCCCGTAGCGTCAAGGACGATGGAAGAAACGTAACCGGCGGTGATACCGAGAAGAATGGGAACCAGTTTGAACCATCCCTTGCCAAGCAGGGAGGTCATGACTGTGGTTACCAGAGAAATACCAGCGATGATCATGGCGGTGTCATTGGGCACAAGCCAGGCAGAACCATCACCGGTTCGACCCATGGCCATGTGAACCGCAGCCGGAGCCAGGATAAGGCCGATGACCATGATGACCGGACCCGTTACCACGGGGGGAAGCACACGACGAAGCATGCCGGAGCCGTAGATGCGAATGAGAAAACTCAAAATGATGTACAGCACGCCAGCACCGACCAGACCACACATGGTGGAAGGAATGCCCCATGTCTGCACCCCGTAAATGATGGGTGCGATGAAGGCAAAGCTGGATGCCAGAAATACGGGTACTTTGCCTCGTGTGATCACCTGAAACGCCAAAGTACCGGCGCCGGCGGTGAACAGGGCCACATTGGGATCCAGTCCCGTCAGCAGCGGGACCAAAACCAATGCGCCAAATGCTACGAACAGCATTTGCGCCCCAAGCAGGGCGTCTTTCAGTTTAAAGTTATACTCAGTGGAATGAATCTCACTCATGCTAACCAACTCCTCTTCTGTTTTGACGACATCCTCCGACCGCACCAGGATTAGCGGAGAGAGGATGGGTGATAGTCGGCCACGTGGCCTGCCTAAATGCCCCCAAAAAAAGGCACGCTGTGAAGCGTGCCTTGCAACCTACTTGGTTCCGAATATCTTATCCCCCGCGTCTCCGAGACCGGGGATGATGTAGCCGATGTCGTTGAGTCTCTCATCGATAGCGGCAACGTAGATTTCAATATCCGGGTGTTTGCTCAATATCCTTTCAACGCCCTCTGGAGCAGCACAGAGGAACAGTCCCTTGATGGATTTGCAACCGGACTCCTTAAGGAGTTCGATGGTTGCTTCCAGCGTGCCGCCGGTAGCGAGCATGGGATCGAGGATAAGTGCAGTTCGCTCTTCCATCTGGCTGGCGAGCTTTACATAGTACTGAACCGGCTGCAGAGTCTCTTCGTCGCGGTAAAAGCCGACAACGGAAGCCTTGGCGCCGGGGATCATGTCGAATACGCCGTCCATCATGCCGAGACCGGCACGAAGGATGGGAACGACAGTTACTTTTTTTCCTTTGATGGAATCGACTTCCACATCTCCAGCCCAGCCCTGAACGGTTGTTTTTTCCGTTTCAAAGTCTTTGGTTGCTTCGTAGGTCAGCAGTCGAGTGATCTCGTTTGCCAACTGTCTGAAACGGCTGGTGGAAATGTCGCTTTTACGTAAGATGCCGATTTTATGGCGGATAAGCGGGTGGTCAACCACGTGTAATGCCACAGGTCTATCCCTCCTGGGAAAATTGTTGAAGCGTGTATTAATGAAGTATGTTTCAATTGCGTAAACTTCCCTTTTCTATTCTTATGACCGGTTCCGGTCAAGGATGAATTTTCACAATCAGCCATTCGCGCCTAATTTGAAATTTACTTTCCAATGATTCCCGGTATATCCTCCGCGGATGGATAATAAAAACACAGGCAGATGGGAACGAACCGTTTCCGCACAGGATATTGGTACGCGGCTCGACAAGTTTTGGGCACGTGAACTGGCGGAGACAGGCGTTTCCAGAGGCAAAGTCAAAAGCTGGATTGAATCAGGGCTGGCCACGGTCAATGGTGAAGTCGTTGACAAGGGCAAATACAAACTGGTCGGATTCGACACGCTTGAGATCGGTGAGCTGCAGTCTTCAGGAGAAGATACTGCAGAAGCCATCCCCGGTGATCTGAAGATAGTATATGAAGATGACAATATAGTGGTTGTGGATAAAGCCGCCGGTGTCACCACGCATCCCGCACCGGGGGAACCGGATGCAACACTCGTCAATTATCTGCTTCACCGTTACCCGGATATGGCGTCGGCAGAATCCGGCATGGATGGTCAGCGCCCGGGAATAGTGCATCGACTGGACAAGGATACATCGGGTCTCATTGTTGTGGCGCGAAACGAAGCTGGCCGCCTTCGCCTGTCTGCAGATTTTGCAGAGCGGAGTGTGGACAAAGTTTACCTGGCAGTAGTTCATGGCCGCCCCAAGAAAGCCGAAGGGGTTATTGATGCTCCCATCGGGCGGCATCCCACTCGCAAGACCCGTATGGCCGTGGTCGAAAAGGGGGGCCGAGAGGCGCGTAGCGATTATCGTGTCCTCTGGACCGGACCGCGAGGGCTGGCAAGTCTGGTCGCAGTCCGAATTCATACGGGCAGAACCCATCAGATCCGCGTTCACATGGCTCACATCGGACACCCTCTGGTGGGAGATGCCACCTATGGTTCACAGGAAGATGCGGTCTGGAAGCGACGCGACGACAAACTGGCTCAACTCGGGCCACGGCAAATGCTCCATGCATTTCATATTTCTTTCGCCCATCCGCAGACAAAAGAACGGATGACCTTCTGGGAAACACCGCCCGAAGACATCCTGTCGCTCCTCCAGGGGTTGTATCGTGAATGCCTCCGTGTGGGGATTGTCGGGATGCCGGGTTCAGGAAAGTCGACGGTGGTCAATTCTCTGCGGAAACAAGCGCATCCGACATTCAGCGCCGATGAATCCGTGGCGAAACTCTACGAAGCCGGTGGCGATGGGGCAGACATGATCGCCCAGCGTTTCGGCAACCAGTTCAGCCACGAGGACGGCAGCGTTGACAAGGCAAAGCTCTTTTCGGCCATGTGTGACTCGGAGGATCTGCGAAGGGAAGTCATGGACATGGTCCATCCCATGGTTCGACATGAGTGCGAATTGTTCTTCCGGTCACACCGTGACACCTCGGTAGCGTATGCCGAAGTGCCGTTGCTCCTGGAAGGGGGCTGGCACAAGACCGGTCAGGTTGATGTGGTAGCAGGCGTTCGTTGCCCGGAGGAGATGCGCACAGGCGACCTGCGGCGTCAGCGTGGTCTGTCGAGTGAAATGCTGGCCGTATTCGATTCATGGCAGTGGCCCGAGCAGGATAAGCTCGCGGCGTGTGATATGGTCGTGGACAATAGTGGCTCACTGGAAGATCTCGAACAGGAAACGAGTCGTTTGCACGAGAGGGCGACAGCACGCTTTACCGAGCGCAACGCCGAGTTTGCCAAATGGCTCGATGAACTGTGGCCTCGGTTGGCTCAGGAGTTTGCAGAGGAGGGAGACAAGGCATGATTCCACTTCGGGACAATGTGCCGCGTGTGACCATGCCTATTGCAGTCATGGCGATCATCGCGATCAATGTCCTTGCATTCATGTACAGCAAGTCGCTCGATTTTCGGGAGATGGTCTACCTGTATCATCTTTTCGGGGTCGTCCCTGCTCGATTCTTTGAGCCGGAGTGGGCGCTCTGGGCCGGATATCCGCAGACCATCGGCTGGCCTTTTGTCACGTACATGTTTCTGCACAGTGGATGGATGCACATCATCCTGAATATGTGGATGCTGTGGTTGTTTGGTGACAACATCGAGGATGTCACCGGCCATTGGCAGTTCGTGGTTTTTTATCTGACGTGCGGATTGGCTGCCGTGGCCCTGCACATGGTGTTCGAGCAGACATCCTCCCTGCCGATCATCGGGGCGTCCGGCGCGGTGGGCGGCGTGATGGGTGCCTATGTCATGCTGTATCCGCATGGGCGGGTGCTGACACTGGTTCCGATCATCATCATACCGCTGATACTCAGGGTGCCGTCCTACCTGTTTCTTGGAATATGGTTTTTATCGCAGGTGGTGTCGGGGTTGATGTCGTCAAATATGCAGGCGGCAAGCGGCGTTGCCTGGTGGGCGCATGTGGGCGGTTTTCTGGCAGGGATGATTCTTATCCATCTGTTTCGACGTCCCGGCCACTGCCGGTACTGTTTCAATCCGACAACAGCGGACTACGAGCCGGAAGAGTTGGACGAAGACAATCGCTTTTGAAGATTCCACGCTTCCACGAGTTCTGCTACCGCCGGAGGGACCATGGATTGCCAGTCGCGGTCATCTCGTATTGCCTGACGAACGTCGGTCCCTGAAATGCCTTTTTCGGATGGAGGCCGTTCCCACATGACGTGTGTTTTCAGGCCGAGACCTTTGAGCCGCTGTTCTTTTTCTCGTCCCCAGTCATCATATATAGTCAGGTAGTATACGGCATCGGCTGGCGCAGTCTCCCGGAGCAGCTCGGGCTTGCATATAGGAAACGGGACCACGGAGTACTCGTGATCCCGTATACCAACTTCATTGAAAGCTGCAACGATCATGGCCTTTCGTTCTTCAAAGGTCAGCGGATTGTTCATCGGTTCGGAGCGTTCCGGGTTGGATACCTCTTCGTCGATGGTGTCCGGCGTCGGATTGGTGATGCCGACAATCAGATGGTCGCATAACCGTTTTCCGGCCAGCAGGTACTTCAGATGGTCATTGTGCAGTACCTGAAATCTTCCGTGTATGAAGCCGATGGGGTGTTGCATTTATTCGTCTTCTTTTTCTTCTTCCCGTGGCTGAATGATGAACGGGTCGTAATCTCCGGGCCAGAATTCCTGTGCCAGGGGCGAGTCGTGGATGCCAGCCAAGCGGGCGCGGTCGAGATAGTTGAGTATCATGTGCATGATCTCGTCCTGTCTCAGGCAGCTCAACGCGCCAGCACTCGTGCTCACCTCGTCGAATTTGTCGATGGTGTCGCGACGCACGCCTTCACCCACAAACATGACCGGCACCGGTTCTCCGGAGTGAATCAGCTTGCCGCTGCTTGGCGTGGAGTGGTCTGCGGTAACGACCAGAAGGACATCATCGTCGTACAGAAGCGGCTCAATGGCCTGACTCAATCCTTTGTCCAACGATTCGATCGCCCGCACCTTGCCTTTGGGGCTTTTGGTGTGCGCTGCCTGATCCGGGGCCTTGGTGTGAACATGGATGAACTCGTAGTCCTCCAGTCTGGTGGCGGCGTATTCGAGGCGCTTGGCAATATCCTTGCCCGGATCGCGGGTGTCGCGCACCTTGTGGAAATCCATGCCGAGGAATTTCGCCATACCGCCATACATGTGGCCGCTGGCTATGGACAACGCCCTCATGCCGTACCTGTTCCCCATTGATACGCGAGGGCACATGCGGCCAGCACGCTGGGTCACGATGCCGTTGATCGGCGGAAGGGTCTGGCGAACGCGCAGCTTGTTCTGTTCCACGGCGCTCAGGCGGTGGTAGGCCCAGGAGATATAATCTGTCAGTACCTTGGCTGTTCTGATGGCATCCGGGTCGTCGCGGTGTGTTGCGAGCGGTCTGACTGCGGAAACGAAGCGGCCGTCGACCATCGGGTTTGAATCGGTGATGTAAGGCGAGACATCCCCGTGCATGGTCAGCACACTGAACATGCCGCCGGTTTTATGCAGGCGAATGGTTATACCATCCTTTTCATAATGGTCGGCTGCGGCATAGAGAGCGTCGATCTCATCGGGAGTGCCACAAATGCGGTCGTATTTGAGAACAAGATAGTTCTCAAGGGTGGTCAGTACGCTGGTGAAGTGGGCCAGCATGGCGATATCGCCATCTTCCAACTCCACGTCAGCGCCGATGGCTTCGAGCACGCCGCGGCCGGGAAATTCACTTTTCGGGCTGCCGAACATGGCAAAATGTGCGTTTTCACTGGGTAGGGGTTGGCCGAGTTTGCCTGCATGGTACAAACCGGTGGAACCCATTGCTGCCAGGCGGTCGAGGCATGGTGTCTCAGCAGCCTGGAGTGGTGTCTGATTGTTGAGAAGTGCGTGCGCCCGGTCTCCCAGGCCATCAAGTAGTATAAGGACACAAGTCTTAGGCACGTCAGTCTCCCAGCTCGGCGCAACGAATGTCGCGCTGTTTTTTTAAACGATCTAGTATTGAGGTTGTCAATCGAATGCATAGTGTTTACATATACTGTTAACGGCTGTCACAATCAGGAGGAAAGCCCGTCACCATGCTTATCGATACCCATGTTCATTCCGATGTCTCGGATTGCAGTAGTATGCCCGTAACTCAGATCCTTGCCAATGCCCGTGCGTTGGGTCTGGATGGTGTCTGCATTACGGACCACGATACCACCGATGTTCTGGCACAAATCGACGAAGGTTTCCAGTCCGATGGATTGCTCGTCCTGGTTGGGATGGAGTATACCACGCCCCAGGGCGATTTTCTGGTGTATGGCGATGTTGAGTCACTGCATCCCGGGATGGCGGCTGGTGCACTCATTGATCATGTTAATAGCATGGGTGGAGCCGTCGTGGCCGCGCATCCTTATAGAGGATGGCGCCCCTCTGATCCTTCCACCATTATTTCGCATCCTCCTACAGCGGTCGAAGTGGTGAATGGCCGCAATACCGAGGCGGAAGACACCCTGGCCGAAGCCCTGGCAGCCAAGCATGGATTCGTTCGGGTGTCCGGCTCTGATGCTCATTCGCTTGATGAACTTGGACGTTTCCCGATCCAGTTTACTCGCTCCATCTCCTGTCGCAACGACCTTGTGGAGGCCCTACGCAGTGGACATTGCGCTCCGGGAGTCGGTCGTCTGGCCTTTGAGTCTGTTTCCTGACGCGTTTTATCCTTTTTCGATACCATATGATGAAGCACCTTTTCGGAGGTGCTTTTGTTTTTGGGCCCTCCAATAATCATATGCGCGTTAGCCTCGAATCCGAGGGGAGAAGACACAGCCGACAAAAGCGTATATAAAGACAAAGTCTGGTAATGAATGTCTGAATGCTGCATGTTTTACGTCTGTGGAAAACTCTGTGGAAAAAGTTGCGCTAAATTGTTTTTGGCATCTTGACAGTTTGATCAGGCTTCTTACCATTACACTCGGATTCAATAAAATTTCGTCGTTGATAAAGGAACGTACACTCAATGGAATACAAAGATTATTACAAGCTGCTCGGTGTTTCTCGGTCTGCATCAAAGGATGAGATCGCCAAGGCGTTCAAGAAGCTCGCGCGCAAGTATCACCCTGATCTCAATCCCAACGACAGTGTGGCCGAGACCAAGTTCAAGGAAATCAATGAAGCGTACGAAGTCCTGAAGGACGAGAAAAAGCGCAAAATGTATGATCAGTTCGGTTCCAACTGGGAACATGGACAGAACTTCCAGCCGCCGCCCGGTTACGACAACGTCAATTTCGGAGGAGGCGGTTTCTCCCAGGGTGGTTTTTCGGACTTTTTCGAGACGATTTTTGGTGGTGCAGGTGGAGCCGGATTCAGAAGCGGTTTCTCGCAGGGTGGATACCAGCAGGGGGGATTCGGTGGCGGTGGCTACCATCAACGCCCCAGACGGGGAGCCGATTCCGAGGCGTCCTATGAGCTGTCTTTGGAAGAAGCATACCGTGGCGGGACTAAATCCATCACCCTGCAGGAGCAGGTAAGCGGACCGGAAGGCATCCCTCGCATGACCACCAAGACCCTTGAGGTCAATGTGCCTGCGGGGATCAAGGACGGGCAGAAGATTCGATTGTCCGGTCAGGGCAACCCCGGGATGGCTGGTGGCTCCAAAGGTGATTTGTACCTGAAGATCAAGCTGATGCCGCACCCCATGTTCAAGGTGAAGGATACGGATGTGGTGCTCGATCTGCCTCTTGCCCCTTGGGAGGCGACCCTTGGAACAACGGCCAGAATCCCGACGCTGGACGGTGCCGTTGAGATGAAGATTCCTCCTGGAATCGGTTCCGGCAAGCGGCTTCGCATCAAGGGGAAAGGGCTTGGTAGTGGGGCTAAAAAAGGTGACCAGTATGTCCGCATTATGATTCAGGCACCGGATATTTTATCGAATGAAGAGCGTGAATTGTGGGAAAAGTTGCAGGAAGTATCAACCTTCAAGCCGAGAGAGTTTTAAAAAGAGGGTAGCATGACGACCAGACGACTCAGGGAAATGATGATGCAACTGCCCGGTCTCAACTTGCCGGAGCCTTCCGACTATGTTGCTTGGGCGCAATTGGTGGAATTGACATCCATACAACCGGGAGAAGTAGCAGAGCTGATCGAGCTGGGCTGGATCAGTCCGAAAAAGACCAGCGCCGATGAATACCTGTTTCGTTTGCGCGACGTGTACCGAATCCACAAACTCATGCGGCTCGTCAATGATCTCGACATGTCGTTTAACAGCGGTTCCATCGTTGTTGATCTGCTGGACAGGGTCGAAGAGCTCGAACAGGAAGTGGAAGAGCTTAAGCGCTTGGTTTAATTTTTTATAATAATCGCTTAAGGAGGTTCATTAATGGATCCCAATACTTTCACCAAAAAAACGCAGGATGCCGTTTCCGAAGCACAGAGCATGGCTATTCGGAGCGGGCATCAGCAAATAGACTGTGAACATCTGCTGCACGCCCTTGTGACGCAGGAGCAGGGACTTGTCCCGCAAATCCTGCGCAAGCTGGGTGTTGCCGCCGACGCATACCTTGGTGCCGTGGACGCGGAAATCGCCAAGATTCCCAAAGTCTCCGGGCCGGGCGCTCGTCCTGATCAGATTCTGGTAACCCAGCGTCTGCAAAAGGTGCTAGTGGCTGCCGGTGATCAATCCAAGCGCATGAAGGATGAGTTTGTCTCTGTTGAGCACGTTTTTCTGGCGCTCATGGACGAGCCGTCTTCCACTGGTGTAGGGCGGGTCAACAAGCAGTTCAACATCGACAAGGACAAGGTCCTGGCTGTGTTGAACGAGGTGCGCGGCAAGCAGCGTGTGACATCTGACAACCCGGAAGCCACCTATGATTCGCTCAAGAAATACGGGCGTGATCTGGTGGAGGAGGCGAGGTCGGGCAAGCTTGATCCGGTCATCGGCCGGGATTCGGAAATACGTCGTGTCATTCGCATTCTGTCGAGGCGCACAAAGAACAACCCGGTACTCATTGGTGAGGCCGGTGTTGGTAAGACTGCCATTGCCGAAGGACTGGCCCAGCGCATTGTTGCCGAGGACGTGCCTGAAGGTTTGAAGGATAAAACTGTGTTCAGTCTCGATATGAGCGCACTCATTGCGGGTGCCAAGTATCGCGGCGAATTTGAGGAACGCCTGAAGGCGGTACTCAAGGAGGTGCAGGAGTCTGCCGGACAGATCATCATGTTCATTGATGAGCTGCACACCATTGTTGGTGCAGGCAAGACCGACGGCGCCATGGATGCGGGTAACATCCTCAAGCCCATGCTGGCCCGTGGAGAACTGCACTGCATTGGTGCGACAACCACGGATGAGTATCGCAAATATATTGAAAAGGATCCGGCGCTGGAACGGCGTTTCCAGACGGTCTCAGTGGATGAACCCACTGTGGAAGACACCATATCGATCCTTCGCGGTTTGCGCGAACGATTCGAGGTGCACCACGGTGTGCGGATTTCCGATGGTGCCGTTGTGGAAGCCGCCGTCCTGTCGAACCGATACATCACGGATCGTCAACTGCCGGACAAGGCCATCGACCTTATTGATGAGGCCGCGGCCCTGATTCGGACGGAGATCGATTCGCAGCCGTATGAACTGGACAAGGTCAACCGCCAGATCATGCAGCTTGAAATCGAGCGTGAAGCGCTCAAGCGTGAAACGGACGATGCTTCCAAGGAACGGCTTCACAAGCTGGAAGTCGACCTGGGAGACTTCAAGGAGAAGCAGGCTGCATTGCTTGCGCAGTGGGAAAACGAAAAATCCGGGATCGAACGCTTGCGTTCGCTCAAGGAGGAAATTGAATCCACTCGTCGTGAGATAGAAGAAGCCAAGCGGGTGCATGATTACAACCGTGCGGCCGAGTTGGAATACGGCACGCTCGCGGCACTTGAAAAAGATCTGAATGAACGAAATGCGGCTTTTGAGTCCGGCGATACGCCTCGCATGGTCAAGGAAGAGGTTGGTCCCGATGATGTGGCGCAGGTTATTGCCCGCTGGACCGGCATCCCCGTTTCCAGATTGCTGGAAGGCGAAAGGGAAAAGCTCCTGCGTCTGGCCGATGTGCTCCATGAGCGGGTTATCGGACAGGATGCAGCGGTTCAGGCTGTAGCCGATGCAGTGCTGCGCGCCCGTGCCGGCCTGAAAGACCCCTCGCGTCCCATTGGCTCGTTCATTTTCCTCGGGCCTACGGGCGTGGGTAAGACGGAGCTGTGCAAAACACTTGCTTCAGCGCTCTTTGACTCGAAGGATAACATGATCCGCCTCGACATGTCGGAATACATGGAGAAGCATACCGTGGCTCGACTCATCGGTGCGCCTCCCGGCTATGTCGGCTATGATGAGGGCGGTCAGTTGACGGAAGCGGTTCGCCGCAAGCCGTACTCGGTTGTATTGTTTGACGAGATAGAGAAGGCGCATCATGACGTGTTCAACGTCCTGTTGCAGATTCTTGACGATGGTCGCCTGACGGATTCCCACGGGCGTACCGTTGACTTCAAGAACACTATCGTCATCATGACATCCAACCTGGGGGCGGAATACATGCTGGATGGTATCGATAACACAGGTGAGTTCATGGAAGGCGTGGAGGATAAGGTGCGGGAAGTCCTGCGCAGACACTTCCGCCCCGAGTTCCTCAACCGCGTGGATGCCACCGTGCTGTTCCGGCCGCTTCTGAAGGATCAGCTGATTCAGATCATTGATCTGCTTTTGGCTGGTCTCAGTTCAAGGTTGGCAGATCGAAAGATCGAGCTGGTTTTGACAGATGGTGCCAAACGGTTCATTGCCGATGGCGCGTATGATCCGAACTTTGGTGCCCGACCGTTGCATCGCTATCTTCAGTCTCACCTTGAGACACCGTTGGCTAGAAAGCTGATCGGTGGAGAACTCATGGACGGTGACACCGTGACTGTTGATGAGAAAGGTGGCGAACTCGTTTTCGAGTAACGGCCAGTTGATTCAAATACCATGAGGTGTCCGGCTTTAGTCGGGCACCTCTTTTTTCTGTTCTATGGGAGATCTTTTCCCGTGGATTGAAAATTAATTTTTAAGGAAAAAGTTAAGGATTCCAAAAGTTGTTTTTGATTCAGCAAACGGGCATGACTTGGGAAAAAAAGAACGCTTGACTTTGTTCCTATGCAGGCAGACCTTGAATGCTTCACTCATACCATTCAAGGATTTTTCGTGCCCAATCTGATTCTACTTTCATTATTGGCGGCGTTTCCGCCGTTGTCCACTGACATGTATCTCCCTGCAATTCCTACTTTGCAAACGACGTGGGGGATTTCGCTGGCCCAGGCCAACCTGTCGCTTGTCATTTTCTTTGTTGCTTTTAGCGTCTGTCTGCTCATTCACGGTCCATTATCCGATCGCTTTGGCCGCCGTCCTGTTCTGATGGCCGGAATCATCACCTTCATAGTTGGCAGCGGACTCTGTGCGATGGCAGATTCTATTACCATTCTGATTCTGGCTCGTGTGGTCCAGGCTGCTGGCGCTGCGGGTGCTTCAGCCCTTGCCCTGGCACTGACCAAAGATCTCTATGATGGCGTCCAAAGACAGAAAATGCTCGGTTATATTGGCGTCATCATGGCCTTTTGTCCCATGCTGGCACCGACGCTTGGTGGATTGTTGCTCAAGGTCGGCTCCTGGAGGATGATTTTCGTCTTGCAGGGTGTACTCGCACTGGCGGCACTTTACGGAACCATTCGCCTCAAGGAACCTTTGGAGGAGTTTACCTCCGGTGGACTGCTGTCTGTGGCCGGGCGGTATTTGACCGTTTTGAAAAACCGCAATTACATCATTTACGCCATGGCCTTCGCTGTTGTTGTTCTGCCGCACTTCGCTTTTATTGGTGGTTCTCCGGCCATCTATATTACCGGTCTCGGATTGTCTGAACAGACGTATGGTATTTATTTCGGTTTGAACGCTCTCGGATTCATGCTTGGTTCACTGACGTGTACGCGGTTGTCCGGGGTGTATAAGCCCGTCCATATGCTCATTGGAGCCTTGATAACAATGCTGCTGGCTGGAAGCGTTCTTATGTATCTGGGCGGAGAAACGCCGCTGAGTGTCATGATCCCCATGTTCTTCATAACATATGCCGTTGGTGTGTCTCGGCCCATCAGTAACAACCTGATTCTGGATCAGGTGGAGACTGATATCGGTGCCGCCTCGGCTCTCATGACGTTTTTGATTTTCATGGTAGGCGCTTTTTCCATGGAAATAATCGCTCTGGATCTGGGGAAAAAGATTTACGTCCTTGGCGTCCTGGCGTTTATAGGCGCACTCATCCCGCTTGTGTCGTTGCTTGGAGTTCGCAAGAAAGCATAGGATGCATCCGAGGAAAGAAACCTTTCACAATGGAAAATATGAAGCCCAGCCTGTCTGAAGTCGATCAGACAGGCTGGGCTTTTCTTTTGGATGATAAAAGCGCGGTGCTGGATGGATCGGCACTGCGCTGATAGTATTTGCTTTGTTGCCTACTCAGCCAGGAATGCCTTGGCTCGTGCTTCCGACCAGTAAATGTTTTCCGGTCCGGCTTGAACGAAACCAACGTGGCCGCCGTACTGCGGAATCTCAAGCATCAGATTGGCATTGTTGTCCGCTTCCGTAACAGGGAAACAGGCCGGAGCAAGGAAGGGGTCGTTCAATGCCTGCACAAGGAGTGTGGGAACGGTAATGTTCGGCAGGAACTGTTTGCAACTCGACTTCGCATAATACTCTTCGGCATTGGCAAATCCGTTGTGCGGTGCCGTGTATATATCATCGAATTGGCGCAAGGAGGTGATGCCTTCGAGATGGAAAGAATCCACCTTGTTGGGGAACATGGCCTCCTTGGTGCGGACCTTCTTGCGCAGACCTCGCATGAAGTATTCGAAATAGACACGACGGGATGGCTTGGAAATAAGTATTTCCGATTCCGACAGGTCACATGGAACCGAGAAGGTCACGGCTTTTTTCACCTGCGCCGGGACGCGATCCGGGTTTTCGCCCAGATACTTGAGAATCTGGTTGCCGCCCATGGAAAAACCGATCAGCGCAACTTCTTCGTAGTCACTTTTCAGGCAATGGGTGATGACCGTGTGCAGGTCCTCTGTTTCGCCAGAGTGGTAGGAGCGCAGCAGACGGTTGGTCGAAGTGCCGCAGCCACGCTGGTTCCAGCACACTGCATCGTACCCGAAATCAAGGGCCATCCGGGCCATGCCAAGGACATATTTTTTTCGAGAGTTTCCTTCAAGTCCGTGGCTGACGACAACCAGCTTGCGGCTCGTTGTTGTTCCGCATTTATGGCGGTCGATATCCAGAAAATCCTTGTCGGGAGTTTCAATGCGTTCACGTCCGGGAAGGAGGTTCGGCGTAGGGCGAAACAGCGGCGGATACAGAGTCGCAGCATTACCGGAACGGAACGGGAACGGGGGACGATAATCGGGAATTGGTAGTACAGGCATGCAGTTGATGTACGGGCAGTCTGCGCGGATGTCAAAGTGCGCAGAGGCGGAAAAGTCGTTGCTCCATAGGTGCATCAGGTATATCTTGCAAGAATACAAATGGATATCAATTTACCTAGGAGTCGGTGTGTCGTTGTACGATCAAGTGGATATGGAGAATTATGCCGAGGTCCTGCTGTGGGCCTTGAATCAGACTCGGACACATCCTTTGAAAAACAGGGATGTGGTCCTCATCCGATACGATATCCCGGGCCTGGCCCTTGCCGAAGCCGTCTATTCCTGTTTGATGGATGCGCACCTGATGCCTGTCCCGGTGGCGCAACCGACACCGTACATGGAGGTGGAACGGTATCTTAACTCCAGCTACGGCCAGTTGCTCTTTCAGCCGCCAGGTGTGGCAGAGATGTATGGAAAGGCTGCCGGGATCATCAATATCCTTGCTCCGGAGGATCTGACTCATTTGCAAACCATCGATCCGCGGATCATTGCCGAGGCCCGCAAGGCCGGTGCGCAAAACAGAAGCATACTGGAGCGCCGCAAGAATTCACGGGAGCTTGGTGTCACCACTTGCGTCTATCCGACACAGGCGCTGGCCGATGCGTCGGGAATGACCCTGGAAGAGTACGCTTATGCTCTCAAGCGAGCCTGCTGGCTGAATATGCCGACTCCTGTCAAGGAATGGCGTCGCCTTCAGCGGGAAGTGCAGGAAGTCTGCGACTGGCTCGATTCAATGGATATCAAATCGCTCAAGGTGGAGTCGGAAGATATCAATCTTAAAGTGCCGGTCGGTGACAACAGGCGCTTTGTGGGAGTGGGCGGAGCCAATATCCCCGGCTATGAAATCTATTTTGCCCCAGATGCCAGAGGGGTCAGCGGTACCTATTATGCTGACCAGCCAACGCTTCGATACGGGCATCTCGTCATGGGAGTTTCCATCGATTTTTCCGAAGGGATTGCAGCGCGGGTTGAAGCAGGGCGAGGGCAGGTGTTTTTACAAAATCAAATGTATTCAGATTCGGGTGCTCGAAGGGTGGGAGAGTTCTCATTAACCGACAAGCGGTTTTCGCGAGTGGATCAGTTCATGGCGCATACGCTTCTTGATGAAAATCATGGCGGTGAGAATGGCAACTGCCATATCGCGCTTGGCGGGTCGGTTCTTGAGAGCTTTACCGGACCCGTGGAAATGCTGATGCCTGAATTGGAATATGAACTGGGGTTCAACTCGTCTGACATGCATTGGGATCTGGTTAACACTCAGCCCAAACGTGTTACGGCCTGGTTGAAAACAGGGCAACCCGTGCTCATTTATGAGAATGGAGAGTTCACGCTCTAGCCTGACAAGTACGTTCTTCATCCGTGTGTTCAGTCCTTTTAGGTCACTGCTGTGTTGAAGAATCGCATTTTGCATTGAATTGAGCCATGTTATTGTCCGCGGGCTTCTTTTGGATTCAAGAGAAGCCCGTACCATTTTTTCCTTGATTTCTTTCCATCTCATCCATTGACAACCTTTCGGCCATGCTTATTTGACAAACAAGTCTCGCTCATCGCGGGGCTTTTTCACGATAAAAACAGTTCTGTAAGGAAATAGTTAATGGCCAAGCATAAAGATACGGAAGTTCCCATCAATGGGTTGTACGACGAGGAGGGCAAGATGAAAGACGCCTCTGTCGAACAGGACATTCCCGAAGGCGATGTCGCGGAAGGCGCCGAAGAGGTTGAAGGTGAAGAAGCCTTCTCGTTGAGTCAGGACGAATTGGAAGCGCTGTGCCGCGAATCCGTCTGTCCCGAGTGCGATGTTCACAAGGAAGCCGAAGCCATCAAGTTGCGTTCCCTTGCTGATGCGGAGAACCTCAAAAAGCGCTTGTTGCGCGAGACCGAAGAGATGAAGAAGTATGCAGGCGAGTCCATTCTTGCCGACATGCTCCCCATTCTCGATAACCTCGATCTCGCACTGGCTCACACTGATGGCCTGGATGCGGCGTGTAAGAATTTTGTCATTGGTGTGGATATGACGCGCAAGCTGTTCCTTGATGCGGTCAAGAATCATGGCCTTGAACAGGTCGAGGCCAAGCGTGGAGTGGATTTCAATCCGGAAATGCACGAAGCCGTCGGTACTGTTGAAGATGGCGAGTTGCAGAATAACCAGATAGCCCAGGTCGTTCAGGGCGGGTATTTCCTGAAAGGACGCCTTCTGCGACCGGCCAAGGTTATGGTCAACAAAGCCTAAGACTTTTTGCAATGCGGGCCTTTACAACCCGTCTTGCGTGATTATTGAACAAAGAACGAAAACTAGAAACGCTACAAGCGAATTTTTCAATAGCGAATTAGGAGGACACACACATGGGCAAGATCATAGGGATCGACCTTGGAACCACCAACTCCTGTGTTTACGTCATGGAAGGTAAAGACCCGAAATGCGTCAGCAACCCCGAAGGGGGACGTACGACGCCGTCTGTTGTCGCCTTCACTGACAAGGAACGTCTGGTTGGTGATATTGCCAAGCGCCAGTCCGTAACCAACCCCGAGAAAACCGTTTTTGCCATCAAGCGCCTTATGGGTCGCAACGTGGAAGCGCCTGAAGTCAATAAGTGGAAAACACACTGCCCTTACGAAATCGTTGCCGGTAACGGTAATGACGCGTGGGTAAACATCGACGGCAAGAAGTACAGCCCGCCGGAAGTTTCCGCCATGATCCTTCAGAAGCTCAAGAAGGACGCCGAATCCTACCTGGGTGAAGAGGTGACCGAGGCTGTCATCACCGTCCCTGCATATTTCAACGATTCCCAGCGTCAGGCTACCAAGGATGCTGGCAAGATCGCCGGTCTTGAAGTCAAGCGTATCATCAACGAGCCTACTGCGGCTTCGCTGGCGTACGGTTTCGACAAGAAGGCCAACGAGAAGATCGCTGTCTTCGACCTCGGCGGTGGTACTTTCGATATCTCGATTCTCGAAGTCGGTGACAACGTCGTAGAAGTTCGCGCCACCAATGGTGACACCTTCCTCGGCGGTGAAGATTTCGACCATCGTATCATCGAGTACCTTGTTGATGAGTTCAAGAAGGAAAACGGCATCGACCTGTCCAAGGATCGCATGGCTCTGCAGCGCCTGAAGGAAGCAGCAGAGAAGGCAAAGCACGAGCTTTCCTCTTCCATGGAGTCCGAAGTCAACCTGCCGTTCATCACTGCTGACCAGAACGGTCCCAAGCACCTGATGGTCAAGATTAGCCGCGGCAAGCTGGAACGCCTTGTCGAGGACTTGGTAGACCGCACTGTTGAGCCTTGCAAAAAGGCGCTCAAGGATGCTGGCCTGTCCGCCTCCGATATTGATGAGGTCATCCTCGTCGGTGGTATGACCCGTATGCCGCTGGTACAGGAGAAGGTAAAGAGCTTCTTCGGCAAGGAACCCAACCGTTCCGTGAACCCGGACGAAGTTGTCGCCATGGGCGCTGCCATTCAGGGTGGTATCCTGGCCGGTGATGTCAAGGATGTATTGCTCCTCGACGTAACCCCGCTTTCCCTTGGTATTGAAACCATGGGTGGCGTCATGACCCGACTGATTGATCGGAACACAACCATTCCGACCAAGAAGTCTCAGGTGTTCACCACGGCTGCTGATAATCAGCCGTCGGTTTCCATCCGGGTCTTCCAGGGTGAGCGTCCCATGTCCGCGGACAACAAGCTGCTTGGTAACTTCGAGCTGACCGGTCTGCCGCCGGCACCTCGTGGCGTACCGCAGATTGAGGTGTCCTTCGACATCGATGCCAACGGTATCGTACATGTCAACGCCAAGGATATGGGCACCGGACGTGAGCAGTCCATCCAGATTACCGCTTCCTCCGGTCTCTCTGATGACGAGATCGAGCAGATGGTCAAGGATGCTGAAGCGCATGCCGATGACGATAAGAAGAAGCAGGAGCTCATTGAAACCCGGAACCAGGCGGATACCTTGATTTACACCTCTGAGAAGTCCATGCGTGACCTCGGAGACAAGGTTGATGCAGAGCTGAAGGCCGACATTGAGACCAAAATCGAAGCTTTGAAGAAGGCTATGGAGACCGATGACCTTGATGAGATCAAGGCCAAGACCGAAGAGCTCTCCCAGTCTTCCCACAAGCTCGCTGAGCAGCTCTACGCTCAGCAGTCTGCTGATGGCGCTGACCCGAATATGGGTGCGGCCGGAGCTGCTGGCGCTGCCGGTGCAGACGCTGCCGGAGCCAAGGACGATGACGATGTAGTCGATGCCGATTACACCGAGGTCAAGTAAAGCTCCTTGCTTTAGCAGCCCAAGAGAAGTATAGATTACCCGGCCCGTGAAAACGGGCCGGGTTTTTTATTGACCTGCCCCAAAACGCTGACATGGATTTCCTGATGCGCCGAACATACTTATCCCATATTGTACGAATATCTCTGCTTATAGTCTCGTTGGTTCTTTTTGCCTGGGGTTGTGCTCCCAAGCAGGCTTCAATGACCAATGTCGACATGCTCGCCACTCCCAATCTGCTGCTTGAGGCCAATGCTGCCTGGGAAGCAAAACGGTTTGAAGTGGCTGAGTTGTATTATGCCAAGCTGCTTGAGCGTCAGGATTTTCTCCTCGACGATAAGCTTGAGGTATATCCCAAGCTGGCTGATGCCGCCTATCGCAACGGTCACTACCATCAGGCTCGTATCGCGTTGGAGGATTGGGCAAACGTCCAGACCGACGCCCTTGGTGAGCCGATCTGGGAGCGCCTCTATCTTGATACAATGGCCCAGCTGGGTAAAACCGAGCGACTGCGCAATCATCTGGCCTGGGTGCTCCGCAACGATCGTCTTCCCTGGTTGACGAGAGAAGAAGTCGCATTGTGGTACAGCCAGTACTATCAGACACGAGGCTACGTTGAAGAGGGGCTGGATGTCCTCGACAAATTTTACTCCGAAGCACCGGACACAGTCACTAAGGCTGGGTTTGAAAATGCCTATCTGCAGCGTTTGCAGGAAATGACGGACCGTCAGTTGGATGACTTGAGCGGTGCCATCACGACGGAAAATCTCTGGCGGTTCCCGTACGCACTTGTGGGCTTCGAGTTTGATGCACGTAAGGCGTCCGATGAAGAGGCATGGTCCACTGTCTGGCGCAACATGCGTAGTCTGGTGAAAAATGCCGAGCTGGTCGATACCGCTCCGCTGGAAGCCAAACTTTCGGAATTGGAATCCCAGTACGGTGTACCCCGCATCGGTATTGCTTTGGCACTGCCGCTCACCGGTCCCTATGGCAAGGTCGGCGTGAAGATATTGCGTGGCGTTGGCCTCGCACAATGGCGACTGGCCCAGCAGGGCGTTGACATCGATATGCGGGTCATCAATACCGAGTCTTCTGATTGGAACGAACGGCTTGCAGCGCTCCCATCCCACTATACTGTCGTCGGCGGACCGCTGCGAGTGAGCGCTTTCAAGGAATTGACTGCTACCACTGCGGGCAATAGCATCCTTGCAGATCGTGCCTTTTTCACCTTCATGTCCAGTCTTGGCGATCTGAAGGAAGGGCAGGACGCATGGCGGTTCTTTACCAGTCACAATGATGAGGTCCGCAGTCTTGTTCGGATGACGGTCGAAGAACTGGGTATCAAGGATTTGGCAATTTTCTATCCCGAAGAAAAGTTTGGCCGTGCCATGGCCGAAACATTCTATAGTGAATCCTATCCACTGGGTGGACGCATCAAGGGAATGCAGTCTTACCCACCGCGCCAGCTCAAGCAGTGGGGTGCGCGTATTGGCAAGCTTTTGAATGTTCCTGACGACTTCAGGGATAACAAGGATGCGCCACTTGAACAGCCCGATTTCGGTGCTGTGTTCATCCCAGATGGTTGGGGACAGGCACAGACCCTGTTGCCGAACTTCTTCTTTTATGAGGGAGATCAACTGGTCTTCCTTGGCCCCGGGCTCTGGAGTCGTGCCCTGGATAATGCCAAGGACATCGATGAGCACTACTACCGTTTGGCGGTGTGCCCCGGAGCATGGTTGGAAGATACTGACGGCGGACGCAACCTTCAGAATGCGTTGAATGAAGAAGGATTGGGACAGGCGGATTTCTGGGTGGCTCTTGGATACGACTTTCTTCGCTTTGCAGGAAAGCTCGGTGCGGTTTCCCCCTCCTGGGATGCGGATGACATCAATAAACGTATTGCTCAAGCCGAGAAAATTCCGTTTAGCATGGCACCGATTTCATGGAATTCCGACGGCGTAGCCCACCAGGACTTGTACCTGTTCAGCCCGGTTCGTAACGGAAAACAGTTGGTGGATGCCGACAAGATGAAGACACGCATCGAGCGGGCCAAGGCTCGTCGTGACAAGCGTATCGAAGCATATGAGCAGCGGATGGAAGAAGAGGCCAAACAGCAGATCGAGAAGGCCAAATCCGCTCAACAAGGAATGTAATATCCGGGCAGTATACTGTCCGGCAAGCCGAAAGGCATAGTGAATATAAGGAGAGAGCAATGAAAATCAGCCCTGAAGATGTGGCGAAGATTGCGAACTTGTCGCGACTCGATTTGCCGCAGGAAAAGCTTGAGATGTTTGCCGGTCAGCTCGGCGACATCCTCGAATATATGGATAAGCTCGGTGAGTTGGATACCGATGCAGTCGAACCGATGTACAGCCCTGTCGAGCACACCACCGTGCTCCGCAAGGATGAAGCTCGCAAAGACTACAAGCGTGATGAAGTGCTTTCCAATGCCCCCAAGCAGGATGGTCAGTTCTTTATCGTTCCCCGTATCGTATAACTCGCTTTTCCAGGATATATCATGTCAGAATTGTTTGAAAAAAGTTTAGGCGAGATTGCCGGACTTCTTCAGTCCGGCGAAGTGAAAGCTGTTGATGCCGTCACCAGTTGCATTGAGCGTATCGAGGCCACCGAACCCCGTGTTCAGGCGCTGCTTACGGTGATGAAGGATGAAGCCCTGCAGCAGGCCGAAGCCATGGATGCCGAAGGGCCTGATGCCGAGAAAGCGTTGTGGGGTGTGCCTATTGTCCTTAAGGACTTGCTCGCCGCCAAAGGCACCAAGACCACCTGCGCTTCCAAGATTCTTGAAAATTTTGTCCCGTTTTATGATGCCACGGCAGTAACCAAGCTCCGCGAAGCTGGCGCCATTATCATTGGTAAAGCCAACATGGATGAGTTCGCCATGGGATCATCCACTGAGAACTCGGCTTATATGAAGACGTTGAATCCGTGGGATCTGGATCGGGTTCCCGGCGGTTCTTCCGGTGGTTCTGGCGCAACCGTCGCAGCAGGGCAGTGCTATGCAGCCCTTGGCACGGATACTGGCGGCTCCATTCGTTTGCCTGCTTCTTTCTGCGGTATCGTTGGCCTGAAGCCGACCTATGGGCGTATTTCCCGTTTCGGCCTGATTGCCTACGGTTCCTCACTGGATCAGATCGGTCCCATGACGCGCAACGTCGAGGATTCCGCTCGTCTTTTGCAGGTCATGGCCGGACACGATCCCAAGGATTCCACTTCCGTTGATGTGCCTGTGCCGGACTATCTGGCTGCACTGGGCAGGGAATCCCTTGAGGGCGTGACCATTGGTCTGCCCGAAGAGTACTGGGGTGAAGGATTGGATGAAGAAGTTGAGCAGGCTTGCAGGGATGCCGTCAAGAAGATGGAGGAACTGGGAGCCAAGACCGTGCCGGTCAAGCTCGCTTTGACCGATTACGCCATTGCCACCTATTACATCATTGCCATGGCCGAAGCTTCCTCCAACCTGTCCCGTTTCGATGGCGTTCGTTTCGGACACCGCAACATGGAAGCCGAGGAGTTGATCGACATGTATACCTCCAGCCGTACTGAAGGGTTCGGCGATGAGGTGCAGCGACGGATCATCATCGGCACATATGTTCTTTCTTCCGGTTACTACGATGCCTACTACAACAAGGCAGCCAAGGTACGACGTCTTCTGCGCGAAGACTTTGAGAAGGCGTTTGAGCAGTGCGATATCATTGCGGGTCCTGTTTGCCCCACCACGGCATTCAAGGCCGGTGAAAAGGCTGATCCGCTCCAGATGTACCTGATGGATATTTTCACCATCTCCTGCAACCTTGCTGGCCTGCCGGGCATGAGTCTGCCGGTTGGATTGGGCAAGGATTCCGAGATGCCTGTTGGCCTTCAATTCATGGGGCCGGCCTTCAGTGAAGATGTCATGCTCTCCGTGGCCGAGTGCCTTGAGCGCAACATCGACCCCATGCCCATGCCGAAACTCTAGAATAGCAATGTCCATTTTGCCGACTGCACCGTACTGTGTGCAGTCGGCTTTTTTATGATATCAGGAAACTATGTGGCATTGATTAAGGCCACGATAACAGAGCTTGGAGTTCAGTAAATGAAGGTCGCGGTTGCTGTCAGTGGAGGTATGGATAGCCTGCTCTCACTGGTCCTCATGAAGGAGCAGGGATTTGATGTTATGGCTGTTCACGGCCATTTCCTACCCCCAAGTCCGGCCTGGGGCGAAGTGACCAGTGGGTTGACTGCGGTCTGCGAAAAACTCGATGTGCCATTTCACGCTCTTGATCTCCATGAAGTCTTTGACCGTGAGGTCATTGCTCCGTTCGTGACGGCATACAAGGCAGGATTGACACCGAATCCGTGCGCCATGTGCAATCCCCGGATGAAATTCGGAATCCTTTTCGATGCCGTGCGCTCACTCGGAGCCGATGAAATCGCCACCGGCCATTATGTGCGCATGGAAGAGCGGGGCGAATTGGGCAGGATGCTTGTTCGCGGCGCTGATAGTTCCAAAGATCAGAGTTACTTCCTTTCACTGGTGCCCTCCGATACGTTGCGACGTGCGCACTTCCCCTTGGCAGAGATATTCAAGAAAGATGTGATGGGGTTGCTTGGCAAGTACGGACTTGAACCGCCGATCCCTCGTGAAAGTCAGGAAATATGCTTTGTGCCTGACGATGACTATCAGGCATTTCTGTTGAGCCGTGGTAAAATGGGCGGCAAGGGACCGGCTGTTTTGTCGGATGGAACCAAAGTTGGCACGCATAAAGGGCTTTGGCGTCACACCCAGGGCCAACGGCGCGGGCTGGGGATTGCGTGGAAAGAAGCGCTGTATGTGCTGGACAAGGATGTTTCGCGCAACACGCTCATTGTCGGCACCAAGGAGGAACTTGCCTCAAAAGGGTGTATCGCTGCACAGGTGAATTGCATGGCTGATCCGGCAGAGTGGCCGGAAACCGTCATGATCCAGACCCGTTATCGCCAGAAGGCAAAGCCGGGAACGGTTGCACTCAAGGACGACAAGCTCGTCATCAACTTTCTGGAATCACACTCCCGCCCGACTCCCGGTCAGATCGCAGCCGTGTATACCGAAGACGGTGTCGTCCTCGGCGGTGGGGTCATCGAGTCTCCGATTCTTTGATCAGCGCCAGAAATCGCGGCGTCGTTCATAGTAGAAGCGCTCGGTCTCACGATAGGCTTGGGCGCGGTTGCGGGTCATTGTGTGATGAATCTTTTCGGCGGTCATTTCCGGTTTCTTTCGACAATAATCTGCCCACCAGAGCACTTCCTGTTTGATGCGATTGCTGTAGGAGTCTTCATAGGAAGCCAGCAAATTGAATCCCTGCTCGCGTTCATCAAGGTAGATCATCGTCAGGCCGAGATAGAAGGTCGCATCGGAATTGTTGGGGTACGTGTCGAGTGTCGACTGGAAAATCTGTTTTGCCGCAAGATAGTCGGCATCACGAAAGGCGCTCAAACCCCGTTTGTTGTTGCTGTAGGCTTTGCTGTTCGTGTTATAGAGATAGTCGCCATGGAGGCCGAACTGAATGGTGACACCGGCACGGGCGGAAACACCGGCCATACCGCTGCCGGTCCCAACGGTGACCTGCCCGCCAGCGCAGGAGAAAAGAAGGGGGAGCGTGAGAAGTATGGATGCAATGGTATATTTCATGATTTGACCCTTTTGCGCTTTTCCATTAGGCCGCTTGTCAGCGCACATTAATTACCGGGACGTGCGGCGTCCTCTTCCATGGCCAGACCGTCGTTCCAGGCGCGGAACATCTTGGTAGTAATCTCCTCGGAGGTAGCTGTGGTCTGAGGCTCCAGGTAGTATGCCATGTCGCGTACGGACTTGGTTAAATAACGCTTGCCTGTATACCGGAAAGCGTGAAGGATGCGAAATCCTTTTTCGCGTTCACCCTTGGCGATATAGGTCAGTCCGAGATAGAATGATGCCAGTGGATACTCTTCTATGTCGAGCGAGTGTTGAAACGCTTCAATGGCTTCGTCGTATTCGCCCAGATTGTAGCGGGCGCGTCCCAGGCCTGTCAGCAGTGTCACTGAATCCGGGTCACTTTCAAGTCCTTGTTGATACTGAACTACGGCCTGCTCATAATCCTTCAGGGCCATGGAAATGTTTCCGGATGTTTGGTGGGGCGGTGGGCAACCGATGAGGATGACGAGCAGCGAGAGTGAAATCGTTGTCAAATAAACTTTTTTTGTCATGAGATTGCATTTACCTTATGGGTTGATGTCGTAACGCATTACCAAATTGAATATAGCATGATTACTTTCTTCACCGCCACCCTGGGTTGCAAAATTAACCAGTACGAGACCCGTTCCATTGCGGAGGCATGGGTGCGCGATACGTCCGGCATGCAGGCTCGTGAAGTGGATTCGGCAACAGACGCCGAACTCATACTGGTCAACTCCTGCGCTGTGACCGCCAATGCCGTTGCTGATCTGCGCCAGACCGTGCGCCGTTTCCATAGAGACAATCCGACTGCTGAAATCATCATTACCGGCTGCGCCGCCCAGGTCATGCCCGAAGAGCTGGCGGAGTTGCCGGGCGTCCTTCGTGTGATCAAGCAGGAAGACAAATCCGTGCTCCTTGAAGGGCCGGAAGCTGAACAGCAGTCAAAGGCTGATAAGCCGCACTTCGCTCCTTTTTCCATCTCCGGTTACGGCCGTTCCAGAGCCGTCGTTAAAGTGCAGGATGGGTGTTCCCACAGGTGTACTTACTGCATTGTCCCGCTGACTCGTGGTAAATCCGTCAGCCGCCCCATGGACGAAGTTGTCGATGAAATCTCCCGGCTGTTAGTAGCGGGATTCCGTGAGTTTATCCTCAGCGGTATCAATCTGCGCCATTACGGTCGTGGCTTGGCTGATAAGGTCGATTTTTGGGATCTTGTATCTCACCTTGAGCAGGAGTTCGGGCTCGACTGGGGCGGGCGTGCGCGATTCAGAATCTCTTCGGTGGAACCGGGCCAGTTGACGGACAAGGCGTTCGACACACTTGCTGCATCCACCATGGTTTGTCCGCAGCTACATCTTTCCTTACAGAGCGGATCGGCTGAAGTGCTCAAAAACATGGGACGCGGTCACTATTCTCCGGAACTGGCCGTGGAGTTCATGCAGCGCATGAAGGCCGAGTGGCCTGTCGCAGGTCTGGGCGCGGATTTGATCGCCGGATTCCCCGGTGAGACCGAGGCTCACTTTGAAGAGACATTGGAGCTGTGCCGGGAACTGCCGCTGACCTATGGTCATGTCTTCCCATATTCAGAACGCCCCGGAACCAAGGCGCTGGAGTTGGCGGACAGCGTTGATGTGCCGGTTCGTAAAGAACGGGCTGCCCGTCTGCGCTCGTTGATCAACGGGAAGAAAACCGCATTTCTGGACAAGCTGCTCACTGTAGAGAGCCTCAATGTCCTTCAGCAGGACGACTCCGGTCGCGGCGTCAGTGAATACTATGCTGCGTGCCGCTTTACAAAAACACAGGGTGGCGCGGCCCCTCGTTCACTTGTGCGCGCACGACCTGTTGAGCTTCGTAAAAATGTCATACTTGCGGAACCGTTTGAGGTGATCAAATGAGTACGCCGATCATTCCCGATCCAGGGCTGCTGATCATCTCCATCCTGAGTTCACGGTGGGATGAATGCTGGCCGGGGTTGCTTGATACGTTGGAAGAGCGTTTTGGCAAGGCGGACCATGTGTCCGAGGTGTTCGCCTTTGACCAGACGGATTATTACGATCAGGAACTGGGGACGCCCATCACCAGACGACTGGTCTCCTTTGCGACACTCCGCCCACTGGATGAACTGGCGGATATCAAGCTGTTCACCAATGAACTGGAACAACGTCACGCCAGTGACGGGCAGCGGATGTTCAACCTCGATCCGGGGTTCATCACCGTCCAGCGCCTTGTCCTTGCCACCGGCAAAAACTATTCGCATCGAATTTACTTGAAAGATGGCATATGGGCTGATTTGACGCTCATGTGGCAAAAGAAACAGTGGGTCGAATTTCCATGGACGTTTCCTGACTATGCAGGAGACGATATGAAATCGCGGCTGACAAAAATGCGTCAGTCGTATAAAAACATGCTGAACAATCCGCAAACGTAGAATCGTCATACAATACGCGGATAGACCAAAAAGGAATATATATGCCAGTTAGCATGACCGGATTCGGTCGTAATGAGACAAATGATGATGCTTGGACCCACGTATGGGAAATCAAAAGTGTCAATGGCCGCTTTCTTGATGTGAAGTGGCGTATGCCCGGTTACCTGCGCAGCCTGGAGAATGGCTGGGAAAAGATCGTTCGGACCCATGCCTCTCGCGGGCGGGTGGATATCTCCCTCAACCTTGAGGTGCTGGACTCCGCCATCCTGGGCGTCACGTTCAACGAGACCATGGCCAAGGCCATGTTTGAGCAGATGGAGCAGTTGGCATCGGCCCGCGGTGATCTGTTCAAGCCCGATTACAACAAGGTCCTGTCCATGTCCTCCCTGTGGCGCGACAACGGCAGTGAGCCGGACCCCGGCCTGACCGAATCCCTGACTGCCGGACTCGAAGCCGCCCTCAAGGACTGGGTGAGCGCCCGTTCTTTGGAAGGCGATGCCATGGTCAAGGATCTGCTGGCTCGCCTTGATGTGCTCAAGGATCTGGCCGACAAGATCGGCGAGCGCGTGCCGGAGATTCTGGAAGAGAAGAAGAGCAGCCTCAGGCAGCGCATTCAGGAAATGCTGGAGAGCGCCGGAGCTGAATTCTCCGAAGACAGAATGCTTCAGGAAGTGGCTCACCTCACCGACAAGCTTGACGTGTCGGAAGAGTTGACCCGCCTTGATGCTCACCTCGATCGTCTTCGTGAAGTCCTCAGCACCCCCGGTGATGCCGGTAAGAAGCTTGATTTCCTTCTGCAGGAGACTTTCCGCGAGATCAACACCTGCGGCAACAAGGCGCAGGACACCACGGTCAGCCGTCTGGTCGTTGATTTCAAGGCTGAATTGGAACGGTGCCGCGAACAGGTTCAGAATATCGAATAACCGCCAGTGAGCTAAGGGGATATCATGGCAAAACAGGGGTTACTCAACATCGGCTTCGGTAACTTCGTGGTGCTGAACAGGGTGGTTTCCATTGCGCTGCCTTCCAGTGCTCCCATGCGTCGTCTTCGTGAAGACGCCAGAGCGGAAGGACGGCTCATTGATGCCACCCTCGGACGCAAGACACGAGCAATCATCGTCACCGATTCCAACCACGTTATCTTGTCCGCCATCCAGGCTGAAACAATTGCACAGCGTTTCAGCGCAGAAGAGGGAGAATAAATGTCTGAAAATGTTTCCCGCCTGGGCCAGATCATTGTGGTCTGTGCGCCGAGCGGCACCGGTAAATCAACATTAATCAGCAAACTGCGAGAAGAGTTTCCGAATTTCGGCTTCTCCGTTTCCTATACGACCCGTAAGCCCAGAGGGGATGAACAGAACGGTCGTGAATATCATTTTGTCTCACGTGACACGTTTGTCGCCATGCGCAGTCAGGGGGAGTTCTGCGAGTGGGCTGAAGTCCACGGCAATCTCTATGGCACGGCGACGCAGCCGGTGGTCAACATGCTTGATCAAGGTAAGGATGTTCTCTTTGATATCGATGTGCAGGGAGCCAAACAGTTGAAAAAGACGTTCTACAAGGGAACATTCATTTTCCTTCTGCCTCCATCCAAGGAAGAGTTGATTCGACGTCTTACCAGCCGGGGAACTGACTCGGAAGAATCCATCAGCAAGCGTCTGGCCAATGCCGAAGGGGAAATCGCTGAAGCCGGTTTCTTTGACTACTGGATCATCAATGATGATCTGGATAAGGCGTACGAAGAACTGCGTGCCGTTTTCGTAGCTGGTGCATGCAAGCCGGAACTGCGGACAGATGTGGAACAGATCATCAAGAAGGACTGGGGGATCGATGGCTGAGCTTGTTCTTGCCCTTGACTACAAGGATGCCCGATCAGCACTGGCAATGGCGGATACTGTGGCCGGTGTTGTTCCCTGGATGAAGGTTGGTCTTGAGCTGTTCACGGCAGAGGGACCGCTGGTTGTTTCCGAGTTGAAAAAAAAGGGCTTTAACGTCTTTTTAGACTTGAAATTCTTTGATATTCCCAACACTGTGCAGGGTGCGATCCGCTCGGCTGCCCGACTGGGTGTGGACATGGTCAACATCCATGCCTTGGGCGGAGAGCGTATGGGCGCAGCAGCCATGCAGGGGGCTCTCGAAGGCACCCCTGATGGCGGAACGCCACCCATTGTTCTGGCCGTCACCATGTTGACGTCCATGGCAGAGGGGGATTTGCCGGTGGATAATGCGCCGCCGCCGTCGGAGATGGCCCTTGACCTTGCTGTAAAAGCCAAGCAATATGGCTTAAATGGGGTTGTCTGTTCCGCTTTGGAAGCGGAGCGGATAAAGCAGGCTTGCGGTGATGCATTCATCTGTCTGACTCCTGGCATTCGTCTTGCGGACAGTGCCAAGGATGATCAGAGGAGAATTGTGACGCCCGCTCAGGCTGTAAAAAACGGGTCGGATTATTTGGTGGTGGGACGACCCATCACCGGTGCAGCATCGCCCAAAGAGGTGGCCTTGGCCATCATGGAGGAGATGCAGCACATATAACAGGGGTTACAATGACGAATCAGAGCGGCAAGAAGCCGCAGGAAAAGGATATCGTCCGTGATGGTGCGGAGAAGATCAAAGGGGTCTTCTCCACACAGTCTGTTTCTAAAGTTGGGACAGGCACAACGCAGCGTCGAACCATTCAGAAGACCTACTGGAGTGGTGAAGAACTGGCTGACGGACGTATTGAAATCCAACCCCTCAACCGCAACTACATTCCTTCCGGTCCGAAGCGAACCATTGATCGCGACGATTTTCTAGCCAAATACAGTCCAGAACCAGAATTCTACATGACCACCGTCTACCCGGCGATCAAGAAGGTGGACGACTCCATTGTGCGTGGTGAAAAACATCGGGAGCGTGGGGCTGCCTACAGCGCCGAATTCGAGTTCAAGCAGGTCACAGCCGTCGATGAAGAGAATGTCCGAGCCAACTTCGGTTTGGGTCTGACGTATCTTGATCGAGGGGATCAGGTCAGAGCCAACGATATCTTTGAACGTATTGTCGGACTGGACGGAGCGTTTCACTCGGAACACAAACATCTCTTCAATGACTTTGGTATCAACATGCGGAAAAATCGTATGTTTGATCAGGCGTTGAAATACTATCTCAGAGCGCAGGAGTTGGTGCGTGATGATGAGCACCTGTTCCACAACATTGCCCGTTGCTACTACGAGAAAGGGGATGTAGAAGAGTGCAAGAAGTATTTGAGAAAGAGTCTGGAGATCAATCCGAATCTCAAGGAAAGCAAGATGTTCTGGGCGTTCCTCAAGAGCAAAGGCTTTGTTCGGGATAACGAGGATATCCAGGATGTTGCAGAGACTTCTGAAGCTGACTCGGAGTGATTGTAGAAACGACACTTATTTGAATTTCAAGCCTGCGCCGACAAGGAGTTTTCATGTACCAGGAGAAGATTAAGGACTTCCTCCGGGAGCTGTCGAATACTCGAGAAGATCTTCCTTTCTCTCCCGCTCTGCTGCAGCAATTGCACAGTCAGACCGGAGAAAATTCAAACGCTACGATGCAGCAGATCGGTGAAACCCTGAGTAAGGATCAGGGTGTGACGGCACGTATTCTCAGCCTGGCCAACTCATCATACTACGGGCTTCAGGCGGAAGTCGGCTCTGTGGAGCGGGCTGCTGCCGTTATTGGGCTGAATGAGATTCGTAATATCGTTTTGATGCTCGGGGTGCAGCGTCTTGCTGCCAAGTATCCGCTTCCTGACGATTTCGTGCTGGCAGAATACTGGGAGCATCACTTTCTGGTGGGGACGGTTGCCAAAGAACTTTCCCGGTTGGTCGGTGTTGGCAACCCGCAGAATCTCTTTACAGCCGGGCTGCTGCATGACATCGGCAAACTCATTACTGCTATGTTCAGGCCAGATGACTGGCAGGCCATGGTCGAGCTGGCAGAGGATGAAGAAATAGTGGATTCTGAAGCCGAAGATCGCTACTGGGGCGTGGATCACGCTGTCATTGGCGCGCTTGTTTTAAAATCCTGGGATCTTCCAGATATGTTGGTGGAACCGGTAAACTGGCATCATTCGCCGGAATTGGCGCCAGGGTACAGTAACGAAGCTACCATCATTTGCCTTGCCGACTATGCGGCCCATGCCGTTGCCGACCCCGAGGGACCCTACGCCGGTCGAGTGGAGCAGCTCTGTATTGATATGGAGCTGGACCTTGATGAAGTGATGGAAATCACGGATGAGCTGGCCGAGTCCGACGAGGTCGAAGAGTTCGTTCAATTGCTCAATTAGCCATAGGAAAAAATATTGCCTTGTATATGGAAAGCGCGAGGGGAGAAGCCCTCGCCCGATGAAGCCGTGCGCATGGCGGAGGAACTGTCCGTTTCTCCGCTTATTGTTGATATCCTCATGAACAGGGGCTTGAGCTCTTTGCAGGAAATGGATCAATTTCTAAGTCCGGGCCTGCGGCATCTGGCTGACCCCAATGAAGTCCCGGGATTGAAAGAGGCTGCTGAGACGTTGACTCAGGCGCTTGGCGAAGGGCGCAAATTGGCGGTCTGGGGTGACTATGATGTTGACGGAATCACCTCCACAGCGTTGGTATCGGATTTCTTTTCCGCTCGCTCCATCGATATTCTTCAGTATCTACCCAATCGCATGGAAGAAGGGTACGGTGTTAATGTTCAAGGGGTAGAGCGTCTGGCGCAAGATGGTGTCGGTGTGTTGCTGACAGTCGATTGCGGCATATCCGATCATGAAGCCGTGGCCCGTGCTCGTGAGCTGGGGATGACCGTCGTTGTCTCCGACCATCACCTTCCGGGCGACACTTTGCCGGATGCCCATGCGATCTGTAACCCGCGATTGAGCGAGGGGGGACCGTATGACGATCTGGCAGGTGTTGGCGTGGCATTCATGCTCATGGCCGCGCTGAACAAACTGCTGCCAGGTACACCTGCAGAAATTCGCGAGTTGCTTGATCTCGTGGCGCTGGGAACAGTCGCTGATGTGGTCAGCCTCAAGGGCATGAATCGAATTTTGGTTAAAAACGGACTGCTGGTGATCAAGGAAGCCAAGCGTCCCGGAATCGCTGCGCTCAAGGTGGTCAGCGAGTATGAACGCGATGCCGACCTCGGTGCCGGTCAGATTGGCTTCAATCTCGCACCAAGAATCAATGCCGCGGGCAGGATGGGTGACCCCGGAAAGGGGTTGAGTCTCCTGCTTGCCAAGTCTTTTGACGAAGCTATGCCGTTTGCCGAGGAGTTGAACGCCATCAACATGGAACGGCGTCGTCAGGAACAGGAGATAACCGAGGAAGCCTTTGCGCAGGCAGAGTCCATGCGCGACAAGGCCGGGTTGGTTCTGTTTGCGGAACATTGGCACCCTGGTATCATCGGTATTGTTGCTTCACGCGTTGTAGAAAAATACTACAGGCCCACATTGATCCTGTGCGCTACGGAAGATGGCACCCTCTACAAGGGGTCAGGAAGAAGTATTTCCGAATTTGATTTGCATGAGAGTCTTAAAGCCATCAGTCCGATTCTGAATGGATTCGGCGGTCATAAACTGGCTGCAGGGTTGTCCATTCAGCCGGATCAACTGGACGCTCTTCGCGAGCAGTTCAATGACCATGTTGTCGAGAAACTGGGGCCTGAACCGCTGACGCCGACCTTGAAGCTGGATCGGGAACTGCCCTTTGGTGAAATCACCCACACGTTGCTTTCCGAACTGGAAATGCTCCAGCCCTACGGCATGGGTAACCCGGAGCCGGTTTTCGCCTCGGCCCCGGTAACAGTGGCTGAGCACAGAACGTTCGGCAGAGAGCGAGAGCATGTCAAACTGGTACTGGCCGACGATGTAACCGGCGCCAGACTGCCGGGTAAGGCTTGGCGCATGGCGGATAAGCTCAAGCGTGATGTGCAGGGGAGGGTGATGCGATTCGCGTTCACTCCCAAGATAGATCGTTTTCAGGGAGTGCCGAGAATTGATCTCAGAATACGGGATTGGGACGGTATCTTTTAAAGAAATAAAAAAGGCTCAGTGTAATTAACTGAGCCTTTTCAATTACTATGACTTGGAGCCGACAAATTGTTCGGCGTTGTAGCTGGAGCGAACCAGCGGAGCGCTGAACATGTGCTTCAGGCCGCGCTTGGTGCCTTCTTCAGCATATTTATCGAATTGCTCAGGTTCAACGTATCGTTTGACCATGGGATGATGCCGCGTTGGCTGCATGTATTGACCAATGGTGACGATGTCGCAGTTGATTGCGGCCAGATCATCGAGGACAGGCAGGATCTGCTTGTCAGTCTCTCCCAGTCCAACCATGATACCGGACTTCGTCGGGATGGTCGGTGCGATGCGCTTGGCTCGCTCCAGCAGTTCCAGACTCTGGTGGTAATTTGCCTGCGGTCTGATCTCGTCGTAGAGATCGGGCACTGTCTCCAGATTGTGGTTGAGCACATCCGGCCCGGCATCGAGGACCGTTTTCAGCGCGTCTTCATCGCCCTGAAAATCCGGGATGAGTACTTCAATGGTGCACTCGGGCATGCGTTCACGGACCGCACGAATGGTGGCTGCAAAATGTGCTGAACCGCCATCGGGCAGGTCGTCGCGAGTAACGGATGTGATAACGACATGCTTGAGTTCCAGCCGGTGTGCGGCCTCTGCCACGCGCTGCGGTTCATCCGAATCAAGCGGCAGTATGTCGCCGGGAGTGATGTTGCAGAAAGCGCAGTTGCGGCTGCATATGCGGCCCATGATGAGGAATGTCGCTACATTCTTGGAGAAACATTCCCACTTGTTGGGGCATTTCGCCGACTGACAGACCGTGTTGAGTTTCAGGTCCTTGATCAATCCTGAAGTACAGGAAAAGTTTTCGTCTTTTGGTAGCTTAACGCGGAGCCACGGCGGAATCCGCAAAGGCTTTTCTGAATTCTTGGATGAAGACATCCTTGGCTTCCTTCATGTCTATATCGTTAGCGGATTCACGGGAAATGGACGTTGGCGTCGCTCCCTGAATGCCGCACAGCGTGATCATTTCAAACAGACTGATGTCCGGGCCGACGTTGAGCGCCAGTCCGTGGTACGTAACCCAGCGTTTAACACCGATGCCCATTGAGCATATTTTGCGCGACTCGTCCACCCAGACCCCCGGGTGCCCTTTGCGCCGCTTCGTTGATACGCCAAAATGGGCACAGGTATTGATGACCGCTTCCTCCATGTCATGGAAGAATCGGCGCATGCCGCCCGGCCGTTTTTCCACCCGCCAAATGGGGTAGGCAACCAGTTGACCGGGGAAATGACAGGTGATGTTTCCGCCCCGCGTAGTTTGGGCCAGTTCTATCCCCTGTGATTTGAGGAAACCCTCATCCACGTGCAGGTTTTCGGCTCCGCCTTGACGGCCGTAAGTGATGACTTTGGGGTGCTCCAGAACAAAAAGGGTGTTCTCCTCTTTGCCGTCCAATACGTTGTTGAGAGTTTCAAGCTGTAGCTCAACGCCTTCATTATAAGGGATGAGCCCGAGGTCCAGAATGCGCATCCGACTTGCTATCCTTTGTAGGGCAGTATGATTGCCTTTGACTTGAGATCGATCTTCGGTTTGGCTGGCCATTCCGGTGCAAAAAGTTGTCCCGGCTCAAGGGGGCGCTGTCTACCGTAATCGATAAGGGTAAGTCCCTTGTGCGAGCATGCATACTGTCCCATACCGCCATGTAGCCTGAAGGGCTGGGAGATGACGCGTACGCCTCCCCATGCCTTGCTTCCTTTTCCTGAAAGGTAGAGGAAGTTCATGGAGACATTATCCTTGTCCAGCTTGGATTCCGCGGAAAGGTCGTGCAACCACTGTGGCGCACCTTTGACGGAGAAGTTGAAGTGGCACCACGGGCTGGATTGAGAGAGTGCAGGCATTGGACATTCTTCAACATGAGGACATGGGGCAATGGGCTTGAACCCGTTGTCCATCATCTGGCTGCGCATTTCGGCGATGACACGACCTGTCAGGCGAACACCGGTTTCGATCAGCAGGATGCGTCCGGTGTCTTTGGCGGAATTGATGAGATGCTTGGTCAGCTTTTCTGCCTGCGGTCTGGCTACGCGACCGGACCAGTCAAGTTCGTTCAGTGCATTGGCAACGATGATCAAATCCGCTTTGCGGTTGATACGGTCGGTGAATGCGGCTTTGACGGTCTTGATTCTCCAGGGGGAATCCTTTCCGGCAATCTGCTGGAAGATTTTGAGGCCGGTCTGCATCGCCTTGGGAGCGCGGTCCATGCAGGTGAAATTCAGTTTGCGTTCGCGCAGGTGAGGGCGTGACATCCACAAGGCCAGCACTGCGGTCAGCGGACCACTGCCGAGGTCGACCACATCGCCGCCGTCAGGGATATCCAGCTCAAGACCGGAGAAGAGCCGTGACATGCGGAAGAGGTTCCAGGGCAGAAAATAGTGGAGGTAGGGCGACTGGAATTTCGCCTCACTCATGTAATCCGTTTTCCGTTCGGAGCGCTCGCTGGTTAGTCCGCGAGACATATCGCGAATATCATATTTCAGGTGTTCCCGATGTCTGGCTTTCATGGGCCAGACTTTTTTGAGAACGCGAATGAAACGCTCCAGTTCGGCTTCGTTTTCTTCAGTCAGAAGTGGGAAAAGTTGTTCAGTCGACATATGTAAAACGCATCCTTTTCATGAATTGATCGCCAAAGCTTGCATCTGAGGCGAGATCCAGGGCGGTTATGGTTGTGGGGAGAGTCTCGGCAAATCGGCGCGCATCAGGGTCTGTAACGAGGAGTTCTGATCCCTTGAGCGCGGTATTGCCCGCCTTGACGGTTCTGTTTTTACAGTTGGGAGGCAGGAAACCGATTGTTTCGAGATCGTTCAAGCTGACGTGCTCGCCCAATGCACCGGCTATGTAAATTGTTTTTAAAGCAGATGGTTTGAGTTGGGCCTCATGTAACAGGGCAGACATGGCGAGGTTGAATGCTGCTTTAACCTTGAGAATTTCTTCAATGTCTGACGCCGGAAGCATGAGTCCGTGATCCAGTGCAAAGGCTGGCTCTCCAATTTCTGTTGTTATCAGATCCTTGGCGAGTTTTGCAGCCAGTGGTGTGGTTCCTTGCCCGAACTGGCCGGAATCGTCAAGGATGCCGTGGCGGATCAGGGTGGCAGTTAATGAAATATATCCCGTCCCAGTCATGCCGGTAGGGGGCGTGTGCGACTCGTCAAACAAGACCTTCTGTAATTCCTTGGGCGTCAAACGAAAGCCGGTTACTGCTCCGGGGCCGGCTGTTCTGCCATGGGTCAGCCCGACTCCTTCCAATGCAGGCCCCATGGGAACCGATGCACAGAGCCGTTTGTCCGGGCCGAGTGCGAGAATGAATTCGCCATTGGTACCCAGATCGGCAAGGAGGAACGGGTACTCAACATCGGCGTCATACTCGATGGCAGTCAGCCCGGCGCTGAGATCAGCACCAATGAATGGTGCCAACAGTGGCGCTATGTAAGCTGGGGGAAGATCAGCCCCGAGCTTTTTTTCTTCACCGCCGAAATAGGAAAGCGTGTAGGGGGCGCTGGCAAGGTCGTCCGGTTTTTTGCCCAGCAGAACGTATGTCATGGCGGAGTTGCCGGACACGGCCATGGACACGCACTTGCCCTGCATGTTGTGACTGGCAAGCCGGACCAGCTCTGTCAGGCGATCCAGAATGAGCGCGCGAAGAATGAATCGGCCTTCAGCGTTTGCAGCAACAGCCAGTCGGGACATGATTTCGCTGCCAAGTCCCATTTGCGGGTTGAGTTCGTGGCCGGTGGCGACTGACTCATTTCCTATCAGAACGGACCAGTGTATGGATGTCGTGCCAAGATCAATGGCAAGGGAAAAATCCCCGGTAGTCGTGGAGGTGGTTCGAACGGCTCGTTGACTGCGTGTTGGAGCGGGAAGTTCGATGTCGCACGACTCGGAGGGGTGTAGGCAGGAGAGTCGCCATCCCTGAGCCAGAGCTTCTTCACCAAGCTTCTTTTTTTCTTCCAGAACCGGCTCAGGCGGATTTTCAGTGAAGCGGACCTTGCACAATCCACATTTTCCAAGACCTGAACAAAGAGCCACGCCATGCCATAACCTGCTCATAACGATGGTTTTGGCCAGGGTGTCCCCTTCGCGAGGTTCCAGGGCCAGCAGTGTCCCGTCATGTGTTTTGATACGTATGCTCACGATTTGCTCCATGGTTGCGCGAAGAGTAGCCCATGGTCAGAGACCTGTAAACGGGCTTTTCCCGGCCCGCCAATGATTAGCAGGACCGTCGAACAAATTGGGTGTGAACGGCTGTCGCGGGCTTGACTCCGCATCCGTGGCGGTAATCAATCTTTGATCATGCTAACGATTAGCAGCGAGTCAGGCGTCGCATGGCATCATCAAGATGTTTGAGCCATATGTTGACGAGGCGCTGATACTCTCCTGCGCCTTTGAGCACGGCCTCGCATTCGATGCCCTCTTGTTCCAGTCGGGATTTCCAACTGCTTTCTCTGTCCCCGACCATATCGCGGGCCACATGCCATCCGGCTCCGAACAGGAAGGGGAGCAGGTAGGCTTTCTTGACGCCATCTTCTTTGAAGCGGGCGAGAATAACATCGATACCGGCCTCTTCAATATGCTCCATCACGCCCATATGGACGGTCTTGTCGCGCTCCTGAAAAGCTCGGTGAAGCTCGGCATAATAGACAGCGCCGTCATGGCGTGTGCCATGCCCCATGAACAGGACCGCGTCATTGTCGCCTTTGCCTTCTTTGGCAATGGAGAGGATGGTCTCGGCCACATGTTCAAGGCCTGTTTCTCCAGCCACCAGGGGGAAGCCGATTTCCACTCGGTTGAATCCGTTATCTTCCAGCATGTAATCGTTGGCTATGCCAAGCAGGTCGTGGAACTCCATGCCGGGGACGAGGTGCAGAGACTGGATGACCACATGGGTGAAGCCCTCAGCAAGAAGCTTGTCGAGAGCCATGGGAACAGAGTCCACCTCTTCGCCCGCCTTTTTCATGTGGCCGCGTATGATACTCGATGTGTATGCGACGCGCACCGGCGTATCCGGATACTTTTGGCGTACTTCTTCCGTGATGTGATTCAGAGAAGCTTTGGCTCGCTCGTGGCGAGAACCGAATGCGGCGAGGAGTATGGCTGTCTTCATATGGTATTATTCTTTTTCACGAGCGCGAGAGAGAAATAATGCGGTGTCTTCGGGGCATCCTTTATGTCCATGAGAATGGATTCTCCATCCATCCCCAACCGTGATACGAGTACGGTCTTGTCGTTGAGGCGCATTTTCTCCAGCGTTCCGCGTATTGCTTCAAAATTTTTGTAGGCCTTCAGGATAACGGCATTATCGGCCACGTCAAGCTGTCTTTCCAAAGATTCGTCGTCTGTCACCCCTGATGTAATCAGCAGGGATTCCTTGGACTCGGCAAGGACCAGCCCTATTTTGGCTGCAGCAGCATGGAACGAAGTGATTCCGGGAATCGCTTCCAGCTTAACGGATGGGTCCATTTTCAGCAGGGTTCTATGTAGATAGCCGTAGGTGGAGTAAGTCAGCGGATCGCCCAAGGTGATGAAGGCCGCGTTGTCGCCGCGTTTCAGAACCTCCGAAACGATCTGTGCATTTTTATCCCATGCAGCTTCCAGTTCGTCCTGGTCTTTTGTCATTGGGAAGCCCAGGTTAATGACTTCCACTCCTGGCTTCAGGTGGGGCTTGGCAATACCATACGCCGTGGAATAGTCGTTTTTAGTCGACGATGCAGCGAATATGACATCAACTTCGCCCAATGCACGGACTGCTTTGAGGGTGAGAAGTTCCGGGTCGCCCGGGCCGACCCCGATGCCGTATAATGTTCCTTGGCGTGTCATGATAATTCCTTGAAGTGACTGATTAACTGTTTTGACTGATGACGTATTAATGGCTGTTCACCGGGTGGAGTAACCGGTGCACGGTTTCAATTCCTGTGAGCAGCCGCATGGTCGGGCGAGACACGAGGTGCTCGTCCACGAGAAAGACATTGCGATCCCGAACCGCCTTGATTCGTGAGGCTGCCGGTCCATTGGTTATGTCCTTTACCTCAACCCGGTTCATGGTTCCGTACTGGGCCAGATAGATGTCTATCTTTGCGGATTTGTGAAGCATCCGCTCTAATCCATAGTTTGCAATGTTGGTTCCGTGCCGAGGCTTGGCATCGCTGGCTATATTCACGCCACCTGCCATTTCCACGACGAAAATCGGCATGGAGCCGGGGCTGAATGTGGCATATTTTCTATGAATTGATTCAAAAAAGACTTTTGGTCTGACGGTGCCGGGAATCTGTTCCAGCTTGATCAGGGCGACCTCAAGACCTTCCTTGAAATCCCCGATCATGCGTTCGGCTTGCAGTTCCTTGCCGGTCAATCGGCCAAGCGTACGCCAGTAGTCGTACATTTCGTCGACTGTGTTGGGTTGCAGTGCGACGACCTGTATGCCGCGGCGTGAAAGGGCATTCCACAGCGCCGGGTAGGCGCGGTACTGCATGGGGCGGATGAGGATCACATCGGGATCGGCTGCAACAAAACGTTCCACGCCATCGCGGGTGTTGAAACGTTCCTTTTCCCCCACTTGAGGTGGATAGTTGTCGTTATTGCCGACACCGATGATTTCATCATCAAGCCCGAGGGTGTACAGGTTTTCAGTGTGGGCGGCATATAAGGAAATGATTCGTGTGAAGGGGGCCTTGAAAAAGAATGACTGACCGGCATCGTCAGTGATCTTTTCCGCATGGGCCGGAGTACAGAATAGAAATAGCAGAAAGTATACGAGTAAAAAGCGTTTCAAGATTATTCCCCTGATTCATATGTGACGGTAAGGCTGTCGGAAGGACCGTGCTCGGCAATATGCGCTTTGACTCCGAAGACTTCCTGAATGGTAGCCGGAGTCAATGTCTGGCGCGGTGTCCCCTGACTGTGCAGAAGCCCGTTTGCCATGACGGCTATGCGGTCGCAGTATCGTGCGGCCATGCTGAGATCGTGCAACACGGTGATGACCGTGCGTCCTTTATCGCGTGCCAGTCTTTTGAGCACACGCATGGCTTTCAAGGCGTGCCGGATGTCCATACTTGATGTGGGCTCATCTAGCAACAGTACAGGGGTGTCCTGTGCCAGTGCCCGCGCAAAAACGGTTCGTTGCCGTTCTCCACCGGAGAGCTGATCAAGCGTGCGGTGTGTCAGGTGACTGAGGTCCATGCAATCCAGGGCGGTATGAACAGCGTGCAAATCCTCTTCGGTGGGGGTGTTGAATCGTGGGATATACGGATGACGCCCCATGAGCACGGCATCAAAAACCGTGAATGGAAAGGTGAAGGAAGATTCCTGTGGAACGACGGAAATGAGTTTGGCTCGCTCTGGAATGGGCAGTGAGTGAAGGTCTTTGCCTCCAATGGAAATGTTACCGCCGGATGGCTGCAAGGTGCCGGAAATCGTATTGAGCAGCGTTGTTTTGCCGCACCCGTTCGGTCCGATGACAGCGTGTAGTTGACCAGCATCAAACGTGATGTCCAGACCATGCAGAACCTGCTGGTTCCTGTATCCGAATGCTACGGATTCGATGCCTACTTCGACACTACGCATGGTTGCCTGCACGACGTGTTTTGGTGAAGAGCCAGCAGAAGACCGGGCCGCCGATCAGGGCGGTCAGGACACCGATTGGGACTTCATGGGGCAGAATGGCTCGGGTCAAGGTGTCTGCACTGATCAGGAGTAATGCTCCTCCCAGTCCAGATGCCGGTAAGAGGAAGCGGTTGTCCGGGCCGATGATGAATCGCATGAGGTGGGGGATGATGAGTCCGACAAAGCCGATAACACCGGATATGGCAACACAGATCGCGCTGACCAGTGAGGCGGTGAGCAGTAGGGTTAACCGAATGCGGGGAGTCTCGACCCCAAGGCTTGCCGCTGTCCGACTGCCGAGGCTCATGAGGTTGAGATCACGCGCATAATACAGACAGATGAGAAAAGCACAGAGGGCGGCGATGCCGGTTAGGCTGGCGTCGAACCATGTTCGGGAACTGAAACTGCCCATGAGCCAGAACACAATGGCGGCCACCCGTTCATCGGCCAGGTATTTGATGAAGCTTATGGCAGCCGAAAGGATCGCGGAAACGATGACGCCGGAAAGAATGAGGTTGGCAGGAGCTAACTCGCTGTCTCTTCCTGACATGGCAATGACCGCGAACAGTGTGGCTGTTGCACCGATAAAAGCCATGACACACAAGGTGGTCGGTCCCAGAAACGATAAGCCCAGCAGCAACGACAGGGCCGCTCCGAAGGCCGCTCCTGATGACACGCCGAGGGTGAACGGGTCAGCCAGAGGATTGAGCAGCAGTCCCTGAAAGACTGTGCCAGCCATGGCAAGACCGAAGCCTACGAAAATGGATGTGAGTATGCGCGGCAGCCTTACATCAATGACGATGCTTTGATGCAAGGGGTCAACCGAGCCTGCCGTCCCCAGCAGGCCATGCCATACAGAAGCGACAACATCCGTTGCGCTGATGGCGATGAATCCCATACCAGTTGCCACGATTGCAGTAAGCAAAAGTGCTGCTGCAAGCGAGGTGATGACCAGAGTGGCGCGGGATGAGCTGTGAAGGACGGCAGGCATGTTGGTATTACGGCAGCATGTGCGTTTGCGAGAGAGCGTCCTTGAGATGATCCACATACATTTGTGCGAATGCATCCACAGAGCCAAGCCCACGAAGTTCGGTCTTCACGTTGAATCCGGCTTTGGTCAGCATGACCTTCCAGGAATCATCCTCATCACCAGCCATGTCGTTGGAGGCGTGATCACCGGCTACAACCATGAAAGGTTTCATGAGAACATTCTTCTTGCCCGAGGCTTTCAGCGCGGCCAGCAGGTCGTTGAAGTTTGGAAATCCTTCCACGCATCCGACAAATACTGGATACCCATGGACTGCCTGCATCTCACGCTGGAATTCTGCATAAATGCCCGTTGAGTATAAATCATTGCCATGCCCCATGTAAACGAGCGCCGCATTGTTTGCTTTGGCATCCTCGACATCGTGGGCCAGGGCATCAACCGCGGTTCGTATGTCATCCATATATGGATATTTGTCTCCCGGCATGCCGAGGGCAGGGCGTCCAAGACGCAGGGAGGTGAAGGGCTGCCATTTGGCTTTTACCGTCTTGATGGAGCGCAGGCCCACCATGACAGCCTTGAGATCGGCAAATTCTTCACCGGCGAAGATGTGCAGTGGTTGAACTGTGATATCCTTGTATCCTTCATCCTGCAGGAGCCCCAGAGTGGCCAAAGGGCTTTTGACGTAAAGGATATCTTCAGGGATGGAAGGATTCTCTTTGAGCCACTGCTCATCGGTCTGGCGCTTTTGCCAGATGCCACGGATGATATCGGACGTAAAAGCGAGGCGGATGTGAATGTCAGGGAACTCCGCAGTCACCTTGTCCCGAATGTTGAGGATGGATTCAAGCGTCTTTGGATACGATGTGCCAAAGGCCGCCAAAACAATCGCTTTTTTGGCGGGTTCGCTTACGTGATGCCCGGCCTTTGCTGGCAAGGTGGTCACAAGGCAGAAAAAGATAAGGAGCGCCGGCACAAGAGTACGGCGGGTCAATAGGGTCATGGTTCCTCCAAAAGGAGGGCTGTTTACAGGACAAAAAAATATTCCCCTTCCTCACCATATTCTGAGGAAGGGGAACCGTTTTTTCCCTTCGTATACCTGTGGCGGCAAGCCCACGTACCACCGAGGCAAACCAATATCGTTTTCAGGCAGGTCTTCCGGCTGGCTCCTCCTGCTTTCGCCTTCCCGACCGGTGGTCAGTGGCATAATGAAAACAGTTCGGCAGAGCGTCACGGCGGCGGGTCCGCTCCCGATTCACACGGGATTCCCTATCAAGTCCGTCAGGACACCTGAAGCTGAGCTAATAGGCTGGTCGTCCAGTCTCTGTCAAGGTCGTCTAACTGGAAGTGTTGATGCGATCCTGAAAATTCTGGAGCATCTCTTCAGTGTCGATGACCAGTGCATCGGATTCACCCATCATTCCGTAGCCCAGAATGGGGACATGGAAGATCTCTTCTACCGGAACGGTGAAGCCGGTGATAACTACCTGCTGCTGACGAAGCACTTCGTCAACCAGAATGGCGGCCTTGTATTCTCCCACTCGAACGACGATGGCCTGCGCCATTTCAATGTCGTCCACTTCGGGTGTTATGCCGAGAAGATCGCCAAGTCTGAGCAGGGAGTGGACTTCGCCTCGAACGTCAACAGTTTCGCGACCATCCGGCAGTTCGACAACCTCGTTGTGGCGAGGCATGTAGATTTCCATAACGTCACGACTGGGAACGATGTAGACCTCTCCTCCGACCTTGCAGACCAGGGCATCGACAATGCCTTCGTTGGCCGAGCGGTCGAGAGGGATGGAAATGGTGAACGATGCGCCGTGGCCCAGGTCGCTTTCGATGGTCACATCACCATCAAGAGTGACACGAATGGCGTTGACGACCGCATCCATGCCGACACCGCGACCGGAAACGTCGGTAATTTTTTCTGCCGTTGAAAAGCCTGACTGGAGGACGAATTGAAGAATTTCGTTCTTTTCGTACTCTTCCGATGGATCGGCCAGCCCCTTCTCAATCGCCTTGTTCAGAATGCGGTCGGGATCAAGCCCGCGACCGTCATCCTTGACCTGAATGTATGCGTTGTCGCCCTTGCGCCATGCGGCGAGAGTGACATTGCCGACTTCGGGCTTGCTGGTTTCCTTACGTTCTTCCGGTGTCTCCAAACCATGGTCGACTGCATTGCGCAGCAGATGAACCAATGGTTCGTTGAGGCTTTCGACGATGGTCTTGTCGAGGGGGAGTTCATCTCCCTTGACCGTGAAGTCCAGCTTCTTGCCGATCTTCTGGCTAAGGGATTTGACCAGACGGTGCATGGGCATGAAAATCTGCTTGAGCGGAACGAGACGGATGGCATCAACTTCCTTCTGAAGCTGGCTGATGACATTGTCGAGTTCACGCAGCGAAGATGCCACCTGATTGAGGTTGGTCGTGCCACCCTGTGCAATGACAGCATAGGTGACCATGAGCTTTCCTACCAGTTCGATGACGCGATCGAGGCTGTCGGTCGGAACACGTATCGATGATATGGCCTGCTGGCTCGAGGGCTTTTCCGCTTTGGCTTTTGTTTTTGCTTCCTGTGGTTCGGCTTCCGGTGCTGCATCCGCTTCGACAGGTGATACTTCTTCCGGTTTTTCCTCGAATGCCTTGGCTGCTTCCTCTTCATTTTCTTCAAGGAAGGATTCGTCTGCTGCGGGCTTGGATTCGACAATACCCATTGAAGTGGCACCGGCTTCCATGTTGCCGCCAAGAGCGAATAAAAATCGCTTCTGGGCTTCGCAGACGCCGAGCATGGCTGTGATGATATCGTCGTTGACCGGCGTGATGCCGTCGGTCAGCATGTCCAATATGGCAATGACACTGGCGCTTGACAGTTTCATGTTGGACAGTCCGAGCGCATCCACAGCGTCACCGGCATTCTGGCCGGTTGCTGATACTTCGAGAATTTGTTTCTCAATCTCTTCGATGCATTGGATGATGCTGTCCTGCATGTATGCTCCCCGAATTATTGCGTCGTAAAATAAGTTTCTTCATCAGGATAGATGGCGATTGTCGAATCAAATTTCCAAGTATAGAGAGTGGATTTTGCGTCAGGTGACAAGCCGCATGCCGCGATTTGAAATGTCGTTCCCATGCTGGCAATTGCACCCCACGCAGTTGATCCGAAGGTCAGTACCTCCGAGAGATCGAGGAGTATTTTGTCTCCGGGTTCCACTCCCATGATTGCGCCCATGATGGGCTTGTAATGAGCATCAATATGAACACGAGGATCTTTCACCCTGAGAATAGTGACCTCATCCCGGGTCTCCACTGCTACTCCGGCCCCTGCCACAAAACCATCTTCCTGACCCGAGGCCGAAGCTTCGGCTATCAATGCCAGGACTTCCTGCTGTTCCTCTTCATCCACTTCGTCATCACGCAACTGTTCCAGAACCTGGAAGATCATGTTGACGCCACGAGAGAGCAGCGTCAGATTTTCGCTGGTTGGGTCCACATCCCCCGATTGGACCTTTTTGAGAAAATCCTCGATCTGATGGGTGAAGTGAGATGCAGGTTCAAATCCGGCCATGAACCCGGTAACCCCTTTGATCGTGTGCAAAGGGCGTGAGAGAATCTCAATGCCTTCGCCAACGTCTGCGGATTCGAGCATCTCTAGCCCCTCCATCACTTGAGGGTAGTACTTGTCATTGACCTCGGAAAAGAATTCTTCGATCATGGGATCGTCGGTCATATTCCCAATCCTGTCCTAATTGTTGAGCAAACCGAGCTTTTTCAATTCCATATACAATTTATCTTTGGCCACAGGCTTGACGATGTAAGCGGATGCTTCCCCGTCATAGAATGATTTGAGCACTGTCTGCGGATCATCCAGCGCTGTTGTCATGATCACTTTGGCCTTGGGGCTGAGGCTCTCCTGCTCTTCCATGGTTCGTATCCGGTTGAGCGCTTCAATGCCATCCACTTCTGGCATCATGATGTCCATGAGAATAAGTGAGTATGGTTTGTTTTCGGTGTGGGCCAGCTTGAATGCCTCCACAGCTTCACGTCCATTTACAACAATGTCCACGTCAAATAGTGCCATGAGGAACGATTTCAGCACTTTTCGACTCAGGAATTCGTCTTCGACAATGAGTGCTCTCATTTATAACTCCATGTCCATGCAGTGATGTTCACGTGATCTTTTCCTATGTAATTGAAAATTTTGTCAATATGCTGATCTAAAATATAGCTTTCCGTTTTTCTGTCTCTGTTTCTATACATTAAAATCAATCAAATTGTTACATCTAGTTCATTTCTTATTCAATGATAATAAGCTAAAATTCTGCAACTATTGATATGAATCTCTCTTGACGGTTGTCTTCGGACCCCGCTCAGACATACACGATGCCACTTGATCAAAACTTTCGGAAAGAGTACCAAGTCGTTCATGTCGAGACCAATCACCGAAAGGCGTAAACGGCGAATCGATGCGGTTTTAGCCAAACGCCAGAAATCATTGACCATGGTTATGGATAATATCTGGGACCCGCACAATGTTTCCGCTGTCTTACGCAGTTGTGATGCTTTCGGGGTTTCCGACGTCCATCTCTACTACACAACATCCAAATGGCCTGACCTTGGCAAGAAAAGCTCGGCATCTGCAAAAAAGTGGGTGAGAAGAACTCGCCACATTGATGCAGAGGCCATGATTAGCCAGCTCCGCAGTGATGGTTGCCAGGTGCTGAGAACCGGTTTTTCCGAGAACGCACGGCCAGTCATGGATTTTGATTTCACCAAGCCGACTGCGATCATTCTCAGCAATGAGCACAATGGGACGGCACCGGAAATCGCTGAGGTGGTTCCGGACGAAATATACATTCCGATGTTCGGCATGGTGCAGAGCTTCAATGTCTCTGTGGCTGCAGCTATTATTCTGTACGAAGCATCCAAGCAGCGGCAGGAAGCCGGGTTGTACGACGCTCCTTCCTTTTCTGAAGAGGAATTGGCGCAGATGCAATCTGAATGGTATGAACGATAGAATGTATTTTTCTGTTGAAAGTGGTAGGCTTCGGGGATACATAATCGACCAAAGAATTTTCCTTTCCTCTTTTGGAATGAAAGGAATTGCTTGGAGGCAACTTTGCAGAATCTCATAAAAGCGCTGACCGAAGGCGATACAATCGTCTATCCTACCGAGACTCTCTATGCTCTTGGATGCGATGCAACCAAAGAAGCTGCGTGCAACAAGGTCATAGAGATAAAGGACAGGCCGAAAGCCAAGCCCTTGCCGCTGATCATTGGTGGTGTGGATATGCTGGGGCTCGTCACTGACGACAGACCCCAGGTTCTTCAGGAACTTGCCAGTTCCTTTTGGCCCGGCCCTCTTTCCATCCTCGTCAAGGCATTGCCCGAATTGCCTGCCAGTCTCTCGGATGATGATGGGTTCACATCCGTGCGCTGGAGCGGTCATCCTTTTGCTGCTGAGCTATCACGGCGTCTGCGAAAGCCTATTGTCTCCACCAGTGCAAACCTTAGCGGAAAACCTCCTGTTGCACATCCGGAAGATTTGGACAGCCGACTCCTTGATTTGGCCGGGGCGGCTTATTTTGATCCTCCGTGGCCCAAAGGTGGAAAACCATCCACTGTTATACGCATACTCAGCTTCAACAGGCTTGAGGTGTTGCGTGAGGGTGCCGTATCGGTGAAAATGCTCTGCGACAAAGGTTTTTCAGTTACTCTTTAGATAGAAAATAACTGACTTTCGCAGAATGAATACTCATGGTAGGTTTTCTCAGATACTGGGAGAACCATCATGACGCAAACCGAGATCAGTCCTGATACGCATCTTATTCTCGTGGCAGAGGACAGTAAGGTTGTCTATACTGCCCTTAAGTCCACAATCGAAGAGCATCTGAAATTTGAAGTCGTTGTTCTGAAGTCGTTTGACGAGGCTCAATCGTTTCTTGATTCCAATGAACAGCCTATATTTGTCGCAATTCTTGATCTGCACATGCCGGGGTCCCGGGATGGACAGATCGTGGACATGTTTTGTGAAAGGAAAATCCCCAGCATCGTCTACACCTCGGATTTCACCGAGGAAACCCGTAAACGCATGCAGTCGAAGAACATCATTGACTATCTGGTCAAGAACTCAAAGACTGTCGATAATCTAATAGAATATCTTGCCAATTTATATCGCAACACCCGCATCCACGCTCTCCTGGTGGAGGATTCGGGGTCGTTTCGGCTCTGGATGCGGCATATGCTGGAGAAGCAGCAGTTCAATGTCATTGAGGCGAGAGATGGCGAAGAGGCGTGGAAGTACATTCTTTCACACGATAAAATTGATCTTGTTGTCGCTGACTATGCTTTGCCCGGCATGGATGGAATTGAGCTGACACAAGCCATCCGCAACAAATATTCCAAGCAGGAAATAATCGTGCTTGGATTGTCTTCTGTTTCTGATCCCATGTTGACTGCACGGTTTATCAAAAGCGGTGCCAATGACTTCCTGGCCAAACCGGTACAGGTCGAGGAGCTGTTCTGTCGCGTCAACCACCATGTCGAAATGTTGGATACGATTCGGGCACTTCGGAAATCTGATCAACTGAAAAACCTGTTTATGGGGATGGCTGTGCATGATTTGCGTAGCCCCATCAATGGAATTAACGGTTTTACGACCATGCTTCTGGATGGCACGTATGGGCCTCTCAGTGAGGAGCAAAAAGAGATCATCCAATTTGTCCATGATGCAAATAAGAACATGGGGCTGCTGGTGCATGACCTGCTGGATATTTCCGTCATTGAATCGGGTAAACTGGTTTTGGAAAAAAGGGAGTCCAACATCGAAATCCTGGTTGAACACCGTTTGCGGATTCATGGACACATGGCAAAAAACAAAGGGGTTCAGTTAATTCCGTATTTTGAAGATGTCGCACCCTTCCCATTTGATGAGAATCGAATTGGTCAGGTGCTCGACAATCTGCTGACCAATGCAATCAAATTTTCTCCCAGTAATGGCATCGTCAAGGTATTGGTTTCGTCTCAGGAAGACAGTGTGAAAATATGTATTCAGGATAAAGGGGAGGGCGTACCGCCAGGGGAAGAGATGCTCCTTTTCCAGTCGTTCTCCAAAACAAGCATTGAGCCGACAGGCGGTGAATCCGGGACCGGCCTCGGGTTGCCAATCGTCAAAAAGATTGTGGAAGCCCATGGGGGCAAAGTCTGGGTGGTGAGCGATTATCCTCATGGCGCCACTTTCTGCTTCTCCCTGCCTGCCAGGTAGAAATTCCCCTATGTTTTTCTGATTATTGGCCTTTGGTCGCACTTCGGGTAGACTCTCGTCATCTGATAATGGCGGATACCACTCATTGCATCCGCGCAAGCCAAGGTAAGGAAACATCGTGCAAACCTTGAAACCATGTCCCCACTGTGGAGAAGGAATTCCCACATATAGCAACCCCACTCCAACAGTTGATGTCGTCATCCTTGTCCCCGACGGGGCAGATGGTGAGGACGGTATTGTGCTGGTTGAACGGCTAAACCCTCCGCATGGATGGGCGTTGCCCGGTGGGTTCGTTGATGAAGGGGAGACTTGCGAAGCCGCCGCCATTCGAGAAAT
>CEUM01014852.1_pt1 | contig 100709 bp, 81 predicted proteins | sample 356421 | NCBI WGS metagenome assembly CEUM01 (sample SAMEA2622716, study PRJEB7988) | marine metagenome | biome: marine biome (ENVO:00000447); feature: surface water layer (ENVO:00002042); material: "saline water (ENVO:00002010), including plankton (ENVO:xxxxxxxx)" | depth 5 m
CAATATGATGGAGAATCTTGTAAGTTTAGCGGATTTATAGAATCTAACACAAAAATTGAGGGTCAATACTTATGTTTTGTTGAGGGAAAACTTAGTGATCGGGGTGAATTAAATATTCGAAATATGGATAATAACGCATTTGAAATTTTTGCAAATTCATATGAAAATTCATCAGTATTGACTCGGATGGGAACTCAATATTTTAGATATAAATTTGAAAAACCCAAAATATATGAAGATGCAGATAAATATAAAGGAACAGTGTTCAGACCTGGTCAATACAAAGTGTTTTTAAAAGAGATTGATGAATATAATGCTGTTTGTTGCCCAGACAATTTTAATACTTATGAAATTATACTAAACATATCAGACCAAATTAATGGTTTTATTTCAGCAAGCTCATGGGGATATCATGGTTTGGAAGGTAAGTTTTTGGATGCTAAAATAAAGAATAAGAACACTGTTGAATTTACTTTATCATATTCTGATGAGGGTTTTGACCATAAAGTTCCTAACTATACTATTGAAATTCTTGATGATAAGACTTTAAAATATACAAGTGATGGGAGATATTTTTACTTCAACTCAGACAAAGGCAGAAATGAATTGGTTTTTAATTATACATTTACACCAAAACCTAGCTCAGAAAAATGAGCCTTTAATTTAGTTTCAAACTTTATTTTTCTTCTTAATTAGCATTAAATTTCAATTCTGGCATTGTTATTGGAATTAACCTTTCATAACCACTTCAGTTTTATATTCCACGAATATAAAATTGAACTTTAAATTTTTTGATTATGAAAACTTTTAATTTTTTTATTTCTGCTTTGACAATTATTTTCTTTTTTGGGTGTGGTTCAAAAATGAATTACACGTCTCTAAATGAGTCTAAAGAATTAAAAATGCCATTTAACAAAAAAGATTATGTAGATACAGAAAGTATTTTCTATTCTATACAATCTACAAGGGGGACTGGTGCAAAGTCCGGTATCGCTAAAATGAATACCCTTAAGGCTAAAAGTGATCTAACATTAAAAATTAACTCTCTCATTAATAGTAAGGTCACAAATCAAGGTCAAGGAAGTGACAATAGTTCATTTAACAATCAATTTACAAGTATTTCAGAAAGTGAAGTGAAAAGTTATGTTGAACAACTTAAACTCGTTGATGAGAAGTGGTATGTGGTTGGCAATAATTCATCTGGTAAAGAAGAATTTGAACTCTGGCAAGTATATAGTGTAGCTGTAAACAATGTTTCTAATATAGCAATGCTTAACAATTAAAATCCATTGCTATGTTTAGGTTATGCTACATTATTGTATGTATTGCATTTCCTTTAAGTTTTTTGTCTTGCTCTTCAGCTAATCTTCAAATTTCTGATTGTGAAATCAATCAAGAGACTAACTTCTTTGTCACAGAAGAAATTAAAAAATCTGAAATTGATAACCTTTCTGGAAAGAGATTAGCTGAATTGAAGACAAAGCTTATTGTTCAAATCAATACGTCATTGACTTCAAAATCTCAGCTTATTCAATCTGTTGAGGGTGAAATATCTCAAGAACAGTTTCTTGTTACTACAACAAGTGAATCATTTGGAGATTTAACAAACCCCAAGGTATCGTTTTGCCAAAAGGGGAAAACTCGATTTGTTACTTTGAGTGTAGATAAAGAGAAATTTTTAAATAAAATTAGATTAACTCTTTTGGATAAAATTGATGTCACAGAAAGCATGATGTCAACTTTTTTAGAATCATATAATGATGAAAAGTATTCATTTAACAAGAAAAAACTTGAACAGTTTGACAATGAAATCATTCAAATTGAGTCTTTAAATCGGATTTTAATTTCCAATCCTAGACTTTTTAATGATGACTATAAAACTCAAAAAGTAATAGAAATTAAATCTATGTTTAATGAGCTCTCAAAATTAGTTGACTCTTTTGATAGAGAGATGGGGAAAATTGATAAACTAATTGCTCAGAAAAACTATAAATCAGCTTATCAAAAGATTAATTCATTGAGTGATTTTTATGACTCAAATTCTAATATTGGAAAACAAATAAGTGCCAAGGAATCTAAAATTAAAGATTTAATTAAGAATTCTTGGTCTGCTAATTACAGGATGTTCCATAAATATGTTGTTGATGGAAAATTTAATTACGCTAGAGAAAATGTTATCTGGTTGTGGATGCTAACGATTAATGATTCTTTACACAGTGAGTATAAAAAAATTAAGGGCACATACATTAAAGAGTTAGTCAAGTTTGAAACAAATAGGTTGATTGGTGGGAAAACTAAAAAAAGTGAAATTACATTTGGAATTGATGTTTCTAATTTTGATGGCGCTTCAAACTTTAGTTTAGATAGATCAATACCTATTTTATCATTTGGGTTGGCACACAATTTTTCAGTAAATCCTAGGATTGGAGTTATTGCTAAATTCAAACATAACACAAATTCAAACCTTGGTTTTGAAGAGATTAGCAGAGATTTTAACAACCCATTTAATGAGATATGTGGAGGAATTTTAGTTGGTCCATTAGAAATTAATTTCGGGAAAGTTTTGGATTATGATTTCACTTCTTTAGAAACAAAATACTCAATTTTTAGAGGAGATAAAAAAGGATTGAAAAACTATATTCAATTACATGTGGGGTTTAATTATCTATATTCTGACAACAATATTAAATTAAATCAATTTAGTGTTTCAACAGGTTTGAATTACAATTTTAGATTTAATAGAAAACTAGATAAGCAGGAAAAAAAGTACATAGCTAGTTTACACAAGTTTTAAATATAGAATTGTCAACCTCATTGAATGCAGGAGTTTTCTGTTTTTTCAAATTAAAACCTATCTCGATTTAAGCTTTGGTAAGATTAGTTACTTAATAAAACTATTCAAGAATCTGATGATTTGTTTCGAAAATAGCTCAATTGGGTGTACGATTATCCTCAAGAATAATTTTTTGTTTTTGGGGATATTTTTTCTTCAATTAAGCCAATGAAAATTATTTAAAAAATCCAGTATTTGTTTCGAAAATAGATCAATTGGGAGTTCGATTTTATTCCCAACAATAATTTATTGTTTTTGGGGTTATTTTTTCTTTATCAAATAAATAACCAATAAAAAATCTAGGGTTTTACTTTATTTTTAAGTATTATGTAGGTTTTGTAAAATTAATTTATGAGGTATTTTTTAGTTATAATCATTTTCTTTTCAGCAGTTAATTTAAATGCTCAAAATTTTAAACTATTTGAAAAGGAGATTTTTGTGTATCAAAATGACACACTTAATTATAGAATTCTTAAACCTTTAGATTACGATCAAAATCAGCAATATCCTGTCCATTTATTTTTACATGGTGCCGGAGAAAGAGGTTCCGATAATACCTCTCAGTTAAAGTATGTAGATCACCTTTTTCTAAAAAAAGAAAACAGAGAACATTATAAATCTTGGGTAATCTTACCTCAATGCCCAATAAATGACCGTTGGCCAAGTTTATTGTCAGATAATGAATGGAATAATAATTTTGACAATAAAACAATCAGCCCAAATAAAAGTCTAAGGCTCGTAATGGAGTTAATGGATAGGTTTATTGAAAAAAAACAAGTCAACAAACAAAAAGTTTATGTCAGTGGACTGTCTATGGGAGGAATGGGAACTTTTGAAATATTGTATAGAAGACCGAATATGTTTGCCGCTGCTACTCCTATTTGTGGAAATGGGATTGCGGCATATGCAAAACGATATGCAAATAAAGTTTCATTATGGATTTTTCATGGTTCTGATGATAAAGTGGTTCAGCCAAAGCATTCTTTAAAAATGGCAAAGGCCATTATAGAATCGGGTGGTAGTCCCAAAATGACTTTATACGAAAATGTTGGTCATGACAGTTGGAATAATGCATTCGCTGAACCTAATTTCTTAAAATGGATTCATTCAAAATCAAAACAATGACAATAAATAAACTAATTATCAAACTTTCTCAAAAAAGTAAGCGATTGTTTCGAAAATAGCTCAATTGGGTCTACTAAAACAATAAAATGGTTATACTTTTATAAAGTGTAGCCGTTTTTTAATTAATAGACTTTTGTTTATCATCTTTGATAAATAAATCAAAACCCTAGTTCGATTTCTGAACTAATCTAAAACAATCTATAATTTGAAATTTAACAACTCAAAGAATCTGACTATAATGAACTTAACTAAAAAAGATAAAATTGAAATATTTGAAAATGCAATAAGTTGGATTGTTGTTATGGCAATGTTTATTTATGGTTGGGGAAAACTAATTCAATTTGGAGATGTAGCTGAAATTGATAAAACTGTATCTGAAATGGATGGAATGGAATTGATGTGGGCATTTTATGGCTACTCTAAGTCATTTGCCATTACACTAGGGGTTTTTGAGTTGATTGGTGGACTCTTAATTCTGATTAATAGAACTCGAATAATCGGTTGTTTATTTACATCAACTATTCTTGTGAATGTTATCTTTCAAGACATTTACTTTGGCGTTCATTTGGGAGCTTTGAAAGCCGCGATTTTATATCAACTATTGATATTGATTATTCTGTTATTAAATAAAGATAAATTAATTATGAGTATAAAAACGTTACTGATATCGGACAAAACTGAGCAGACCAAAACTAAATTTTTTATAAAAATTCTTATTGCTTTTGGAATCTTTATTGGATTGAGAATTTTAGAATATTTTATAACTATTAAATGGTAAAAGCCTATTCTTTCAAAATAAGGATCATAATATGATGAGTATCCATCAAGTCTCTCCGAGTCAAACGGATGTTCGATATTTCTAATGAGTTATCTACTACACAAGACGGACTAGTATTTTTACTAGTCCGTTTTCTATTGGAATCATCCTTACCTCCTGTAAATGAATGGATTAACCTAAATATAGGGTTCAAATTTGAGGTTCGATAAAATCAGTCATTTGGGCCTAAACCATAAACATTGAAAGACTATTTGGTGTATTATCATCATTGAATGTCTCTAAGGGATGCAAGAACTAACGTCAATTTCGCTGTATAAACTTGGGTCGTGGTTTGGGTCTTCAACCGCGTTAGACATCATTGAAATTTTAACAATTTCATCACTTGTAGAAAAACATAGTTGGTGAAAGTTGTCGTTGTCATTTATATCTGCTATCGAAATAGGCTCGTGTGGTATTAGAACTCCAGAACAGTAAGAATAGCCAACATAGTACTGAAACAAGTCAGATTCGGTATCACCACTTATATACGGAGTAACGCCGCCATTCCAAGCAACTTGAATCGTTTGTGTTCCTGAATTACATTCATTGAGATTACCATCAATTCTTTGGGCAAAGAATAAACTTGGTCCATCAGCAAGCGGAATAACATTCGTAGTAGTGATTCCGTTTAGGTTTATGATTTCTGAACAAACGGACTCACCAGAAAATGTATCAATTGTAAATAAATCCCCTACAACTCTGACTTCAACAGGTGGATTGGTAACAGCGGTCCCAAATTCACCTAAAAGAAGCAAAGTTCGATTTTCTCCGTTTTCATTAGCTGGAGCCAAAGAGACACACATAGGGGTATGTATATTTCCAAGGCTATCTAAAACTTCAAAATCAGTTTCCGATAAACTGGATGCATTTAGTGGGAATTTAAAATTAACTGGCATACCATCTATCAGTCCTGCTTGTTGATTACACAATAATAGACTTGGTAGTGCATTATCAAGTCCAAAAAAAGCCGATACAATAGTCTCTTGTATTTCTACTGTATTATATTCTCCTATACAATCATTTTTAACCTGTTCTTGAGGGGCTTCATTTTTATTACACGAAAACAAGATAATTATGATGGATAATCTTAAAACAATTTTCATTTTAGTTGTTTTAATTATTTAGACCCTAATTATCAAAAAAAGTTTAGATTAGGATCATGGAAGCTGCAACTTTGAATTATAGGGGAAATCAAAATCATATTAACTCAACTCTTCATAATTAGAATCATCAAACTGTGAGTATCAATTAAATCTCTTGGAGTTAGACTTATGTTCGATATTTCTAATGAGTTATCTACAATTATCCTCAAAAATAAATTTTTGTTTTTGGGGATATTTTTTAAAAATTTAGTCTAATACCAAAATAGGTAGTTCGGGGCTGAGCAGGTCCATAAATGTAATTACTGTCTCGGCTTTTGCCGATATCAAAATCACTTTGATACTGGTTAAAGATATTTTTAATTCCAACATATAAGTCTAAAGAACCCAAACCAGTTGGAATGTTGTAGTTAAATTTCAGGCTAAGCTCGGAAAATGAATCCGTAGTTACAATTTCATCAACGAGTTGATTGGGTGCTCCAGCGAAATGGGGAACTTTCATACTTGCTGTATAAACATAGTTTAGGGTGCTTGAGATGTTGTTATTGGAGTAAGTCAGAACGGCAAAACCATAATTGTCGGGTGTTCTTATAAATTCTTTAATGCCAGGAATGCCATCTATATACTCAATTGCATTGTCAAACTTACTTGACTGAACTGTATAGCCTCCTTCGACTTGAATTATTCTATTAAAATTGGCTCTTGCTTCGAGGTTTATTCCCTTAATCATGGCGCCTTGACCATTTTGTTTTTCAAAAACCTCCCCAAACTCGTCTTGACCAATGGGTTGAAGTATGAATGCATTCTGCAGTTGGTTGTAAAACAAGTCTACCGTAAAGCCCGCAATCCAATTTTCTTTCGCTTTGTCGTAATTGACTGAAAGATTCAAACTTTCAGATTTTTCTTCTTTCAATTTTGGTGACAAGCTCACTCTTGAAACTCCTCCTCCTGCAAAAGAGATGTGAAGATCAGTATCTAATGCTTGGGGAGCTCTAAAACCTGTTCCATATCCAAACCTAAACTGTACATCATCACTCGCCTTGTAAAGCAATGAGGCTCTAGGACTATAGATTGTCTTGTCAACATAGTTGTGAAAATCGGCTCTTAAACCTGTCAGTAAACTCAGCTTTTGATTGATCTCCCAATCGCTTTGAAGGAAAATGCCTAGGTCCTTTGACTCTTGATCTACTAAATAATTGTAGGATGTTATCTCATCAAAAACACGGTCGTGCAAATAATCGACCCCTAATGTCAACACATTATCTCCAACAAAAAATGGACTTATCATATGGTTTAACTGTAAACCTATATTGAGGGTTTTGACATAGGAATTCCCGTATGGAGGGTTCTTTAGAAACGCATCCAATTCAATGGCATCCTCATCGGGTTTAATACCTGTAAAGTGCTCTCGATCTGTATTTTGATAGGCCAAATACGTGATCAATGAGGAATCGAAATTATTGAAGTTGATTTGATAATCAATACCACCCACGAAAATGTTGTGCGTTCTTTCTTCGGATTGCTCTGCAAGATGTGCAGGACCTCGCTCTTTTATTCTACCTCCGTAACGATATTCATGGATGGAACTAAAATTGACATCCAGTTTTTGATTTTCCTTAGGCATATAATACATATTGGCGCCAAAGGAAATATTGTTTAAATAAGGGAGTTCGGAAAAGCCATCTTGATTGTTATCATAGACTTCGCGCTCCCTTTTGTTTACAAACAAAGAAACCCCTGCTTTTCTAGACTCAGAAACAATGCTCGAATTTCCAACAATAGAATAATCATTGGATTGCCGATCAATTGAAAGAGTGTTAAACTCTATAAGTGAACTATTTTCCTTGGGAATTTTAGTAATGATGTTCACGGTTCCTCCGATCGCACTCGACCCGTATAGTGTAGACCCACCCCCTTTCATGACCTCAATTTTTTCAATCATGTTGGAGGGAAATTGCTCCAATGCATATAAACCCATTAGCGGACTGAATGTAGGCCTCCCATTTATAAGGATTTGAGAAAATCCGCCACTCATTCCATTGATTCTCAATTGGGTGTAGTTACAGGTTTGACAGTCCGTTTCAACCCTCAAACCTGTTTGAAATGAAAGGCTTTCAGAAAGATTACATGCCTGAACATTACGGATCGATTCGCTGTTAATGACATTAATAATAATCGGTGAGTTGGTCTTTCTTTTTTGAGTTTTTGTGGCTGTCACAACAATATCTTCAAGATTGACAATAGAGTCTTCTTCAGAGTAGGTTGCTTCAGGAATGCTTTGAGAAAAAGCGTTGGTGATTACAACAAAAATTATAAATAGGGATCGCATAAACTTTATTCGCCACAAAAATCGCACTTTATTTAAATTCCAAAAAATTATTTCGAAAAATTAAAAACCCACACGTAATGAAGAAAAACTAAGAAGAAAATATTCATCTAAGGGTATGAGAATAAACCAAATTTTCAGCACACGATAACAGCAAAAAAAAATAAACCCTTAATTTGTTATTTAATCTAGCTGTTAATAATAACTTTTATTTCAAAAACACATCAATTGGGACTACAATCGAGTCATCATAAATGGTGACTCTTTTTTTTGCTTTAAACTCAATTATAACATATTAATAAAGTAATATAATTGAGCGCTAAACAGTTTTATACCAACAGTAACTTTGCTGAGGCTTATCTTCTCCTAGGGCTCTAAAAGGAGGATGATTAAATTTGGAAATAAAAATTATTCAAACCCAATAATTGCTGCCTTAAGTAGTGGGAGCGTTATTTTGATACTACACTATGGTGGAATTTATAAGTGGTGGATTTTTATTGTTTTTTTAATGATCTGCTTATTGGGATACTATTATTTCAGAAAAAAATGAAAAATTTAGACTTTAAAAGTTAAGTGATGGTGTTACTTAATTTCTTTTACTTTTTTTCTATTGTCACCTGAGTCTGTATCAATTAGCTTATTGTAAGGATCTATACCGACTTCGATTGGCTCTTTGTCAACTATGATTGAAACGGTGTTATGAATTGCTGAAATTTTATGTTTTTTTAGATATAATTCTAACTCCTCATCTTGTTCAACACCAAAAATTCCAACGTCAATATAATCCTCTAAATAGACTGAATAAGAGGGCTTTTCCATATCACTTCCTTGAAAAGATATTGAATCAATTTCACGATCACCAAAGTTAATTTTCCCTTTTTCGTCGTTTCTGTATTTACTAACATTGAATTCAAAATCAACTTTATATTTACCATTTTCAAGTTTTGAAGATGTAGCAGAAACAGCTTTATTATCATACAGCGTAATTGTTTCAAACATATCATTCAGAACGTACTGAAGAGAATCTGGAGTATCTTCTTTTAAATAACTTAGAAGTTCTAATGTTGTTGTATATGGAGGCTCTTGAAAAGCAACGCTATTGATATATTTAGAAATCGTTTTGTTTAATTTTTTCTCTCCTAAATAATCACTTAGCGCATAGAAAACAAGAGAACCTTTTTGATAGTGAATATACCCTTGTCCATCGTTATACATTAGAGCATTTTCTCTCTTTGTTTCAAAAGTTCGACCTGTTAAATAATTATCGAGAGCCTTTTTCAAAAATTTTCTCATTTTATGTTTCCCATTAACACTCTCAATAATTTTTAATCCAACATATTCAGATAAGCTTTCTGACATAACAGTTGCTCCTAAGACATCAGCTCCGATCACTTGATGAGCAAACCATTGGTGAGCAACCTCATGTGCTGTGATGTAAAAAGGATAATCGTTTCCTCCCTTACTTGAATCATCAACATCGGCTATAAAGCCAACCCCTTCTGAAAAAGGAACAGTGTTCGGAAATGACTGAGCAAATGATCCCAATATTTTTGGAAACTCAACGATACGCAATTGTCTGTGTTGATAAGGACTGAATTGTGTAGAACAATATTCCAAAGCAGATTTCATTCCTTTCATCATTCGGTCCAGGTTATAATCATGACCTTGATGGTAATAAATTTCTAAATCTACATTTTTCCATTTATCCTTTTTTACTAAATATTTGGCAGAATTAAATGCATAAAAATTTAAAATTTTACTGTCCATTTTGTAATGGAAATACCTACGATCTTCTTCAACCCATTCACGCTGTAAGTAACCAGGAGAAATAGCAATTTGATCCATAGAAGTACTTACAATTGCTTCAAAATCAATCCAATCAGCATCTCTTGAGATATAGGTATTCCCATGAGCTGTACTATCAGAGGGGAAGGGTTTAAGGTTATTTGGCGGAAGCCCATATTTTTCTCTAGTCTTATCATCTCTTAGCTCACCACCAGGATACCCTATAGATGGAAAAACAGAATTATTGATAAATGTACCGTTATATAAAACAGGTGAATTATTTCGTAATAATGTGTTGTTTTTATTTTTAACTGTGAATGTAAGTTGTATAGTATCCCCAGGGAGGATAGGGTCTTTAAATTGATAAATATCGAAATTATATACCGTGTCCTCTAAAATTAAATCATTTGGCTTGTCAAATTTAAATGTACTTATTCTGCTTGAGTGGTCTAAAAATAAACTATCAATTGCTTCATTAGATTTATTTACCATTAAATAAGTCCCAGAGGCTTTAAAATCTCTTTTTTCAGGGAAAAGATCTAGATTAACATTTACCGATGTTATTCTTGGTTGAACATAATTTTCATATTTTTTATACTTTTTCTCCCATTCGACCGTCGAAACTTCTCTTTCTTTAGAAGATTTTCGAATATTTAGAATATTATTTTCATAATAAATATATCCACCAATAGATAGAAACAAAATTGTAAAAAATGAAATGGATATACGGTGAAGTCCATTGAATCTTTGTTTTGCTAAATAAAACCGTTCTTTAAAACTACTGACAACCCCCCTGTAGTAAAACAATAATGTTAGTATATAGAATACAATACCAAGACATGTCCAGTAAATTTTATATATAAAATACCTTTCAACACTAGAGCCATATCCATTCATATCGGAGTAGCTATAGCCAGGTCCTTGACTGTATTTATATATCGACTGCTCTACACCTGCTAGACTTGTAAGTGGAATTACAATTAATAGTACAATCATTATAAAAAGTCCTAAATATGGGTTTGGGATTAATGTTTGAACTAAAAATGAAAGGAATGCCCAAATAACAAAGTATATAAGGCTTAAAAACAGGAGTTCGTAAATGTAAAGGTTTAGCTCAAAGTCATAAAAACCTTGGCTAATTTGAAAAATTAGTCCTGAAACCAAAACTAATGAAAGCAATAAAATTTGCATCTTAATTATTGCTAAAAACTTAGACCCGAAAAGAATCCAATTTTTGACTGGGGTTGTATCTATAAGCTCGTTAGATTTGAAAATCCTAGATCGATGGATTAACATTCCTGCGTACAAAAAAGTGCAAATATTTATTGAGAGAGTTAGCGTTTCGCCTGCTTCAAGCATTCTCCAAGTTCTAGGAAGTGTTGGAGTTCCAAGAATATCTCCAACTTCAAAAAGAGTTAATACATTTATTAGTAATCCAAATAAAACAATACAAACAAACGGAAGACTTTTTACAATGTAAAGAAAGTCAATATTTGATAGTTTGTTGAGAAGCTTTAATTGCGAAGACAGTTTAAAGTCTAAATTGACTTTCGGTAAATTTATATTGACTATTCCTAAAAAGTTATGGGGTTTTATCTTGTTTATCGCCTTCTTTTTAAAAGAAAAACTAATAGGATTCTGACTAAATGAAAAAGAACGATAAATGGCGGCAAACAATATAGCAGATAATCCCAACCATATTAGCCGATTATAAATAAATACCCCTTTAATCGGAATGTAAAGTTCATTTTGTTCAGCAACTGTCCAATATTGAGTGTAATATTGTAGGGCTAAATCCCCAAAGGGATCAATAAGAGCAGAAAAAAGCCTGTTTTCAGCCTCCTCAGAAAACCCAACCAAGAAGCCCTGTAAAATCAGTAAAACCAAGACAAAAATAAAGCCAGCCGAAATATTTCTTGTAAATGTTACAACTCCAAAAACAAGTAATCCAGTAAAAATCAGATTAGGAAGAATGTATATAATATATATATCAAAGTATGGTCTTAATTCAAAAGATTTTAAAAGATCTGGGTTTGTCCCCGGTAAAATAAAACCTAAACCAATTCCTAAAGCAATAATCAGTACGATGAGGTGTACCATAAAAACCCCACTCAAAAGCTTGGCAAACAGGTATTGTAGCTTTGTAAATGGATATGAATAAAGAATGAAATGTGCTTCAGATTTATAGTCTCTATATATTCCTACTCCGATTATTGAAGGGTATAAGAAAATAATTAATGAGCTAAGCCCTCCAAATAACATTGCGATTGCGTAGGGGGAATTAACAATCCTAGAGGAGCCTACCGTCACAGAAACCGAGTCGAAAAGACCTGCTGAAGCCCCTGAGCTAAATAAACCAATTGCAAAAAAAATGATCGCATAAATATAGAATGCAGGTCTTTTGAACCAATAACTTAACTCATTAGAAAAAATATTATATAACACTACTAAGAATTTTCTTTTAATGTGATAAAGTATACGTCCTCCAGATTTGGATCAACTTTTTTAAATCCTTTATTTGTCTTACTCTCAGAGTAAATCCGAATATTAATTGAATTATCTGGATTAAAACTAGTTGATAAAATATTTAGGTTCTTATTTAATTCATCGATTTGATTTTTGCCAACGATTTTTGTCCAAATTTTTCCTTTTAGCTCTTTGGTTGAGTCCGTGGGTTTTATTTGTTTTAGAATTCTACCATTATTCATAATTGCCATATTATTACAAAGTTCTTTTACATCCTCAACAATGTGTGTAGAAAATATAACAGTAGAATTTGAACCGATTTCCCTTAATACATTTAAAAATCGCTGTCTTTCTGCGGGATCAAGTCCTGCGGTAGGTTCATCGACAATAATTAGTTTGGGATTATTTATAAGAAGCTGGGCAATTCCAAACCTTTGTTTCATACCTCCTGAAAAACCGCTTACATTTTTCCATCTGGCATCTTCTAGGTTAGTGATTTCAAGAAGATTATCAATCAATTCTTTTCTTTCCTTTTTACTGGAGACACCCTTTAATGTTGCAAAATAATTAAGTAACCTATCCGCAGTCATTTTTGGATAAACGCCAAATGTTTGTGGGAGGTAACCTAAAATTTTTCTCAATGAAATATTATCCTCCAGCACATTAATGTCATTAAAGAAAATTTCACCATCGTCAGGACTTTGAATTGTAGCTATGGTTCTCATTAAAGAAGATTTACCAGCACCATTAGGACCTAATAGCCCAAACATTCCGGTTCCAATTTCAAGATTCACTCTATCTAATGCTTTAACACCATTTCTGTAGGTCTTAGAAAGGTTTTTTATGGATAAATTCATGTATCGCAGACTTATATTATTTTTGATTCTTAAAATTAACTAAAAATTATGAAGTATTTCATCTTAGCATTTAAACAAGCATTCAATTTTAAAGGTAGGGCTAACAGGCCAGAGTTTTGGTATTTTACCCTTTTTTCTACTATCATTTATATCATATGTTTATTTATTGATAATCAAGTTTTAGGTACATCTATGACAGAAAGTGGATTAATTGGTGGGATTTATTCGCTTATTTCCTTTATACCAAGCTTTTCTGTAACAATCAGAAGGTTACACGATGTAAATAAAAGCGGTTGGAACCTTTTATGGGTATTTACAATAATTGGAATCCCTTATGTACTTTATTTAGAAATAAAGAAAGGTAATGATGGACCAAATAATTATGGCGAAGCTTCCACAAACTAAATTTAATTATATTTCAATATTTGAATTGTATCAGTTTGAGGCCTTAAAACTCTTTACAAATCTTAAGTTTTGTTTCAAAACAGATCAATTGGGACTACTAATACAATAAAACAGTTATGCTATTATATAGTAAATCGTTTTTTTATTTTTGAGTATGGCTAAATCATGGAAAGAAAAATTTTTTTCAAAAGAGAATTTTGAAATAAAGACGATTCAAAAGAATTTTTGGGGTCATGTTGCTGGTTCGAAAATGTTAATACCCACTCCTTTAATGATTCAAGAATATATAAATCAAATTGAATCAGGAAAGGTTTCAAAAATTGAAACCATGAGAAATGACTTAGCTATTGAAAATGGTGCAGATTTTACTTGCCCAATGACTACTGGAATTTTTTTGAAAATTGTAGCTGAATATAATTATGAAAAATTGAACCAAAAGCGTGTTGATATCTGCCCATTTTGGAGAATCATAGACCCCAATAGCAAGTTTTCAGAGAGGCTTTCCTTTGACAAAAATTTGATTGTCAGTAAAAGGAATAAAGAAGATATTAGTGTTTGATGAATAATTTGTTATTGAAGAAGATTAAACAAAGATAAATTCAAGCAATCATTAGCATAGAATAAAAGCTTCATTTTCTAAAATAACTTTTTTAGATAGGTATCATTCTTACTGTATTTGTTAAGTAAAATGAAACTATTGAAAAATAACATACCTTTAGTTCATGAATAATCGATTAGAAAGACTTTTATGGAATGTCCGTTATGTGACATTATTAGCCGTTATACTTTCAATTATCTCTTCTATTTACCTTATGATTCTTGGGAGTTGGGAGATTATTGAAGCTATTCTATTTTACAATCCGCTGATTAACTCCTCTATCTCTGAAAACAACGAACTTCTTTTTAAAATAATTTCTTCTATAGATTTATTTTTAATTGCAATCGTGTTGTTAATTTTTGGATTTGGAATTTATGAACTTTTTGTCAGTGAAATTGATTTTACTCATTCGAAGTTTAAAGAGTCGACTTTAATAATTCGAGATTTAGATCAATTAAAAAACAAAATTATCAAGGTCATCATTATTGTTTTAATCGTAAAGTTTTTTGAGAAAATATTGAAGTACTCCGAGAGCTTTTCATCTACAACTGACATTCTCTATTTTGGTTTGTCAATCCTTTCGATTTGTGTAGGGTATTACTTGCTCAATAGAAAATAAATTTTTTAAGGCTTCCGAATATTCGCCACCAGTTCCTGTATGTCTTTACTCGGTGCTGGGGTTCCGCTGCTGATGATAAGGGTGACAACAAAATTGGCAATCATCGCGATGCTTCCAAAGCCCTCAGGCGATATCCCAAACCACCAATCGGCCTTAGTGCCTCCCCCAAACCATCCAAACTTAAACTTGAGCATATAGAACAGCATCAGTGTTACCCCCACCAGCATACCACTAATCGCACCTTCTTTATTGATGCGTTTGGAGAATATTCCAAGTAATATGGCTGGGAAGAACGATGAGGCTGCCAGCCCAAATGCCAAGGCTACTGTTGCTGCTACAAAGCCTGGTGGGTTGATGCCAAAGTAGCCTGCCAGACACACTGCTCCTGTTGCAGCGATACGTGCAGCAATGAGTTCTCCTTTTTCAGAGATCCTGGGCATCACCATTTTTTTAAGAAGATCGTGTGATACTGCCGATGAGATCACTAATAGGAGTCCTGCTGCTGTGGACAGTGCTGCTGCCAATGCCCCTGCTGCCAATAGAGCAATCACCCAGTTGGGAAGCTGTGCGATCTCTGGGTTGGCAAGTACCATGATGTCTGCATCAACTGTCAGCTCGTTGGTTGTGGTGTCGGCCGTGTATTGAATTAGGCCATCTTCGTTTTTGTCCGTAAAGCCAAGTAGGCCTGTGGTCTCCCATTTGTCAAACCACTCTGGCATGTCCTTATAGGGTTGGTTGCTTACTGTCTCAATAAGGTTGGTTCTTGAAAACACGGCAATCGCAGGTGCTGTGGTGTAGAGAATGGCAATAAACAACAGTGCCCAGCCAGCTGACTTTCGTGCATCACTGACTTTCTTAACAGTGAAGAAGCGTACAATCACGTGTGGTAGTCCTGCAGTTCCGACCATCAGTGCCATGGTGATGCAAAACACATCTAGCATGGATTTACTCCCTGAGGTGTATTCGTGAAAGCCGAGTTCTCTATGTAAGCCGTCGAGCTTGTCCAAAAGGTATACCCCATCTGCACCACTTGATCCAAAACCGAGTTGTGGAATCACATTGCCTGTGACTAAAAAGGAGATATAGATCGCTGGTACCATAAAGGCAAAGATCAGTACACAATATTGAGCCACTTGGGTGTAGGTGATGCCTTTCATGCCTCCCAGTACTGCATAGAACAACACAATCCCCATGCCGATTAGAACGCCTGTTACAATGTCTACTTCTAGGTATCTAGAGAACACAACTCCTACCCCACGCATCTGTCCAGCGATATAGGTAAAGGAAACAATCAGTGCACAAAACACAGCTACCGATCGGGCGGTGTTGGAGTAATACCTATCCCCTATAAAGTCAGGTACGGTAAACTTGCCAAATTTTCTAAGGTATGGCGCGAGCAGTAAGGCCAATAGTACATAACCGCCTGTCCAGCCCATAAGGTACACTGACCCATCATAGCCGCCAAAGGAGATGATCCCTGCCATGGAGATAAACGAGGCTGCCGACATCCAGTCAGCTGCCGTTGCCATGCCATTGGCAATGGGGTGAACCCCTCCGCCTGCCACATAAAACTCTTTTGTGGAGCCAGCACGCGACCAAATCGCAATGCCGATATACAAGGAAAAACTCAGTCCAACCGCAATCCAAATCCAATATTGAAGTTCCATCGCTTATTTGTTTTGAGTTTGATCGAGTTTATTCATCAGGTAGATGTAAGTGAAAATAATGGCTACAAAGCCAAAAATAGATCCCTGCTGGGCAAACCAAAAGCCGAGTTTAAAGCCACCGATTTGAATGGTGTTTAACTGCTCTACAAATAATATCCCGCAGCCAAAGGAGACGATAAACCATAAACTCAAAAGGATACTGATGTAACGAATATTTTTCTGCCAATAAGTGTTTTTCATAAGTGAAGTGGTGAATTAGTTTCGTAATCGTTTTGCAAAAATCGCAAAGCCAAAAATGATGAGATAGCACGGAATCAGAATATAATAGCTCTCTTGTGCAGAGGTGGCCAAGGCATCAGATGATGAAAGCCCTGACTGCATTAGCGTTTCCTTGCCTTGGTCTACCAATCGTCCGTAAAGCGGTGGGATAATCGCTCCTCCAGCGATTGCCATGATCAGTAAAGCAGATGCCGTTTTGGTGTGTTTACCAAGACCCTCAAGAGTAAGTGGCCAAACTGCAGGCCAAACTAAAGCATTGGCAATTCCCAAAGCAGCAACAAACAAAACAGATGTAAAGCCATCTGTCATTAAGATCAAGACACTAAAAACGATACCCAAAAGAGCACTGATTTGTAATGCTTTTTGTTGGCTGATGTACTTTGGAATCAAAACTACTCCAAGGGCATAGGTTGCTACCATAGCCATGAGTGTAAACGTGGTAAAAAACTTGGCAGTTGAGGCTGAAATACCGAGAGCGATTCCGTAAGCAATGATAGAATCTCCAGCAATAACTTCAGCACCAACATACACAAATAAGGTTAGCATCCCAAGCCATAAGTGTGGGTATTGAAAAATTGTTTTATGAGTTTCCTCATCTGACTGTGTATTGGTGTCTATGGCTGCCTCTACATTGGGTAATGGTGCTTTCCGCATCAAAAGACCCAGCACAAATAAGACAACAACCATGATCACATAAGGGGTGAAAACACTATCGGCCATTTGATCTAAAAGCGTTGCTTTTTCGCTAAGGGAAACGTTGTCGAGTTGGGCCTTGACTTCATCAATCCCTTTGAGGAGAATCGCCCCGAATATAAGTGATCCCAAAGCACCCGCAACCTTATTCGCAATCCCCATAATCGCAATGCGTTGAGCACCGCTTTCTATGGGGCCAAGTATGGTGATATATGGATTAGCAGCCGTTTGCAAAATGGTCATCCCCGTACCTTGTATAAAAATACCAGTCAAAAACATCCAATAGGTACGGGCTTCAGCAGCTGGAATAAATACCAGTGCACCGATAGCCATAATGAAGAGTCCGATAGACATGCCCATTTTATAACCCACTTTTTGCAGTAGATATGATGCAGGAAGAGCCATAACTACAAATGATATATAGGACGCAGAGGCAACAAGATAGGACTGTGCTTCTGTAAGCTCATTGATGGTCTTCATAAATGGAATTAATGCTCCATTTACCCAAGTGATAAATCCGAAAATGAAAAAAAGTCCTGCGATGATAGCAATCGCAGTTTTGTTGTTTGAATTGGTATTCATTTTTTGTTTTTTTCAATATAGATAAATCATCTGTAATATTGCCATACGTAAAGAATCTAAATCAATATAAATTACTTTTTGATTGGCTAAAATATTGATGATTATTTCAGATTTACCAAATTAATGATAGAATTATATAAAAATCGCAATAAATTCGCTGTAATTTTAGATTGCAGTCAAAATGCAGCACTAGTTAATCCTCACTAACCGCCCAGAGAGTATAAATTTGGATTATGAAAAAAAAACTGGGATTAGACTCCAATACTTTCCTTTCCCTGTCTAAATCCATACCAAACGATGTAACCATAGCAACCGATCAGTAATATAAGAGCCATTTTAAACCCATATAAATCTGTCATATAACCATACAGTGGCGGAATAATCGCTCCACCAACAATCATGGTACACAGAATCCCAGATGCTTGGGGCTTTAAATTGTCTAAACCTTCCAAGGATAAACTGAAAATAGTGGGAAACATTATGGAATTAAAAAGGCCAACTGCCAAGATGGAAACCATAGATACGATACCCATCGTCTGAGAAGAAATCAATATCATGATAACAGCCCCAGTAGCAAAAAAGGAAAGCACACGTGAAGGACGAATGATCTTGGTAAGGTAAGAGCCAACAAAACGACCAATCATGGCGCCACTCCAATAAAAGGTAACAAAAGCACCCAATATACCATAGTCACTAACGACTTCTAAATCTTTACCCAATAGCGTAGAAGCAATCGAAGAGAGAGTTTCATTTTGCTTAACCACAGCTGTCAATCCCATATCATAAAAATAATTGACCAAATAACTGCCTATAGCTACCTCAGCTCCTACGTAAATAAAAATCCCTAGCGCACCAAGAAGTAAAGATTGTTTTCTGAAAAGTAAATTGTAGCCACCTTTTGGAGCCGATGAAAGCATTTTTGGTAATTTGACAAACACAAAAACCAAAGCCAGAAGAATGATAAAAGATGTGATAACCAAAAATGGGGTTTGAACTGCAGTTGCTTCAGTGACTAAATAAGCCTCACGAGCTGTAGCCGTCAGTTCAGAAATCTCATCACTCGACTTGACTTTGTCACTTAACAAAAAAGATGCTCCTAAAATCGGAGCGATAGAGGTACCTAATGAATTAAATGCTTGTGATAGATTGAGTCTACTTGCAGCACCCGCTTCGGGCCCCAGTACGGCAACGTAAGGATTGGCAGCAACCTGAAGAACCGTAATACCGCCGGCGAGTATAAAATAAGCCAGTAAAAAGATGTTAAACTCTCGAAATGATGCTGCAGGATAAAACAAAAAACAACCTAACGCCATGGTGATTAGCCCAACAACAATCCCTTTTTTGTATCCAATTTTCGAAAGTAAAAAACCTGCAGGAATGGAAAGAATAAAATAAGCTCCAAAAAAGGCAAACTGTACCAAGCCAGCTTGAAAATAAGTCAGTGTAAATAAGTCTCGAATCCGTGGGATTAAGCTATCGACAAGAACTGTTATAAAGCCCCATAAAAAAAACAAAGAGGTTAAAAAAATAAAAGCCGTTCTGTAGTTGTTTTTTGATTGATTCATCTGTATGATTTTTTGGTTATTAAAGTTTGGAATGATTTTTCCTGATGTTTCATTGTTTTTAATTATTTGTTGAGGCATATTCACCAAAGATTTTTTTGCCTAACTGCAGCTATTTGATTACCGATATATTTCTAATTTTTTCTTGTAATAATTTTTTGGCTCCATTCATAAAAAAAGACTTTAAATAAAATATTTTTATATTTAAAGATTAAAAGTGTGTTGGATTATAATAAAATTTTGCAGTACATTTAATATTCGACATACTGTTTAAAATTTGATTAAGTATAAGTCTTTGGTGCACTAGATTTGAAGACATAAAAAAAATTATAAGTCCTCTTCCAAAAATATAAATTTTAAAATAACATTAACCAAAATGAAAAGAATCCAATTCTTACAAAACCTATCCATGGCGGTTTTTGGAATTTCAACTTTGGGCTTCGCTGGTCAAAACATGAAAAAAAATCAATTAAAATCTAAAAACGTCAACAAAAAAACAATAAAGTTGTCTTTGGCACAGTGGTCATTAAATAAATCGATAAATGAAGGTATTTTAGATCCTTATGACTTTGCTAAAGTCGCTAGTGAATATGGGTTTTCTGGCCTTGAATATGTAACCCAGCTTTACAAAGAAATTTATAGTAAAACAGATAAGACTAAAGCCATAGGGACTTTTGTGAAAAAAAGTTTGTATGAGTCCCAAAAATTTGGTTTAAAAAATGTTTTAATCATGGTTGATGAGGAAGGTGATTTATCAATCGAAAATCAATCTGAGCGTTTATTGTCAATCGAAAACCATAAACGTTGGGTTGATGCTGCAGCAGAAATGGGTTGTCATTCGATTCGCATAAATTTATATGGAACTACGAAAATAGAACGTTGGAAAGAGGTTTCTAAAGAAAGTCTACTTAAGCTTTCAGAGTATGCGTCGTCTTCTAAAATTAATATTCTTGTTGAAAATCATGGTGGCTTATCGTCTAATGCTAAATTACTAATGGAAGTCATTAACGACATTAACCTCCCCAATTGTCGCACACTTCCTGATTTTGGTAATTTTTGTATTGAAAAAAGAGGGGATGAATGTATTTACGAATATGACAAATATGTGGGCGTTGAAGAGCTTTTGTCAAAAGCAGGTGCTGTGAGTGCCAAATCTTATGACTTTGACAGTCAAGGAAACGAGACAACAATTGACTTTCAAAAAATGTTAGGTTTGGTCAAAAAGGCTGGATACACTGGATATATTGGCGTGGAATATGAAGGAAATCGCCTTTCTGAAAAAGAGGGGATTTTATTCACCAAAAAATTGATTGAGAGATTTATCTAACAACAGATCCATTATGAAATTATCTATCAAAATACAATTGTCGATAATGATGTTTCTCCAATTTTTTATTTGGGGAGCATGGTTTGTAACCATGGGAACATTTTTATCACAAAACCTCACCGCAACGGGTGCAGAAACTGCGATGGCATACTCCACCCAATCTTGGGGTGCAATTATTGCACCCTTTATTATTGGTCTGATTGCCGATCGTTTTTTTAATGCAGAAAAAATACTCGGCGTTCTTCACTTGGCTGGTGGCGGATTAATGTTAATGATGTTCAGAGCTGAAAGCTTTGATAATTTTTATCCTTTTGTGCTTGGATATATGATTCTCTATATGCCTACACTCGCTCTTGTCAACTCGGTTTCATTTTATCAAATGAAAGATGCTGCAAAAGAGTTTTCCTTGATCCGTGTATTTGGCACTGTGGGTTGGATCATTGCCGGAACACTAATTAGCTACTACTTTTCATGGGACAGTTCGTCATCTGTTGCTGATGGAATGCTAAAAAACACCTTTTTGATGGCTGCTTATGCATCCTTTGCCTTAGGAGCTTTTAGTTTTTTCTTGCCCAAAACACCTCCCTCCAGTAGGACAGGTGATAAGGTGAGTGTGCGCCAAATTTTGGGTTTAGACGCGCTAAAACTTTTCAATGATAAAAATTACCTGATTTTTTTCATCTCATCCATCTTGTTATGTATTCCTTTGGCTTTTTATTACCAAAACGCAAATCCTTTTTTAACAGAAATTGGATTGAGCAATCCAACAGGAAAGATGGCTTGGGGCCAAGTGTCAGAAGTGATATTCATGCTTTTACTCCCCTACTTTTTGATTCGACTCGGCCTGAAAAAAACACTGTTAATTGGGATGTTGGCATGGGTGCTTCGATATCTACTTTTCGCTTACGGCAATGCAGATGAAAAAACTGCTATGTTGATTGTTGGAATTCTTTTACACGGTATTTGTTATGACTTCTTTTTCGTGACAGGGCAGATTTATACCGATGCGAAAGCAGGTCCTAAAATCAAGAGTGCTGCGCAAGGTCTCATCACTTTAGCAACCTACGGAATTGGAATGCTGATCGGGTTCTGGTCAGCAGGGAAAATTTATGATGCCTACACAATCGAAGGAGTGCATCAGTGGAAAGATATTTGGTTGGCTCCTGCTGGATTTGCCTTCTTAATACTTATTCTATTTCTACTTGTATTCAAAAATGAAAAAATAGAGGTGAATGAATAAAATACGTCTTGGGATTCTCGGCGGTGGTGGCGATTCGTTGATCGGGCCAGTACATCGCATTGCGGCATCGATGTTTGATCGGTATGAACTCATTGGAGGGGTTTTCAACCCAATTTGGGAAGAGAATATCGGGTTTGCAAAAAAACTTGGCTTACCTAAAAGCCGCATATACAAAGACCTTGAGGATTTTATTGGCAATGAGACCGCTTTGCCTACTGACCAGAGAGTGCAAGTTGTTTCTGTTCTCACTCCCAACTTTTTACATTTTCCAATGGCCAAACGATTGCTTGAAGAGGGCTTTCATGTGATTTGTGAAAAACCGTTGACTACAAGTTATCGTGAAGCCTTGGAATTGAAAAAAATCAGAGAGGAGAAACAATCGATTTTTGCGGTCACCTATACCTACACTGGCTATCCAATGATTCGACAAATGCGAAGCATGATTCAAAACGGTGATATTGGAGAAATCCAGAAAATTGATGCCCAGTACTATCAAGGTTGGATCAATCCAGTCATTCATAGCCCAGAAAGTCGAAAGTCCGTTTGGCGTCTTCAACCCGAAAAATCTGGGCAGAGCTGTTGCATTGGAGACGTTGGAACCCATGCTTTCCAAATGCTCGAATATGTGATGGGACAAAAAATCAAAACCATTTTGGCCGATTTAAATTATTTATATGAAGACAATTTTATGGACATTGATGGTACTATTTTATTGCGCATGAGCGGAAACGCCAAAGGTGTACTGCGAGCAAGTCAAATTGCAACAGCTGAAGAAAACAATTTTACCATTGCAATATATGGAACCAAAGGTCATCTGAAGTGGGCGCAAGAAAACCCCAACTATTTATACTTTGGTTTAGAAAATACCCCCTTACAGGTTCTCAAACCAGGGCATGAATACAATACAAATTCTGCAAACGATGCAACAAAACTACCACCAGGCCACCCAGAGGGTATTTTTGATGCTATGGGTAACATTTACAACGGGGTTGCAAATGCCATCGCTAAAAAAGCAGTTGATGGTTCTTATCCAGATTTGTACGACGGCGTTAGAGGGATGCAATTTATTGAGGCCGTTGTTCAGTCGCATCAATCTGGTAATACATGGATAGAAATGAAATAAAGCGATATGAAAACAATCAAAGGACCTGCTATTTTTCTTGCGCAATTTGTAGATGACAAGGCGCCGTTTAACACTCTAGAGGGAATTTGTAAATGGGCATCTGATATAGGTTATGTAGGTATTCAAATCCCAACTTGGGAGTCCTTTTTAATTGACTTGGACAAGGCAGCGGAAAGTCAAGACTATTGTGACCAGCTCAAAGGAACTGTAAACTCTTTTGGTCTGGAGATCACCGAGCTGTCTACCCATTTGCAAGGTCAACTCGTAGCTGTTCATCCGGCCTATGATCTGATGTTTGACAACTTTGCGCCAGAACATTTAAAAGGTAAACCCAAAGCTAGAACAGAATGGGCGATAGAAACTGTGAAAAAAGCAGCTATCGCGAGCCGTAGACTCGGGTTGACTGCACATGCGACTTTTTCAGGTGCTTTGCTATGGCATACTTGGCATCCTTGGCCGCAAAGACCCCCTGGTTTGGTGGAAATGGGCTTTGCAGAATTGGCGAAACGATGGATGCCCATCCTTGATATTTTTGAGAAAAATGGTGTGGACGTTTGTTATGAAATTCATCCTGGTGAAGATTTACATGACGGAGTTACGTTTGAACGATTCTACGAAGCCACTAACAAGCACAATCGAGTTAAAATTTTATATGACCCGAGTCATTTTGTACTGCAGCAATTGGATTATATTTCCTATATCGATCACTATCACGAGTTTATCAAGGCCTTTCATGTCAAAGACTCCGAATTCAATCCTACTGGCAAGAAAGGGGCATTCGGCGGCTATGAAGATTGGCAACACAGAGCAGGTAGATATCGTTCACCAGGTGACGGACAAATCGATTTTAAAACCATTTTCTCAAAACTAACTGAGTATGGTTGTGATGTCTGGGCAGTTATGGAATGGGAATGCTGCATCAAAAGTCCCGAGCAAGGTGCACGAGAAGGGGCGTCTTTTATTCAAAAACACATCATTGAAACCACGGACAAAAAGTTTGATGACTTTGCAGGTGGCGACATTGATCAACATAAGCTTAAATCTATTCTAAACCTTAAACCATGAAAAACCTAATTGCGTTATTTATCATAATTTGCTTGTTTGCTTGTCAAACAAACTCCAATAAGAAAAAAGAAACAAAAGCATCCAATCAATGGGTCTCCCTGTTCAATGGTGAGTCTTTTGATGGATGGCACATATATAATGGTGGTAGCCCTTATGGAGCTTGGTCCATTGAAGACCAAGCCATGAAGTTTTCACCCAATAACAAAAAAGAAGGCGACCCTGTTATGAACCTCGTGTCTGATAAATCTTTCTCAAATTTTGAACTTTCGTTGGAGTGGAAGATTTCAGAAGCCGGTAACAGTGGAATTTTTTGGGGGGTAATCGAAACACCTGATTATTCCGAACCCTATTACACAGGTCCCGAAATTCAAGTTCTAGATATGGGAGATCCAAAATATGATCCTGCTGCAGAAAAAGAAAAAGAATATTATGAAGCTGGTGCGCTATACGACCTAGTTAAGCCATCTCAACAAGTGGCTAAGCCTGCTGGTATGTGGAACCATGTTCTATTACATATTGACCATAATAACAATCATGGTCATGTCGTGCTTAATGATGTCAAGATTGTTGAGTTTCCCGTCCATGGAGAGACCTGGGAAAAAATGATCTCCGAATCAAAATTTAGTGAATGGAAGGAATTTGGCATCTCAAAAGTGGGTAAAATCGGCTTGCAAGACCATGGAAACACCGTTTGGTATCGAAACATCAAAATCAAAGAACTCGAATAAACCATGAGACAGTTGATCCTTTTAATGTCATTGCTACTGATTTCATGTGGCGGCGACTCAACACCAAAGAAAAAAATAACTTACGGACAAAAAAGCACAGTAGAAACCAAAACGGTAGACGAAAACAAAACACCATTTATTGATTTGTCAGCTGTAGGAATTGGTCCGGTTGAAAGTTTAACTTTTACAGATTACAATCAGGATTTGGCTGCTACTGGAAAAGATCTCTTTGGTCAAAAATGTACTGCATGTCACAAGACAGATGCACGCTACATCGGACCATCACTCAAAGGAATCTATGACAGACGAAATCCTGCTTGGGTTATGAATATCATGCTAAATCCGACAGAAATGATAAAGAAAGACCCCATAGCAATTCAACTGCTTAAAGATTACAACAATGTCGTTATGTATAACCAAAACTTAACTTTCGATGAGGCGAGAGCGCTGGCGGAATATTTTCGTGATTTATAATTCTCCAAATGCGATAAGCGATTTGTGGTGAGTCATATTTAGTTTTTTTTGTAAATTACAAGAAACTAAAGACGAAACAATGAAAAAAACAATTTTTACGATTTTATTTTCCATTATATCGATTGGTATAATGGCTCAATACCAAGTGCATCATTACTACCATGTGCCATCAGATCAGTTGGCGAGTTTTATAGAAAAGGAAGTTAAATATTGGTCTGTTTATCACAAAAACGGTATTGACAAAGGTTATCTTTCAAGTTGGGCACTCTATCAAACTTTCGGAAAAACAACCAATCCTGATAAACTTGGCAATATTGTATTTGTGAAAAATTATTCTTCACTTGATCAACTCAATAATATGTTTGCCATGTATTCAGATCCTGATATGATGAAAGGCATAGACGCCAGCATCGATGAAATGGCAAATCCAGATTATTCTGTTGGGATGTATATTGTAAGAGCTGAAGAAAGCATAGGTGGATTGGCAGAAACATATGTTGTTAATTTTGGTAAGCCTGATAATCTTAACGGATTTGTTGAGGAAAATCGAAATCTATGGAAGCCGCTATTCCAAGGATTGATTGAGAGTGAAGAAACTGGACTAATTTCTTGGGGTGTCCGTACAACAATTTATCCACTTGGATCAAATACTAATCATACTGTCTTTACGTACGACGGTTATTCTTCATTAAGTCATGCGCTGAAAGCACTTGAAACTAGCTATTTAGACAGCAATGTAGACTCTGCTACCTTGGAGCAATCTAAAATGAGTGAATACGATCCCAACGGATTCTCTGACATTATTATTTACCAACTTATTAAAAGGGTTTTAGGTGAATAGATCAACTTTTAGACATCACAAATCATTATGGCCTCTTTCAAAGAGGCCATTTTATTTTCTGATTTTGGAACAAATTCTTGAGATAAATACCCATTAAAACCTGTTTCTGCTACGGCCTTTGCAATTGCACTGTAATTGAGTTCTTGCGTTTCGTCGATTTCACCCCTTCCTGGAACACCAGCAGTGTGGTAGTGCCCAAAGTACGTGTGGTATTTTCGAATGGTATCGATTATATTACCTTCTTGGATTTGCATATGATAGATGTCATATAGCAACTTAAAATGATCAGAACCAATCGCTTTGCATAAAGCAATGCCCCATGCCGTGGAGTCACACATATAGTCTGGGTGGTCTTGCTGATTAAACAATTCCATTTGAACGATAACCCCATGTTTTTCTGCTGTTGGCATAATCTGACGGAGCCCATCCACACAGTTTTTCAGTCCAGTTTGATCGTCCATTTCTCGTCGGTTTCCACTAAAGCAAATCAAATTTTTATACCCATTTTCTGCTACCAGTGGAATCATTTTCAAGTATCTATCGATAAGCTCTTCATGATATTTCGGATCATTCCAGCCCTCAGTCAAACTTATTTCGGCCCCATTACACATCGAGCAGTCGATGTTGTGTTTCTGTAAAATCGACCAGTCGTCTGGACCTACGAGATCGATTGCATTGATGCCAAATTTTTTGATTTGTTTCAAAAAGCTATCCAAAGGGATATCATCAAAACACCAACGCGAAACACTGTGTTTAATATTTCCCTTCAGCTTTCGATTATGATTTGATTTGTTCCCGTCAATCCCTAAGCAACCTGTTAGAAATACCCCTGCTCCAATTCCATAATTCAAAAATGTTCTTCTATCCATTATTGTCATCTAATTTCCAACCATCTCTATACATTCCACGTATAATGTAGTCAAGGTCAGGTCGACTTTTAACTTGCATATTTTTTCCATCCCAATATAATTTCCTTGCTGGAGATTCGCCCAAACCACTTTGTTTATTTTGGGCATTGAAAACTGCAAGATTCCCCATCAATACGATTTCTGTGAGTTTACCTGCAAGTGAAAAATTTGATTTCGTTTTACCACCCTGAATACAAGCATTAACAAACTCTTCGGCATGTCCATTCAAAATTTCTGTTTTACTTTCTTTTTTTCTTTGTAAACTATTATTTGCACCATTATAGAGAAAAAGTCTTGGATTTGCTGAGTATACATCAGCAATGATAATTCCTTTTTCTCCGAAAATGATTGTGCCGCCACCTGAAGCACCTAATGGCTCTGTAAGGGCAAGACCTTCCGGTTGATCGGGAAGGATGCCACCGTCATACCAATTGAGATCTATAATACCATGCTTTTCAATTTCAAATTCCATTTTAACTTTTGAACTAGCTGGAAAGGAAACCGATTTTTTCGCGCGAACAAAATCATCAATCCAAAATGTGGAGCAACTCGCTTCGGCACTTAATGGATAATTTAAATTGAGAGCATTGAAAGGCGTTTCGATAATATGGCAACCCATATCGCCAAGAGCACCAGTTCCAAAGTCCCAATAACTTCTCCATTTGAATGGTAGATAGGACGAGCTATAAGAACGATAAGCCGCTGGCCCCAACCATTGATCCCATTCTAGGTTTTTTGGAATAGCTTGTTCAGTAGGGATTTCAGTAAAACCTTGCGGCCATACAGGGCGATTTGTCCAGCAATCAATTTTTGTGACTTTACCAATTTCACCTTTTTCAATCCAACGTTTAATGATTGTAGAACCGCCACCTGAAACTCCTTGGTTTCCCATTTGCGTGACGATCTTTTCTTTTTTTGCGGTATCAGCCATTATTCTTGCTTCATAGATATTATGGGTTAATGGCTTTTCCACATAAGCATGTTTTTTAGCACGCATAAATGGAAGTGAAATACATGCATGCGTGTGATCTGGAGTAGCAACCATGATCGCATCAATTTCATTGATATGCTTATCATAAACATCTCTAAAGTCTTGATAGTAATTTACATTAGGATAAGCTTTAATAGTATTAAATGCTCGATTACGATCAACATCGCAAAGAGAAACAATCCGAACTTTAGTTGTAGATTCAAGATTTGAAATAACACCTTCACCTCTGCCTCCTACGCCAAAGCAAGCAATGTATAATAAATCACTCGGTGCTGTGTGATTTCCACCTAAAACAAAGGATGGAACAATAGTAAATGTCGCAGCACCTTGTCCAAGTTGTTTAATAAATGCTCTTCTTTTCATGGTTTAAGTTGTTTTACAATTGAATTAACGAAATATAAGATTGTAGAATATGAATTTATCATTCACAATTTAATAAAGTTTTTTTAAGTGAATTGATATAATGTAATTTTAGTCTTATTTTGTAATTGATGAAAAACCAAAAACACAAATCGATAGAACTATCTTATTCAAAGCTAATTGCAGGAACAATGTTGTGGGGGTCCTGGGGTAAAGAAATGACAAAAGCAAAGCGAATTGAGCTCATAGAAACCGCCTATGATGTGGGGATTAGCAGTTATGATCATGCAGATATTTATGGGAATTATACGACAGAAAACGATTTTGGTAATGCCTTTTCTGAGTCAGGACTATCTCGAGATAACGTACAATTCATCTCAAAATGTGGGATTGCCATGGTTTGCGAAAACAAACCTTATAAAACCAAGCATTACAATTACAGTTCAAATTATATTATTGATTCTGTTCATAATTCTTTACGAAATTTAAAAACGGAATATTTAGACCTGCTGTTATTGCACAGGCCGAGTCCCTTGCTTAATCCAGAAGAAGTTGCCAAAGCCATTAATTTTTTATTGGATTCAGGTAAAATTTTATCCTTTGGTGTATCAAATTTTACCAGCACTCAAATTGACTTATTGGCTAACTACATTCCGATTCATGTGAATCAAATCGAAATTTCATTAACTCATAATGAAACCATGTTTGATGGGCAGCTTGACTATTGTCAACGAAAACATATTCTCCCAATGAGCTGGAGTCCACTCGGAATACTGAAAAAACCGCAAAGCCAATGGCCTTCAAAGTTACAACATGCCATATTTAAACTGACTAAAAAATACGATTGCGGATTTGCTTCCATCGCACTTGCATGGTTATTAAAGCACCCGGCCAAAATTCATCCAATACTTGGAACAACTAATCCAAATCGATTAATTGAAGCTCAACAAGCACTTCAAATTCAACTTAATGAAGAAGACTGGTTTTTTCTTTTAGAAGCAGTTAGAGAAAGACCATGTCTTTAAAGTTTCGACAAAAAATAGTTTAAATTATTATTGTATGTTTAAATTTGTTAAGTAAAAATTATTGTTTCGTAAAACATTATAATGGATTTAGGTAAAGAAGTAAACTTTGATGCCATAGTTGTCGGTACGGGTATAAGTGGTGGCTGGGCAGCAAAAGAATTAACTGAAAAAGGATTAAAAACTCTAGTTCTTGAAAGAGGACCTATGGTTCGTCACATTGAGGATTATCCGACTATGAATATGGACCCATGGGATTTTGAGTTCGGAAATATAATTACAAAAGAAACTTTAAAACGTCAAGCTAAACAAAGTAGAACAGGCTATGTTTCAAAAGAAGAGTCAAAACATTTTTTTGTTGACGACGTAACCCATCCATATAATGAAGACAAATCCTTTGATTGGATTAGAGGATATCATGTGGGTGGTCGATCACTTCTTTGGGGTAGACACAGTTACCGGTTGAGTGATTTCGACTTTGAAGCAAATTTAAAAGATGGAATCGCAGTTGACTGGCCGATTCGTTACAAAGACATTGCGCCATGGTATTCTTATGTGGAAAAACATATTGGTATTTCAGGTGAAAAACTAGGTCTGCCTCATCTCCCAGATAGTGAGTTTTTAAAACCAATGGAACTCAAGTGCACTGAAAAGCATTTACGTAAGTCTTTACAAAAAAATTACTCCAATCGAATCCTTACAATGGGAAGACTAGCCCATATCTCTGAAGGAACAAAACCTGGGGCTGGTCGCATAAGCTGTCAGTACCGAAATCGATGTAGGAGAGGTTGCCCATTTGGTGCCTATTTCAGTAGCCAGTCATCCACACTTCCTATGGCCGAAGCCACGGGAAATATGACACTACGACCAAACTCGATTGTTCATGAAGTTATATACAACCCAGAGACCAAAAAAGCATCTGGTGTAAGAGTAATAGATCGAGAAACCAAAATGACATACACTTTTAAAGCCAAAGTGATCTTTTTATGTGCCTCTGCAGTAGCATCTACATCAATTTTGATGCAATCAAAATCGAGATACTTTCCAGAAGGAATGGGTAACCAATCAGGGGAGCTCGGACATAATATTATGGATCACCATTTTAAAGCCGGTGCAATTGCAGAAACTGACGAATTTAAAGATCAGTATTATATCGGAAATCGTCCAGGTGGCTTTTATATCCCTCGTTTTCGAAATTTGGGTGGTGATACAAATCATAAAGATTTTATTAGGGGGTATGGATACCAGGGCGATAGCAGCCGAGGTTCTTGGGCAAAATCTGCAAAAGAAGTAGGATATGGTCCTGAATTTACACGTTCACTGGTTAAACCAGGAACATGGACAATCGATATGAATGGTTTTGGTGAGATTTTGCCTTACCATGAAAACAAAATGTATTTAGATTACGATAAAACGGATGAGTGGGGGCTCCCAACTGTAACTTTTGATGCAGAGATAAAAGAGAATGAACTTGCAATGCGTAAAGACATGCAATCACAAGCAGTAGAAATGTTAGAAAAAGCTGGATTTAAAAATGTTAAAGCTTGGGAAGATCATTATTCAATGGGATTGGGTATCCACGAAATGGGTACTGCTCGTATGGGTCGTGACCCCAAAACATCGGTCCTAAATTCCTATAATCAACTCCACGAGGTACCCAATGTGTTTATTACTGATGGTGCATGTATGACTTCTGGTGGAAATCAAAACCCATCTCTCACCTACATGGCATTAACTGCACGAGCAGCAAACTACGCTGTTGAGCAACTCAATAAACGAAATTTATAATCTCATGAATAGGAGAAATGCTATAAAAAATTTAGGGTTATCCTTTGGAGCTCTAGCCGTTACACCAACCATGATTGGGATGCTTAAAAGTTGTGCTAGTGCAGCTTACGACTTTTCCCCAAAGTTTTTTTTGAAAAACCAATTGAATGATATGCAAATTTTACTCGATGTCATTTTACCCTCCACGGATGATGGCATTCCAGGTGCATCAGAACTTGGGTTGTTGAAATTTATTGATGGTTACTTAGATGGAGTTGTAAGTGAATACCAACTCAGTTTACTAAAGTTTGGAGTGAGTTCAATAATTTCATCTGCAAAATTGCAATCCACAACTGACCCAATTAACAAACGTTCGTATTGGGAAACTCAGGCAGATAAATACTTTGCTGCTGGTGATAGTAAAGAAAATGCTTGGAATGAAGAACTTAACACACTTTTGGAAGGGAAACTAGACAAAGAATCCATCTCCACAAATGCTTTACATTTTATGGTTTTTCAATCTTTTAGAGGATTCGCTGTGTATGCGTTTCGGATTAACAGTACGATTGGAAAAGAGTTTTTGCACTACGCACCCATCCCTGGACAGCAACTGGGATGTGTTTCCTTAGAAGAGGCGACAAATGGAAAACTCCATGCTTTTGAGGAGTAAGCATTTTGGTTTTTCTACGATGATTCCCTTATAATCAAGTCCGTCTTGATAAAGATTGTTTCTTGTTCTCTACTTGTAATATTATTTTTTGTCTTTATGTTATCTGACAATTTTTTATAAGAAGCCTTTGCCATTTCGAATGCATTTTGATCAATTGTTGTCAAACGCGGGGTTGTCAGGCTTGATATTTGCCAGTTACTAAACCCTACAACTGAAACCTGATCTGGTACATCGATTGATTGTAATTTCAACTCTCTAATTGCAGCGATAGCAGAAATATCTGTTATGGCAAAAACACCATCGATATCTTTTCGCTTGTTAAAAAGCCTAGAAAAAAAACGCTGAGACTCATTAATATTATTGGGAGGAACTTGAATCACCAACTCCTCTTCAAAAGTCAAACCCGAGTCAGTGATTGCTGATTTGTAACCCAAAAATCGATCGATGGAGTTTTGTGAAAGTAAAGGTCCTCTAAGGTGAGCAATTGTTTTTTTTCCTCTAGTTATGAGATGCTCAACTGCTTTTTTGGCAGCATCACGATCACTTGTTACAACTTTATCAAACGGACTAAGCTTAGAGATTTTATCAAACTCAACAATAGGAATTCCGAGGTTTGAAATCTCAATTAAATGGTCTGGGAAACGCGTCTCATCTGAAAGGCTAATCAATATGCCATCAACATTTAGTTTTACCAAATCAAGCAAAGCCATTTTTTCTTTTTCCAAATTTTCAAATGTTGGCTTTACGATTACACTGATATTATCTTCGGAAGCTAATTCTATTATCGATTCAACAATTTTAGAAAAATAAAAATGATTGATTTGAGGCAAAACCAAGCCAATAAATTTTGTGGATTTTTTTCTAAAATTTACTGCTTGTTGATTTGGAAAATACTGCAGCTCTTTAGCAAGCTTTATTACCTTATCTCTAGTTGATCGTTTAACATCAGGATAGCCGTTTAATGCTTTTGAGACTGTTGCTACTGAAACTCCTAAAACATTAGCTAGATATTTTATTGATGTTTTTTTTAAACTCATAATTTAAATAATAGTAGAGATTATAAATCTTTTATAAATAAACTAAAACGATTTCGATAACAAATATTTAATTTTTTTTGAAATTGTAAAACACAAGATGTTATGTTTTTAGTATGTTTATTAGTAAATTATCAATTTTATAGGTGTTATTATACAATTTGAATAGTTTTTGTATAGGTTTTATAGCAACTATTATAATTAATGATCATTAAATTAGCGATTAATATTATATCGCTTGGCATTGTAATTCACAATGTCATAAAATTAACTTTAACTAAATTATAAATATGAAAAACCAAAAAACATTTTTTAGTTTTTTCTTGACTATTTGTATTGTTGGGCTAAGTTTTGCTCAATCAAGTAATGTGTCGGGAACGGTTTCAGACGCCGACGGTCCGCTACCTGGTGCAACTGTTGTAGTCAAAGGAACCAACACTGGAGTTACCACTGATTTTGATGGTAACTTTTCTATTCAAGCTGCTGGAGATGACGTTCTAGTCGTTTCGTATGTCGGGTTTGAATCACAAGAAGTTGGAGTGTCAAACCAAACCAGTATTTCGGTTGTGCTAAGTTCGAGTAATGAACTTGACGAGGTCATAATCACTGGTTATGGCTCTGTGACAAAGCGAGACGCTACGGGTGCAGTTGATGCTGTTTCTGCTGGTGATTTCGACCAAGTATCCGCGGACTCTCCTGCTCAATTACTTAGAGGTAAGGTTGCGGGTGTTCAAATTACTAGTTCAACTGGTGAACCTGGAGCTGGGGTTGCAATCAGAGTTAGAGGAAACTCATCTGTTCGTTCTGGAAATGAACCTCTAATAGTAGTTGATGGAGTTCCGTTAGCTGGTGGTAATACTTCTTCAGGACTTGGTGATGAAATTCTAGGTTCTGGTAGTGCAAAAAACCCGCTTAACTTCCTAAATCAAAATGATATTGAAAGTATAAGTGTTTTAAAAGACGCATCATCTACAGCTATTTACGGTTCTAGAGGTGCAAATGGAGTGATTGTGATTACAACCAAAAGAGGCACTGTTGTTGAATCAGCTCCTAACGTGACTTATTCTGGATCTGTGAGTTTTTCATCATTTGCAGAAAACAGCTCATTTAATGATGTAATGAGTAGATCAGAGTATATCAGCAATTTACCTTCAGGTTCTGCTGTAGCCTCTGAATCAGGGTCTTACAAATGGCAAGATGTTCTTCTTCGTAATGCAACTAGTACCAATCATGACATAACTGTTACTGCAGGAGGGCAAAATTCTTCAACTCGCCTGTCAATTGGAGCTAATTTACAAGACGGTGTAGTGAACAAAACAGGAATGGATAAATACAATGTTAGTTTATACAACTCTTATAATCTACTAGATAATAAAGTTAATGTTCAAACTAGAGTGATTTATTCAGATATTGAAGATGAATCTCACCTAAATACAAACACTGCAGGTTATGTAGGTAACTTAATTGGTACCGCTCTGTACTGGAGACCAACGTTGGATGTTGTGGATGCTACTGGGGCTTATACTAATGTAAGTGATGATTATCTTAACCCTCAAGAACTTCTTGATGCTTATGATGACAATACTTTCACTAAAAGGCTTTTAGCTAATGTAAATGTTTCTTTTGCATTAAATGACAATGTTACTTTTAGAACCATTTATGGAGTTGATAGCTCTACTTCAGCTAGAGAAGCTCAGTTGTCTCCATCTATGGATATCAGAGATACTGCAAGGGCAGATGGCAAGAGAGGGCAAGCATCTATTTATAATGATGACCGCTTAAACAGAACATTTGAAAACACTTTGAATTATGTAAGTAATCTTAACGGAGTTGATGTTAATTTATTGGCTGGTTACTCTTATTATAGTTATGTAAGTGAAGGAAGTGTACTTCATGCTAAAGGGTTCAATGCTGATCAAGTAAATCTTATTGATAACATTGGAGGTGTTGTTGACGTTGCTGAAGCTTATTCAATTGGATCATACAAAAATGAAACTGAGTTGCAATCATTTTTTGCACGTGCATCATTAACGTATGACAAATTACTAGCAACTTTGACATATCGTGTTGATGGTTCTTCCAAATTTGGTGAGGATAATAAGTATGGTAGTTTCCCTGCTGTTGGTTTAGGATACAAACTTTTTGAAAATGAGAGTGGTTTAATAAACAACCTTAAAGTTAGAGGTAGCTGGGGTGTAACAGGTAATCAAGAATTTGCTGTAAACTCAGCAATATCAAAATCGAGATATAGCAATGCTTCTATTTCCGTTGTTACTAATGCTAACCCTAACCTTGAGTGGGAAACAACTACTTCTACTGGTGTAGGGGTTGATTTTGAAATTCTTGATGGAAAAGCAACTGGTTCATTGGACTATTTCCAAAGATCAACAGAAAATTTAATTTTCCCGGTTCCTGAAGCTGCTACAAAGCCAGGTCCTGCCTCGCCTAGATTTATCAATCTTGATGGTGAGCTTGTAAATACTGGAGTTGAAGTTGGATTAAACTATAACTTGGTTGATTCAAGTGATTTAACCTGGGACGTTTCTGCAAATGCATCATTCCTTTCGAATGAAATTCAAAATTTTGCTGGATTTGTCCAAACTGGTAGAATCCACGGTCAAGGTCTTTCAGGAGCTTATGCTCAGGTTTTGACAAACAATCAACCACTTTACAGCTACTATATATTTGAATTCCAAGGATATGATAGTGATGGTGCTTCTTTGTATACACAACCGGATGGAAGTGCTGGCCCATTAGGGAGCGCATCAAAAGTTCTTGACAAGCAAGCTCTTCCAAAAACAAATGTTGGTTTTTCAACAAGTGTTGCATTTGGAGATTGGACTATGAGTACTTCTTTTTATGGTGCTTTCGGTCACTATGTGTACAACAACACGGCTAATGCTTATTTTTTCAGAGGGGCATATGAAACACGTAACGTACCTGGTTCAGTTTTATCCTCTGGTCAAGCAATTGCTGATCCAAACTCCCCATCGACGAAATTCCTTGAAAAGGGTGATTTCCTGAGATGGTCAAGTTTGAATATTGGCTATGATTTAGGAGACTCTATTTTAAGTTCATTCGGAGTTACAAATGCAAGAGTCTATCTAAACGCTGATAACCTTGCAACATTTACTGATTACACTGGATTTGATCCTGAAGTAGCTATCGATAAGTCTATGGGTGGTGTACCTTCTGCCGGTATGGATTATTTAGCATACCCAAAATCCAGAACGTTTACTCTTGGAGTTAATTTGACATTTTAATTTTTAAACTATTTTAAATGAAATCTTTAATAAAATTTATTTATTGTTCAGTTATAGCTCTTGCTGTAGTTTCCTGTACAGATTTAGAGGAACAGGCACTTGATGGTGTTATTCCTGAGGGAGCTGGAGGAAGTGGTACAAGTGCTGATCTTTCAGGTTTGGTTGGTGATGTAGCTGCACTTCATAATGAGTGGAATAGAAATCTAGGTGTTCAAGAAATGCCTGGAGATGCTATGGCTGGTCCAACTAGAGGTGGTGACTGGGATGATAACGCTGCTCTTCGTCAAATCCACGCTCACACATGGGCACCTGACCATCCTTGGATTGGTGCTACATTTAATGTGTTAATGACTGGAATCTACAATGCGGATTTAATCCTCAATGATAGTTCTCAATCATCTGATCACCATGCTGCTAAGCTTTTAAAAGCATATTTCTATTTTCATATGATGGATAAGTTTGGTCAAGTACCATACAGAGACTCATATGATGATATGACTTTAGATGCTCAGGTTTACACTAGAGCAGAAGCATTTGCAATTGCCGTAAGTTTAGCTACTGATGCGCTTTCTGGATTACCAGAAAAAGCATCTGGAGGTGCTGATACGCCAAATAAAGATGCAGCCAGAATGTTGCTTGCTAAATTACACCTAAATAGAGCTGTTTTTACAGGAGAGGCGGGAGCAACTTCATTTACACATGATGCTGCTGATATGACTGCTGTAATTGATTATGTCAATGATATGACATCATCTTTAAATCAAGGGAATGGTACAGCAGATGGTACCGGATATTGGGCTAATTTTGATAAAGACAATGATGGTTCTAATGAACTTATTTGGGCTCTCAAAGTTGAACCAGGTGCTTCTGACTCAAAAGGCTTTACCGGCTATTACTGGAGAATGGGGCAACATTACAACCAAACTCCTGGTGGATGGAATGGACCTGTTATGGTTGGAGAATACTATGACTACTTTTTAGAAAATGGAGTAGCTGATGGCGATGATCCAAGAGCAACATGGTCAACTCCTGAAATTATCTCTATGATGGGTAATAATGTTGGTGTTCAAAGAGGTCAAATTAAAAAGCCTGGTGGAACTGAAGATGTTGAAGACCGTAAGGGTAATAAACTAATTTACACTAAAGAAGTTCCACTTGTTGTATTAGATCCTGTAGCAATTGAATCAGCTGGATTTAGAACAATTAAATATATTCCCGATGATTTTGATAACGCTAATGCTGACTATGCTATTTACAGAATGGCAGATGCTATGTTGATGCGTGCAGAAGCAGCTTTATTAGGCGGTTCAGGAGGTAATGCTCAAGCTGATTTAGATGCTGTTCGTGCAAGAGTTGGACTTGGCTCAATTTCAGCAAGTCTAGATAATGTTTATGCTGAAAGAGCACGTGAGCTATGGTGGGAAGGTCATCGTAGAACTGATATGGTTAGATGGGGTACATTCCTTTCATCAAAGGAACTTAAGCCAGCTGAATCAGATTCTAAATATCTACTGTTCCCAATTCCAGCTGATGCATTAATTAACCCTAATATGAACCAAAATCCTGGGTATTAATTAGGTTAATTTAAATTTCTTAAAAAGGCAAATTAATATTAATTTGCCTTTTTTTATTTCTCTTTCTAAAGCTGCTAATTTTAAAAAAGAAAAATTGTAATGTTAGCCCTATATTTTAAACAAGCTAAGTACTTTTTAGCCGGATTATCTTTAATATTTTATTCATGTTCATTCGAAGAAAATAAAGTAGACGCTCTCTTTAGCTTAGTGGAAAATACCACAACAGGAATTGATGTCATAAACAACATTGAAACAACTCGTGACTTAAATGTATTTAAATATAGAAACTTTTACAATGGAGGTGGTGTTAGCATTGGAGATGTAAACAATGATGGGTTGCCAGACTTGTACTTGACAATAAATAGAGGTCCAAATAAACTATATTTAAATAAAGGCAATTTTGAATTTGAAGATATAACTTCAATTGCTGGAGTAGCAGGAACAAAGCCATGGTCAACAGGTGTCGTCATGATAGATATAAATAATGATGGTTGGTTAGATATATATGTTTGTAATGCTGGAATAAAAAGTGGAGATGAACAAGACAATGAACTATTTATAAATAATGGTGATGGGACATTTAATGAAAAGGCCTCGGATTATAATTTGGCTGAAAGTGGAATAACTACTCATGCAGCTTTTTTTGATTATGATCAAGATGGGGATTTAGATGTATACATACTTAATAATAGTTTTATACCAGTTACAACTTTAGGATATAATGATAAGAGAGATCTTAGAGATTCGAATTGGGATGTTCCACCTCATTTAAAAGGAGGTGGGGACAAGTTATTGCGCAATGATAATAACTATTTCACAGATGTTTCAGAAGAGGCCGGTATTTTTGGAAGTCTAATCGGATTTGGCCTTGGTGTTACTTTAGGGGATGTCAATAAAGATGGTCATATAGATATATACGTATCGAACGATTTCTATGAAAGGGATTACCTATACATGAACCAGGGTGATGGTACATTTAAAGAGAAAATCCAGCAATTGGTAAATCATATGAGTCATTCATCCATGGGGGCAGATATGGCAGATTTAAACAACGATGGTTTTGTTGAAATTTATGTTACGGATATGCTACCTGAAGGAGATCAAAGGCTGAAAGAAACAACAGAATTTGAAGGGTTTGACATTTATAAGCTTAAACTAGGGAAAAACTTCTATCACCAGTTTATGCAAAATACATTACAATATAATAACAATGGAGGTTCATTTTCAGAAATCTCTACCTATGCTGGTGTTGAAGCTACCGATTGGAGCTGGGGCGCATTACTATTCGACATGGATAATGATGGATACAAAGATATTTTTGTCTGCAATGGAATTTATCATGAGCTTACAAACCAGGACTTTATGAACTTTTTCGCCAATGATGTTGTTCAAAAAATGGTTTATTCTGGACAAAAAGAAGAGGTTGAAAATATTGTAAACCGAATGCCCTCAAGGCCAATCCCTAATTATGCGTTTAAAAACAATCATGATCTTACCTTCACGAATCAATCAAAAGAGTGGGGGTTTGAAAAGCCAACCTTCTCAAATGGAGCAGCATACGGAGATCTGGATAATGACGGAGATTTAGATTTAGTAATAAATAATGTAAATGAACCCATAATGGTTTATAAGAACAAGTCATCTGAAAGGGGGAAAAATTATGTTAAAGTAAGACTTGAAGGAGATGAAGGAAATATTAATGCTATTGGAGCAAAAGTTAGTGTATACTACAGCAATAAACACGTTTATAATGAACTCATACCAACAAAAGGATTTCAATCTTCAATCGAATACACATTGAGCATTGGAATTGGGGATGCTAAAATGATTGACTCAATATCAGTAATTTGGCCTGATCAATCAACTACCATAAAAAAATCTATATCAGTAAATAAACTTCAAATTATTTCTAAAGAAAATTCGTTTAATTTTTCAGAACCTGAAAATCAGGATAACGAAACCTTTTTCAAGAACAAGTTTTTGAATGCTGAAAAACACAAAGAAGACGTTTTTGTTGATTATAACTACGAGCAATTGGTAACCAAAATGTTATCACGTGAGGGTCCAGCAATTGCTATTTCTGATATTGACAACAATGGCTTAGACGACATCTATATCGGAAGTGCTTTTGGTCAAAAATCACAACTTTTATTACAAACAAGTAAGGGTAAATTTATCAGTTCAAATCAGCCATTTATAGATGACACTTCTTTATTTGAGGATACAAGTGCAAAATTTATCGATGTTGACGGAGATGGGGATAAAGACTTATTTGTAGGATCTGGCGGTAACAATCCAACAAAAGCAAAAATCAATTATCAAGACCGACTTTATATCAATAATGGGGATGGTGAATTTTTGCATGACAAAGATGCTTTACCGCCTTACATTTCAAATTCATCTGTAGTTTCACCTTATGACTATAATAATGACGGAGCAATAGATTTATTTATTGGAAATAGATCTGTAACAGGGGTTTACGGAATTAATCCCAGCTCAATCCTTCTAGAAAATAATGGACAAGGCTCATTTAATAATGTAACAAACCTTAAAGCATACGGTCTCAACGAATTAGGAATGGTCACTGATGCTGAATGGGTTAACTTAACTGGTGATGCGCGTAGAGAACTAGTAATTGTAGGAACCTGGATGTCACCTGTTGTCTTTGCTTACAATGGGGTTTATTTTGAAAAAGTTTCATCCTCCCTAGATGATGTAAGTGGGTGGTGGGATGAAGTTTTGAGCAGTGATTTCAACAATGACGGTACAAATGATTTGGTATTTGGAAACAAAGGACTTAATTCAATATACATCGGTTCGAATGACTCACCTGCACGCATGTACATAAATGATTTTGACAATAATGGTACTCTTGATCAAATTCATACAAGAGAAATTAATGGTTTTGATAAGCCAATACATGTTAAAAATGAATTGATATCACAACTGACATATTTAAAGAAGACAAATCTTAAGTTTTCAGAATATGCAAAAAAAGATATATCCAGTTTATTCTCAAAAGATAAAGTAAACGAATCAATCATTAAGGAAGTAAATGAGACAAAAAGTATTATTGCTTTGAACGAAGGAGATTTGAATTTTGCCTTATCACCACTTCCAAGCGAAGTCCAATGGAGTTCTGTAAATACTGGAATTGTAGATGATTTTAATGCTGATGGAAATATTGATATGATACTTGCTGGTGGCGAGAATAACCTAAAGCCACAATTTGCGAAATTAGACAGTGGTTTTGCTTCGTTACTTTTGGGTAATGGAGATGGGACATTTAAATTTATAACGGTTGAAAAATCAGGTTTACAAATTAAAGGTTCTGTAAGATCCCTTGAAAAAATTAATATGGGAGATAGCCTAGGTTACTTATTTGGAATCAATGATGAAAATCCAATATTATATGCTCCAAAATAAAGCATTCTGCATATTTTTTTTAACAATGATTACTTCATGTAATCTAAAAACTCCTTTGTTTACTGAAATTGATCCTCTTAAATCAGGAATTGATTTTATAAATGTAGTTGAAGATAATGAAAAGGTAAACATTCTTGACTATTTATATTTCTACAACGGAGGTGGTGTCGCTGCAGGTGACATTAATAATGATGGCCTAATTGACCTTTTTTTTGTATCAAATCTTGAGGAAAATAAACTTTACTTAAATAAGGGGGATTTTAAATTTCATGATATTAGTGAAAAAGCCAAAATTAAAGGAAAGTCAAGCTGGAATACAGGCGTTAGCATGGTTGATATTAATAATGATGGTTGGCTAGATATTTATGTCTGTTCTGTTGTTGGTATTCATGGTTTTGTAGGACACAATGAGTTATATATCAATCAACAAGATGGTACTTTCAAAGAGCAAGCATCATCATATGGACTAGCTATACAAAATTACTCAACATCATCAGCCTTTTTTGACTATGACAAAGATGGAGATTTAGATATGTACCTTCTTAATCACGGAATTCACAATACTAGTAACTTTTTTGGAGTTGAACGTAGAGATAGCTATAATGAAATGAGCTCTGATAAATTCTACAAGAATGAAAATGGGCAATTTATAGATGTTACCATGGAAACTAATCTTTTTGGTGGAGAGGTAGGCTATGGACTAGCTGTGTGCATAAATGATATTAACTCAGATGGGTGGGATGATATTTACGTGTCAAATGATTTTTTTGAAGATGATTATTTATATATAAACCAAAAAAATGGGTCTTTTAAAGAACAATCTCATAAGTATTTGAGCCAAACAAGTCAGTTTTCAATGGGAAATGACATATCTGATATCAATCATGACGGGTTGGTTGATATTATCACTCTGGATATGCTTCCAGAAGATGAAAAAGTATTAAAAAACTCACTTGGTGAAATCAATTATAATTCCCTAGTCAGAAGAAAATCATTAGGATATAATTATCAATTTCCTAGGAATCATCTACAAATTAATACTGGAGTTGATAAGTTTTTTGAAATTGGTCTTTTTTCAGGAATATCAGCCACTGATTGGAGTTGGGCTCCTGTTTTTGCGGATTTTGATAACGATGGATACAAAGATTTGGTCATTTCTAATGGAATTTATCGAAGACCAAATGATGCAGACTACATTAAATACGTCTCCTCTGAACAAATAAGAACTAAAATAAATAACACACGGCTAGTTGATAATCTAGCGTTAGAAAAAATGCCCCGAGGTGATGTAAGTAATTATTTTTTCAAAGGGAACAAAGACCTCCTTTTTGATAATGTTAGTGATGTATGGGTAAATCAAAAGCCTGGACTTAGCAATGGCGTTGTTAGCGCTGATTTAGATAATGATGGTGATCAAGATTTAGTATTTAACAATTTCAACTCTTCTGCTACCGTTTTGAAGAATAATTCTAATAACAATAATTTTTTGAAAATTGAGCTCATTGGAGATGATAAAAATCATTTTGGAATTGGTACAAAAATTTATGCATACGCGAATAACGGAAAACTGTTTTACGAACAACTTCACACTACACGAGGGTTTTTATCAAGTTTTCCACATGAAATTAATATAGGATTAGGGCAATCTAAATTAGATTCTTTGTTAATAGTATGGCCTGATAAAAAAGAACAACATTTGTATGAATTTCCACAAAATAATATGTTATTATTAGATTACAAAAATGCTACCACAGCCTTAACAAAACCTCATTCAAAAAAATCTCAATTATTTACAAAACATTATTTTAATAAACTTTCTCACTTGAACACTGAAAAAAGCTTTCCAGAATTTAATCGAGAAAAACTAATGCCATACGGAGTCACACAAGAGGGGTCACCTATTGCAGTTGCAGATGTAAATAATGATGGTAAAGACGATGTGTTTTTTGGTGCTAGTAAAGGTATAGCCGCATCATTATTTATTAGTTCAAAAAATAATTTTACTAAAAGTTCGAGAACTCTTTTTGAATCTGAAAAACAATATGAGGATGTAGATGCCATATTTAGAGATATTGATAATGATGGAGATTTGGATTTGTTTATTGTTTCTGGAGGTGGTGAATATCAAGGTAATTCGAAGTATAGTCGTGATAGAGTATACTTGAACGATGGTGAAGGAAGCTTTTCTAAAAATACTGAAGTATTACCTCAATACTATCATAACGGTTCAGTTGTAGTTTCTGATGATTTTGATAATGATGGAGATGAGGATTTTTTTGTGGGCTCAAGATCTGTAACAAATTCATTTGGTAAAATGCCAGAGTCATACCTTTTAGTTAACGAAAACGGCCGTCTAACAATTGATTCAGATCAACCACTTAGTGATTGTGGTATGGTGACTGACGCACTTCTATTTGATTTTGACAATGATAATGATAAGGATCTGATTGTTGTAAGCGAATGGTCGGAAGTAAAGGCGTATATAAACAATAATGGGACTTTCGTAAACTATACAAAAAATATTTTTTCTGATACTCCAAAAGGTCTTTGGCAATCTGTTGAAATATTTGATATAGACAAAGATGGGATTAATGAAATTGTGGTTGGGAATGTTGGATTAAATTCAAAATTCTCTGCCTCTGATTTAAATCCCTTAAAGATGTATGTATTTGACTTTGATGAAAATGGACAAACAGAAAGTATTGTAGCTGTAGCTAAAGAAGATAATTATTACACAATTGACTCAAAAGATAAGTTGCAAAGTCAAATGCCTGAACTTATAAGAAAAAAGTTTAACTCATATAATGATATTTCAGGAAAAACAGTTTCTGATATTTTTGGATATTCTATATTAAATAAAGCTGATTTACATCTAGTGAATGAGTTGCAAAGTGGATATTTTAAAATGATTGATAATAAATATAAATTTTTCCCATTTCCATCTGAATTTCAATGGGGACCAATATCAAATATTAAAAAACTACTTATTAGAGGTATCCCACATATTATTATTACAGGTTCTAAATCTGACTTACCACCATATCAAGGGCTTTGGATATCTCAAAAAGGTTTTTTAATAGAAAGTCTTGATAAGTATAGTCAATTACATGAAAATGGATTAGAAATTATTCACAAGGAATTGACAGATATAGAGACTATGACAATTAATAAAAGAAGTTTTTTAATGACTGGTATTTCGAATGAAAAAATAGAATTTTATAACTACAATAAAACAGAATGAAAAAATTAAGAATAAAATCAATTATTTCTATTATTTGTTTTTCTGTTGGCTTGGCTATTTTTATATATCTTTTTTTTATGCCATATGCATATGTTGTAAATTTTAAAACAAGTCAATCACCAATTTCTGTATATAGTTTTGTTCACGAAAACACATTAGATATTTATGAAAATGAAAAAGGAATTTATTTTACCCAAATTTTGAAAAATGAGGATACACAACTTCACTGGAGAGTTGAATCTGGTAATAAAGGGTCCGATGTTCAAATAAAGATTGTATTTAATGAATCTAACTTAAAAGAAAAGATTCGAATTTTAACTTTTAGGTCCTCTTTATTGGAGAAAATATTAAAACGTATCAAAAAAATGTATAAGTCAATGAGTGATGACTTTAAATCATTTAGTTGGACCACGCCATTAAAAAATAAATTACCTGAAATTAATTGTTTGTGCGTTCAATTAGACTCCAAAATTAGAGAAAAACCAAAATTAATGAATCAAAATGTTGACTTGCTTGCGTATCATTCACAAAATAAGTCAAAGCTTCCTCCAAAATTATATATAAACGATATTGATTTTATTAATCAAAAGTTTTCGTACGAATTTTGTTTTCCAATTGGAAAAAGTGGTGTTTATAAGCCATTACCCGAGGAATTCTACATTAAAAAACAAATTGTGAGTACTTCACATTCAATAGATTTTTATGGTAACTTTGCTGCAACTCAGCGTTTTTGGGCCAAACTTTATGATTCTTTAAGACTTGAAAATGATAAAATAGATTATCCCGTGGTTGAAGAGTTTTTAGACAGCCCTTTTTCAGGGAAAGATGACAAGGAATGGAAATCTAAATTATATTTTTAAAACAGCTATGCTTCACAGTACTATACCTAAGCTAACTTTTATTTTATTTAAAATCTCAATAGTTTGTTTATTATTTTCTTGTAATCCCAAAACTACAGAATATAAGCAACTAGAAAACCCTGATTTTTTTCGTGAGGCTGTACAAAACCTCACAGATATTTCGGTATATGATATTTTTTCCCCCCCTGTTGCATCCAGGGTTTATGTCTATCCAAGTATTGCAGCATATGAAGTGATTGCAAGCGCCTATCCTGATCGATATCAATCCTTAGCTGGGCAGTTGAACGGGTTGACTGAAAGTCCTGAAATCTCAGTGAACGTAAACCCGTATTTGGCAGCGATATACGCTTACAATATTGTTGGTAAAACATTAATTTTTTCCGAAGACAAAATGACTGATTTTCAAAATCAGTTTGAGCAACGTTTAATCGATTTATCAATTCCACGTCGAATTCGAAAAAATTCTATGAGATATGCTGAAAAAGTATCTTCACATATTTTGAAATGGTCAAAAACGGACAATTACCACCAGACAAGAACCTTTCCAAAATACACCGTACTTGAAGAGGACAATTATTGGAAACCCACCCCACCCGATTACATGGATGGAATCGAACCGAATTGGGATCAAATCAGAACCTTGGCAATCGACAGTTCTTCCCAATTCAGTCCAAAACCTCCTCTGAAATTTGATCTCAGCAAAGGAAGTCCTTTTCAAAAACAATTATTTGAAGTTTATGAAGTGGGAAAAACATTAAGTACACAACAGCGTGATATTGCGAATTTCTGGGATTGTAACCCTTATGTGACTTACCATAAAGGACATGCGATGTTTGCAACAAAAAAAATTACTCCCGGAGGACATTGGATTGGAATCACTTCAATTGCTTCAAAAAAAGCTAACAGTGACTTTACAGAAACTGTGGCTGCATTTGCTGAAGTCAGTATCGCACTGTTTGATGCCTTTATCAGCTGCTGGGATGAAAAATGGAAAACCTTGGTTGTTCGTCCAGAAACACTCATTAATAAATACTATGATGAGGATTGGCTGCCTGTCCTACAAACACCCCCCTTTCCAGAGTATACAAGTGGTCATTCCGTAATATCAACAGCATCTGCTGAAGTTTTGACAAAACGCTTTGGAAATTCATTTCCATTTTTAGATACAACCGAAGTTCGATACGGTTTACCCGCAAGGCACTTTAAATCTTTTTTACAAGCTGCAGACGAAGCTGCCATTTCTAGGCTTTATGGTGGAATTCATTACCGCATGGCGATTGATCAAGGTGTGGTTCAAGGCAGAAAAGTTGGTCAGTATATCAACCAAAATATTATTACAGAAAAAATCTAAACTCAAACGCATACTTTTTTTGTAAAAATCAAGTTATTACGAAAACGTTTTAGTTTATTTTTTTTTGTGTTTAGGGTTTCCTAAACATAGTTATTTAATAGTTTGCCTATCTTGAATTCGTGAAAAAATCATTGAATTTTTGGCAAATCATTAATATGAATATTGGATTTTTTGGAATCCAATTTAGTTTTGGTTTGCAACAAAGCAATATGAGCCCCATTTATAAATATTTAGGGGCAGAGGAGTCAGAATTGCCAATTCTTTGGCTAGCTGGACCAGTAACAGGACTTATTGTTCAGCCAATTATAGGAGCAATCAGCGATGGCACTTGGAGTCCAAAGTGGGGTCGGCGAAAACCATTCTTTTTAATTGGAGCTATTGTTGCAAGTATCTCCCTTGTTCTAATGCCCTTTTCCTCTACGATATGGATGGCAGCTGGATTACTCTGGATTTTAGATGCTGCAAATAATATCGCTTTAGAACCATATCGAGCTTTTGTCTCAGACAAGCTTCCTGAAAAACAGTATTCATTTGGCTTTCTTATACAAAGTTTTTTTACAGGGCTAGGAATCACCCTTGCTAACTTTACTCCCGCTATTCTTGTGATGCTTGGTTTCTTAACAATGAATGATAAGTTAGAAAATGGAATTCCTCTTGTCACTTACTATGCTTTTTTTGTTGGTGCAGCAGCATCTCTAATTACGATTTTAATTACAGTTCTTACCACCTCAGAAATACCCCCTAGTGAAGCTGAAGAAAAGCAATTGAAAGAACAAAAAAAAGAAGGTAGAATTATTCAACGTACATGGAATGATATTGTGGGTGCATTATATGAAATGCCAACCCCTATGAAACAACTTATACCTGTCATGTTTTTTTCATGGTATGCAATGTTTTGCTATTGGCAATACCTCACTTCATGTTTATCTTTATCTCTATACAATACTACAGATCAAGCATCCCCATATTACGCACAAGCCCAGCTACTAACTGGAAACCTAAACGGGACTTATAATATTGTTTGTGTTTTTGTTGCTTTTGCAATGATACCTATTGCGCGTTTTCTCAGAGCAAAAGTTCTGCATTGCATCAGTCTAGTTATTGGAGGAATTGGGCTTTTGAGTATTCCAAGCTTAAGTGATCAAGTCGAGATATTATCGATTACAAACCCTTTTGGAAGTGGGAGAATTATCATTTCGCAGATATATCTATATGCGATTGCTTTAGGGATAACCTGGGCATCCATGATGTCAATGCCATATCAAATTGTTGCGAGCTCAATCCCAAAAAATAAAATGGGGGTTTATATGGGTATTTTTAATATGTTTATTGTCATTCCTATGATTATACAAATCATTACTATTCAGTTTGGTGTTTATGATTTGTTGGGAGGAAACCCCATAAACGTAGTTTTATTGGGTGGCGTTTTTCTTATTTTAGGTGGGCTATCTTCTTTAAGGATTAATCAAAAATGAAAGTTAACACCCAAAGTCATCCGATTCAATTAAGCCTATCCATTATTGAAAAAGCTGCTTCACCAAACGGCTTTGTCGCCAGTTTAGATGATAACGATAATTACAATCGAATATGGACCAGGGATGCTATGATAACGTCAATAGCTGTATTGTGTCAAGAAAAAAAATCATTATACCCCGTCGTTAAAAAAAGTATTAAGACTATCATCTCACAAATTCATCAAGATGGATGGGTGCCATCCAACATTTGTTTTGGCGATGATGGCAGCAACCCAATTGTAAGTTATGGTGGGCCCGTTGGACGTGTCGATAATGTATTTTGGCTTCTTATTGGAGGAATCTACTTCATGGAAATAAGCGGTGACATGTCTTTGAAAGATTCGTTGTACAAACTTGCTGACAAACAATTAAAATTAACAACTTCTTGGGAGTTTAATGGAAAAGAATTAATGTATTGTCCTACAAGTTCAAATTGGGCAGACGAATATCCTATGGAGGGCTATGTTTTGCTCAACCAAATTCTTCGGTTTTGGGCATTTAAAAAAGTAGGAGGGTTTTATGAAAGTGATTTATTTACTGTAAAAAGTAATGCAATTAAAGATGCCATAAGTTATCATTTTTTCGGAGAAGGTCAATGTAAGCAAACATTATTCACTGAAATACAAGATCAGGAACTTTCAACACTGTGGGGGGTACACCGAATAATGAGTTCATTCAATCCTGGTGGAATCAACAAAAGAATTGATAGTCTAGCTTACTCGTTGGCAATTGGACTTGGAATTGGCACCTTAGAAACTGAAGAGCGACTGGAATATTTGCTTAATAAAGCATCCCAAGGACACATTGGCTTACCGAGTTTTCATCCCATCATCACTAAAGAAGACAAGGAATATCAACAGCTTTTATCAAATTATGCCTATTCATTTAAAAACAAAGCCGGACATTTTCACAATGGTGGAATATGGCCAATGGTAAATGGATGGACACTGGCATGCTTATCTTTAACAAAAAGGGAATCAACTTTGTATGAAAAATTAGATGCTGATTTCCATCAACTTAGAGGCAAATTTCCTTACTTTAAAAACTTTAGTGAATATTTTGACGCAAACAATTACGAGGCTTATGGAACAAAAAATCTTTGCTTCTCTGCTGCAGGACATTTGTTAAGTCAAGCATCTGAAAAAAGGCTTTGTCAACTGTTTGGACGTCAGACCAATTTGATAGATCATGTTCATATTAAAGACAACGTACAACAAATAGTAAATCTAATCAGTAAATGTGAAAATAAGCCCTGTGTTCTTTTTATTTCAGGGGAATCTGGTTCGGGGAAAACAACTTTAGCTAATGAGATATCAAGCTTCTTACAACTAGCCGGTAAAAAGAGTTATGTGATGAATCAAGATAACTACTTTCATCTTCCACCCAACCAAAACCATAGTAAGAGAATAAATGATTTGAGTTGGGTAGGAATTAATGAGATCAATTTAGAACTTATGAAAGAACATCTTAATACATTAACTCAAAAAAACAAATCGGAAATTAAAGTCCCCCAACTCAACAGAATTTTTGACAGGTTTGATGAATGTAATGTTGAAGTTGATGCCTTTGATTTTGTTATAGTCGAAGGAACTTATACCTTTTCAATTGCAACTGATGAAGACATGAAAGTCTTTTTAAACATAAATTATAAGGATACGTTGAAAAAACGAAACTCTCGTAATCGCGACAGCATTGACAAAGAAATTAGTCCTAAAATTCTAGATATAGAACACAGGATTATAAAAGAGTTTTGTCAGCAAGCCAATTGGATAATTGATAAGACCCAAACAATAATTACAAATTCGTTTCCAATTAAAACTGATTAACCTTGAAATCAAAAAAACAAAAATTATCAATTTTATATTTTCTAATTATGTTACTCACACCATTGGAATTCATTGGGCAATCCACTCTTTTATCACCCGATAAATTATTAGAACTCCATTTTGAATTGGTTTCAGGAAAGCCAACCTACTCATTACAATTTTCTAATCATGTTGTGCTTAAAGAAAGTCATTTAGGTTTTCATCTTAAAGATGGGAGCTCACTCGTCGATGACTTTAAGATAGTCTCACAAGAGACTCATTCGAAAAATGAACAATGGGAGACCGTATGGGGTGAAGAGAGATATATTAATAATGAACATAACGAACTACTTATTAAACTAGAGCAAGTATCTACAAAAAGACTTTTAGATATACGATTTCGACTTTTTAACTATGGCTTGGGTTTTCGTTATGAATTCCCTGAGCAACCTAATCTCGGTAATTTCGTCATAATTGATGAAATTACCGAATTTGCAATGGCCGGTGATCACATTGCGCATTGGATTCCTGGTGACTACAGAACGCAAGAGTATAACTATACGACCAGTAAGCTCTCTGAAATTAAAAGCTTATTTAAAAAAGCAGCAACATACAATGTCTCACAGCAAACATTTTCTGAAACTGGGGTACAAACAGCTTTACAAATGAAAACCGAAGGTGGTTTATACATCAATATTCACGAGGCTGCATGTGTAGATTTTCCAACAATGCACCTAGATTTAAAAGAAGGTACATTTACCTTTTCTACTCATCTCACACCAGATCCTTTAGGAAATAAGGCATTCATGACGAGTCCAAGACCGACCCCTTGGAGAACTATTATTGTCAGCAACGATCCAAGAGATATTCTAGCGTCAAGAATCACCTATAACCTAAACGAGCCTAATATCATAGAAGACACAAGCTGGATTCGGCCCATTAAGTATATCGGAGTTTGGTGGGAAATGATAACTGGAATGTCCTCATGGAACTACACAGATGAGTTGAGTAGTGTTCAAATTGGAAAAACTGACTACACCAAAACAAAACCAAATCACAGGCATGGGGCAACAACAGCTCACGTTAAAGAATACATTGATTTTGCCTCTGAACACGGATTTGATGCCGTTCTTGTCGAAGGATGGAACGTTGGATGGGAAGATTGGTTTGATAAACGAAAAGATTATGTCTTTGATTTTTTAACACCATATCCTGACTTTGATGTCGAAGAAGTCAATTCATATGCTCGTGAAAAACAAGTAGAATTAATCATGCATCACGAAACTTCAGGGTCAACTCGAAATTATGAAAGGCATATGGATAAAGCATATGCTTTTATGAACAAATATGGATATCATGCCGTAAAAAGTGGCTACGTTGGGGACATCTTACCATTTGGATACCACCATTACAGTCAATTTACAAACAACCACTTTTTATATGCAGTTCAAAAAGCTGCTGACTATAGAATTATGGTCAATGCCCATGAGGCGTCTCGACCTACTGGTGTCAGCCGAACCTATCCAAACTTAGTTGCAAATGAATCGGCAAGAGGAACTGAGTTTCAAGCATTTGGCGGGAATAACGTTAATCATACAACCATATTACCATTTACTCGTCAGATTGGAGGTCCTATGGACTATACCCCAGGTGTTTTCGAAATGGACATCAGCAAATTAAATCCAAACAACAACTCACGCGTAAACACAACCTTAGCAAACCAACTGGGGCTTTATGTGGTGATGTACTCTCCTCTTCAAATGGCAGCAGATATAATCGAAAACTACAAACGGTTTATGGATGCCTTTCAATTTATCAAAGATGTCCCAATCGATTGGGAGCAATCTGTGTATTTAGAAGCCGAGCCCGGTGAATATATAACAATTGCTAGGCAAGAAAAGGACGGAAGTAGCTGGTATGTTGGCAACAGTAATGGCGCAAATCCAAGAGAAGCGTCTGTGGATTGTCATTTTTTGGAAAAAGGAAAGTCGTATACGGCTACCATGTATGTTGATGCTGACGATGCACACTACAAAACCAATCCACAAGCATATCGAATTGAGAAACAGCAAATCAGTTATGAGACTAAATTGAAAATATTTACTGCTTCTGGTGGTGGGTTTGGCATTAAAATAATTCAAAATTAAATCATGAAATCACTATTTTATAAAATTTTTTTAGTGCCGGTATTCTGTGTTTCTGTTCATGGTCAAAGCCATGAAAATTCTCCATGGCATATTACTGCAAAAAATATTGACACGAATAATTACTATGGGATAACTGTCGCAAATGGGGTTGTGGGGATGGTTTCATCTCCGCAACCACTAAAAGTTGAAGAAGTAATTCTGAATGGTGTATATGATTATTATCAACGTGGACGTGTCAGCAACATTCTCAAAACCTTTAGTCATATGAATATGCATTTAGAGGTTGATGGTGTCAGAGTGGAACAAAATAATGTTGATGATTTTCAGCAGCATGTTAATATGAAGAGGGCTGAATTTATTACAACCTTTTCTGTTAAAAATAAAGTTAATGTGATTCATAAGCTCGTTTCGCTCCGCAACCTTCCTTATACTGCAATGAGTATTGTTGAGATCACTGCTCTAGATGATGTACTTATCACGCCCATTAATTATATAGAATCCCCAAATCATATTTCAGATGTAAGAAATCTATATGCAGAAATCGATCGTCCACACGTGCTTATTCCGTTAATGACATCCGTTGGATTCAGCCCAGGAAAGAAAACAATTGCTGCTTCAACCTCATTTATTTTTCCAGAAAAACACGATGAGGAACCAAAGATCATACATGAAGACTGGGATTACAATATGCATTTAATGAAATTTAAAAAACGGTTAGTAAAAGGAGAAACTTACCAGTTTGCATTAGTCGGTTCGGTCATTTCTTCTGTTCACAACAACGACCCACATAATGAGGCAGAAAGACTAACATTATATGCAAAATTAGAAGGAATTGCCCGTCTATATTCCTCTCATGTTCAAGCATGGAAAAAATTATGGGAAAGCGATATCATTATTGAAGGCGATTTACGTTCACAAAGAGCTGTTAGGTCAGCACTTTATCATTTGTATTCGTTTGCAAGAGAAGGAACATCATATTCGTTATCACCCATGGGGCTTTCTGGACTTGGTTACAATGGCCATGTTTTTTGGGATACTGAGCTATGGATGTATCCACCTCTACTAATCTTGCAGCCTGAAATTGCAAAATCCATTTTAGAGTATAGGTTCGAACGACTCCAAGCAGCTAAGGAAAATGCATTTGCACATGGCTACCAAGGAGCTATGTTTCCTTGGGAGTCTGCTGAGGATGGATCAGAGGACACTCCAGTTTGGGCTCTAACAGGCCCCTTTCAACAACACATTACGGCTACTGTAGGTTGGGCTTTTTGGAAATATTTTGAAGTTACAAAAGATTTAGAATGGCTTAGAAGTAGAGGTTACCCCGTGCTTAAAGAAGTCGCAACATTTTGGTCAAGTCGTGTAGAGAGAGCGCATGAAGGTCGTTATGAAATAAATAATGTAATTGGTGCCAACGAGTGGGAAGAAAATATCGATAACAATGCTTTCACAAATGGTATGGTAAAAACAGTCATGGAATATGCTAGTTTAGCGGCAGAAGCATTGGGAAAAACCCCACCTGCTGACTGGAGGCATGTAGCACAGCGCATTCCTATTCTTACATTTGAAGATGGTACTACTAAAGAAAACGAAACTTATGCTGGGCAATTAATTAAACAAGCAGATGTAAACCTGCTAGCATATCCGCTAAAAATCATCTCTGATTCGGATAACATACGGCAAGATGTCAACTACTATGCACCTAGACTGGATCCAGGAGGCCCTGCAATGGGCAATGCCATTCTCTCAGTACTAATGGCAAGATTAGGTGATCCCAAAAAATCATTTCAATTTTTTGAGGACAGCTATCAGCCTAATGAATTACCTCCATTCAATGTAATTGCTGAAACTGCAGGTGGTACAAATCCTTACTTTGCAACAGGTGCTGGAGGTATGTTACAAGCTGTTATTTTCGGTATTGGCGGTCTAGACATTACTGGAAATGGCGTACAGCAGCTAAAAACAAGCCTCCCCAAGAATTGGAAAAGCCTTCGTTTGACTGGAATAGGAAAAGAAGAATCAACTTTTATCGTAAAACAATGAAAAAAATTATTTATTATATCGTTATTACACTCAGTCTACTTTTAACATCGTGTGGAAAACAAAACTCAATAGTAAGTCCAAATGGTGATTTAGAAGTCAAACTCAAAGTAGATGAAAATGGACACCTTCTTTATTCAGTTTTGTTCAATGGCAAGAGTTATATAAAACCCTCTAAACTGGGGTTTGAATTTGCAAACGCAGATAACATGATGAGCGGATTCGAAATTATATCATCAAAAAAGGAAACCATTGTTCAGGATTATGAAATGCAGTGGGGTTTAAATCAGTTTATTTCTTCTAAACACAACCAACTATCACTAAATCTCAAGCATATTGAAAGCGGTCGTCTCATTGATGTTGTTTTTAGGGCTGCAGATGACGGATTCGCCTTTCGATATGTCATACCTAAACAAAAAGAAAAGGAGCTGATTGTATCAAATGAGCACAGTGAATTTAATTTTGCTGAAGATCCGATGTCATATTGGATTCCTGGAGATTGGGAAATCTACGAGCACCTTTACAACAAAACAAGAACAAGTGAAATCAATGCCTTGAGTAAGGTAAACCACCCGAATTTAGCACAAACTCATATCGTTGAAAACAGTGTAGCTACTCCTGTAACTTTTATTTTTGATGATGGCACCCACCTGAGTTTACATGAAGCTGCTTTAGTAAACTATAGCGGAATGACATTAAAAAAGACTGGAGAAACTTCCTTTGTCAGCTCTTTAACTGGTCGTTCAGATGGCAACAAAGCTACGATCCCAACCCCTTTCAAAACCCCATGGAGAATGGGTATTATTGGAAAAAAGGCAACCGATTTATTGAGCTCAAACCTTATGTATGATCTCAATGAACCCAACGAACTTGGAGACATTCGTGATTGGTTCACCCCTCATAAATACATCGGGATATGGTGGGAAATGCATATGGGAAAGAGTACTTGGGATTATGGAATGACACAAGATATGGGCACTTGGACAGATAGTGGAAATGCTCATGGCCAGCACGGTGCAACAAATAAAAACACAAAAAAATATATCGATTTTGCAGCAAAACATGGATTTGATGGTGTTTTGGTTGAAGGTTGGAATACCGGTTGGGAATATTGGATTGGATTTGAGGATCGGGAAGGTGTTTTTGATTTTGTAACATCTTATCCAGATTATGACATTGAAATGCTACAAGCATATGCAAAAAGTAAGGGAGTGAGTCTAGTTATGCATCATGAGACATCAGCCGCTCCTCGAACATATGATAAACAAATGGATAAAGCGTATGCACTAATGCAATCACTAGACATTCATGTTGTTAAATCAGGATATGTTGGTCCGTTAATTCCAAAAGGAGAGTATCACCATGGGCAATGGATGGTAAATCATTACAACAATGCTGTTCAAAAAGCAGCTAATTATCAGGTGGCTGTCAATACACACGAACCGATAAAGGGCACGGGGCTTGAGCGTACATGGCCAAATTGGATCTCTCGTGAAGGAGCTAGAGGGCAAGAGTTTAACGCCTGGAGTATTGAAGGAGGAAATTCTGTTGACCACCTAGCCACAATGGCTTTTACTCGTTTTTTGAGTGGGCCAATGGATTATACCCCCGGCCTGGTTAAACTTGAGACAAAATTGGGCCCTAACGGAGATAATAAAGCCCGATCAACAATTGCTCAGCAACTGGGGCAGTATGTAGTGATACCATCTCCCATTCAAATGGCGTGTGATCTCCCCGAAAATTATGAGCAACACCTAGACTGGCTACAGTTTATAAAAGATGTAGCTGTTGATTGGCAAAAAAGCATCCCAATACAAGGTGAGGTTGGTGATTATGTAGTTTGGGCAAAAACTCCAAAAGAAAACGAAAATTGGTATTTGGGTGCTGTCAATGATGAAAATCCGAGAGATCTAGAAATTGATTTGAGTTTCCTTGACAAAAACAAGTCTTACCGTATGACCATATACAGAGACAGTAAAGATGCACATTGGAATACAAACCCTTATGCAATTGAAATAGAAAACAAAACGATTAAGCAAACAGACACCCTTAAAGTATATCTAGCTTCTGGAGGTGGTTTCGGTGCTATACTCGAAAAATTAAAATAAATTCACGTCATAAGACTTTCGAAGTCAGTCACATTGTAAAGAAGATAAAACATGAAATACATCATCGCTATAGACGCAGGGACTACAAGCTCACGTGCAATTTTGTTTGATAAAAAAGGGCATCAAATCGGAGTTGCTCAATATGAGTTTACCCAATTTTTTCCGCAAAACGGATGGGTTGAACACGATGCTAATGAAATTTGGGAATCTCAAAAAAAAGCAATTCACGATTTGATAAAGCAAACTGGTGTGCAGGACGAAGAAATTGCAGCAATTGGCATCACAAACCAGCGGGAAACAACCATCATTTGGAACAAAGAAACTGGGGAGCCAGTAGGTAACGCCATTGTTTGGCAGGATCGCCGAACCGCCTCGATTTGTACCGAGTTAAAACAAAAACACGAGGCGACTTTTATTGCGAAAACTGGTCTGGTCTTGGATCCTTATTTCTCAGGAACAAAAATCAAATGGATTCTTGACCAAGACCCTAAATTGAAAAAACAAGCCACAGAAGGAAAGCTTGCTTTTGGAACGGTCGACAGTTGGTTAATCTGGAAGTTGACCGGTGGCAATACGCATGTTACTGATGTTACAAATGCAAGTAGAACCCTACTGTTTAATATCCATACTCTCGATTGGGACGATGAGCTTCTAAAAATTCTGAATATTCCAAAAGCAATTTTACCAAAGGTTGTCAGCTGTTCAGAAGTTGTTGGAGAAACCAGTGTAAAAAGTATTGGTCAGCAAATCACGATTTCTGGAATTGCTGGTGACCAACAAGCCGCTCTTTTTGGACAGTTGTGCTGGGAGTCTGGTGATGTTAAAAACACCTATGGTACAGGATGTTTTTGTATCATGAATACGGGGAGTAAAGCCATTGTGTCAAAGAATAAAATGCTGACAACCATCGGATATCAAATTGGAGGTAAAACCACCTATGCAATTGAAGGAAGTGTGTTTATTGCTGGTGCTTTGATCCAATGGTTGCGAGATGAATTGAGTATGGTTAGTGAATCTTCCCAAATTGAAACGTTGGCAAAAACCGTTTCGGACAATGGTGGGATTACTTTTTTACCATCCCTAACGGGCTTAGGAGCTCCCTATTGGGAGCCAAGTGCAACTGGCGGAATACTTGGAATTACAAGAGGTACTAAAAAGGGTCACATTGCTAGAGCGGCCTTGGAAGCGATTGCTTTACGGTCACATGAATTGGTCAATGCCATGCAAAAAGATGCAAACACAAATTTTTCAGTTCTTAAAGTAGATGGAGGCGCATCTCAAAACAATCTTTTACTACAAATTCAAGCCAATGTATTAAATACAAAAGTTGTTCGACCTGAAATCACCGAAACCACTGCCTTGGGAGCTGCTTTTTTTGCTGGGCTAGCTGTTGGGTTTTGGAAAAGCCAAGAGGAAATTCAAACTGTATGGAAGGAAAATGCCCAATTCCATCCCGATCAAGACAAGACCTATACAAATCAAATGGTTTCACTTTGGAATCAAAGAATTCAGGTAGTTTTAAGTAAAGATGGTTAGAGTCGATCAAATCAAAGCAATCGAAACTGCTAAAGAGCCGTGGGACATTGTGATCATCGGTGGTGGCGCTACGGGCTTGGGGGCTGCACTTGATGGAGCCAGTCGAGGACACAAAACCCTACTTCTTGAGAAAAGCGATTTTGCACAAGGGACTTCGTCAAAAAGTACCAAACTCATTCATGGAGGTGTGAGGTACTTGAAGCAGGGCAGCCTACGGCTCGTATTCCAAGCTCTCAAAGAGAGAGGTATTCTTTTAAAAAATGCACCGCATTTAGTGCACAAAATGAGCTTTATCATTCCCGTTTATTCGTGGTGGAACCTGCTATTTTATGGTGTCGGATTGATTTGTTATGATCTGTTGGCTGGCAACAAACGTATTGAGTCTACTACTATATTAAGTCGGAAAAAAACACAAACACTTTTGCCGAATCTCAAGGACGATCATCTAGTGGGAGGTATTGCGTACTGGGATGCTCAGTTCAATGATGCGCGACTTGCCATTAATCTTGCTCGTTCGGCTGTCGCTTACGGGGCAACTGTAATCAACTATTGTTCTGTCAGTTCGCTCCTCAAGAAGAAAGGGGAAATCTGTGGAGTAATTGCCAAAGATCACATTAGCGGGAAAGAATACAAAATTGATGCGAAGGTCGTTTTGAATGCAACTGGTGTTTTTTCGAACCATATTCGGCAAATGGATCAGCCTGATATTAAAAGTAATATCATACCTAGCCAGGGCACACATATCGTTTTAGATCTGAAGTTCATGCTTGGAAACCATGCCATTCTGATCCCAAAAACATCGGATGGCCGTGTGCTGTTTTCCATTCCTTGGCACGATAAACTATTGGTTGGAACGACAGATTATATAGTCGATTCCATTGATGACAACCCCACCCCATTTTCTGAGGAAATCGACTATATTTTGAAAATCATTGGTGACTATCTGAAAAAACAGCCCACACGGAAAGATATTTTGAGTGTATTTAGCGGATTAAGACCTTTAGTTGCGAGAAAAAATGACAAAACAAAAGACATTTCAAGAAATCACTCTATTGCCGTTAGTCAATCCGGTTTGGTTTCGATAACAGGAGGGAAATGGACTACTTATCGGAAAATGGCAGAAGACGCAATTGATGTTGTACAATCCGTTGGGGGAATTGAAAATCATAGAAGTAAAACAGCGGAAATCAAACTTGATGGCTTTGACTCATCGATCACAAATAAAAATCCATTACACATGTATGGTTGCTTTTCTACAGAGATATCAACAATAGATTCATCTACCGGTAATAGCTCATTGGGAAAGAATTTTTATCTTTCAGAAAATCAAATCTTATGGGGAATAAGAGAGGAAATGGCAATTCGATTAGAAGACATACTGGCTAGACGTAGCCGATGCCTTCTTCAAGATGCTAAAGAAACGATTAAAGTTGCCCCTGTAGTGGCAAAAATTATGGCAGACGAGCTTGGGCATGACCAACGTTGGGTTGACAACGAGTTACGAGATTTTAAGCAGGCTGCTGAAAAATATATAATGAACTAAATCAAAACATATGACACCTTTTTTATCGGAATTTTTAGGAACTTTTGTACTTCTCTTCTTGGGCATTGGCGTTGTAGCAAATGTTTCTTTACAAAACACCCTTGCATCTGGATCTAGTGCAACAGGAAAATGGATTTTAATCACAACTGCATGGGGGTTTGCGGTATTTTTTGGGGTTGTCGTTTCGGGAGAGTATAGCGGTGCTCACCTCAATCCCGCGGTAACCGTTGGCTTAGCAGCTGCCAATAAATTTGCATGGTCCCAAGTACCAGCCTATATTCTAGCTCAATTTTTAGGAGCCATGGCTGGTGCTATTATGGCGTATATCTTTTATAGAGATCATATTAAATTAACGCAAGATGAAGGAGTAATCAAAGGTTGTTTTTCTACGGGTCCTGCCATAAGAAACACTACAAATAATTTTATCAGTGAGTGTATTGGTACATTTATGCTTGTTTTTCTGATATTTTTTATTGCCAGTCCTTTTTTGGAAATCGATGGTGTAGAACAGGTGCAATACGGAATCGGATCAATGGATGCTTTCCCTGTTGGTGTACTCGTTTGGCTCATAGGCATGGCTCTTGGGGGGACAACAGGATATGCGATTAATCCTGCTAGAGATCTCGGACCTCGGATTATATACTCTTTGGTCAGAGGTAAAAAAGCAAAGCCAGATTGGTCTTATGCCTGGATTCCCATATTCGCTCCTTTAGTAGGTGGATCCATTGCTGGAATTCTATACACGAACTTTTTTTAATTTTTTGTGAGATTTATTTTTTTTATACTTCAATTGTCATGCTGTTTTCTGTCTGCTCAATCACTCATCAAAGGAACAGTTTATGATGAAAGTAAATTGGCAGTTCCTTATGCAGATATTCTATTAATTCAATCAGATGGACAAACAACATCAGATCAAACAATAACAGATGAAAATGGAATGTTTTTACTTGAAACAAGCCGAACTGGAGTTGCAGAAATACAAATTATTAGTATGGGTTTCGAGCCAATGGTGATTTCAGACTTGGAACTTGATAATAACACCATTGATCTTGGCATTATAACTCTATTTGAGGCCGCTTATGCACTTGATGACGTAAATGTAACTGCGAAAAAAATTTCATTTACAAGAAAAATAGACCGAGCTATTATTAATTTAGAAGATGATGCTTCTACTTCTGGATCTTCTATTTTAGATGTTTTAGAGCGAACACCTGGTATTATTGTAGACCGGCAAAATGAATCGATTACAATGTTGGGTAAAACTGGAGTTAATGTCATGATTAATGGAAAAATGAGCTATATGCCAGCCAGTGCGATTGTACAATATTTAAATGGATTACGATCAGAAAATGCAACTTCAATTGAGCTCATAACTACACCGCCTTCAAAATTTGATGCTGAAGGTAATGCAGGTTTTATAAATATAGAACTTAAGAAAAGTGCAGATGATGGTTACAATGGTAATATTGCCTCCTCCATAAGCACAGCAAAAGGAAAAACAAGCGAAGACGTTAACTTGAGTTTTAATGTCAATAGTAAAAAATCTAATCTCGCATTTAACTATTCTATTATAAACAGCAAATTGCCCATTGCCTTTGATATGACAAGAAGCATGGAGATCAATGGTGTCACTACTCAAACATATCTTGAAGCCAAACGAGATAACACTAGACTAGTACAAAACGTAAGATTTGGGTACGATTATGAACATTCCGAAAAACTCTCTCTAGCTTTGACTGTTTCGGGATATGAAAATTCGTATGAAATGATAGAAGATAAATATGTCTCTCAATTAGATGAGCTAAATCTTGATGACAACTACTACACGACTGAGGACAACTTTTGGAAAAATGCTCAATTGGGTATTAGTGCATCTTACCGATTTAAAAAAACGAAAATTGATTTTACAAGTGATTATTTGCAATATTCAAATGACCAACCAGTTTATTATTCAATTTCCATTAATGAGCCTACAGAATCAGAAGATTTAAGCCTACAAACCACCAAAAACTCTCCTTTTGAGATACTCGCAAATAGCATTGATCTTGAAACCAATTGGAATGAAAGAATGACTTTCAGCTCCGGAATTAAACATATTGTAAACTCATATCAAAACAAAACGAGTTTATTTGAAAATTCTGTAGTAAACGAATCCTTTTCAACGGATAGTCAATTGGATGAGGACATCTCTGCCATCTATTCACAATTACAAGCTGATTTGAGCGACAACATCAAGGTTCAAGCAGGATTAAGATTTGAATATGCTAATTCTGAAATTTTTTCAAATTTAACACAGGAAGATTTAGTAAACAGAACCTACAAAGACTTTTTTCCTTCGCTGTTTTTATCTTATAAAATCAACGATTTTAATAATCTAAACCTTTCTGTAAATCGAAGGATTAATCGCCCTGCTTTCACAGATATGGCTCCTTTTTTATTTTTTGTAGATCTCGATCAGGCCTTTCAAGGGAACGTGGAGTTAAAACCATCATATACAAATAATATCCAGCTAGATTATCGGTTTAAATCAATTAATTTAAACATTCAATATGCCAATGAAACTGACTTGATTGCTCGTTTTCAACCCAAAGTAGATCAACAAACAGGATTCATCACGATTACACCACAAAATATTGACAAGCAAAAAACGATGACTGCTATTTTGAGTTATTCGTTTTTTCCAATTCAAGATTGGAATTTGAGGTTGTTCACTACAGTTTCCCATATCGATATCCAAAATGACAACGATTTGGGCACGTATGACCTACAGACCTTAAACTATAGATTGAATATCAATAATACCATCAACTTAAACGAAGACTTTTCTATACAGGTTTGGGGTTATTATAATTCTAAATCATTTTTTGGTATTAGCACATTAGATCCAAACGGATCCTTAAATCTAGGTTTACAAAAGAAATTCAAATCTTATACCCTCTCACTACAGGCTGAAAATATATTAGACACGCAAGATTGGCAGTTTCTAACTGAAAACCCTGAGGACAACTACAGGCAACAAATGAATTGGAGTTTCAGACCGCCTCAAGTAAAATTATCTCTAAGCTATCGATTTGGCGATAATAATATCAAAGTCAAGGAAATTCGAGAAAGCGAGGAAACAAAAAGAATGAGCTTATAAATGGCTCTAAAACAGATTTATATTTCTTACAATTGTTTAAAATTCTAAGAAATACATTTACCAAAAACCAGTTGTCTAAAAGTTAATTGACCTTGACTACTTTTTTGATTTGAGGAGCATACTTTTTAATGGTTGTCTCTACGCCCAGTTGCAGGGTCATTTGATTGACTGAACAGGAAATACAGTTCCCTTCAAGTTCAACAATGACCGTATCTCCCTCAATAGCGACTAAGGAAATGTTTCCGCCATCGTTAATTAGAAAGGGGCGTATTTCATCTAGGGCTTGTTCTACTTGTTCTTTGACTTCTACCATACTCAAATTATTAGGAAACTGCTGAACATCCAGCCATGGTTGTGATCTTCACAATTTCGGTTGGAGGTAATTCTTTGTTTCGTTGTACAAGTTCTGTAATGAGTGACTGTGTGATACTCGTAAATGCATCTTCGGTAGCCCCCCCTTGCATCACAGCTGGTCTTCCTACGTCTCCAGCTTCACGAAGACTTTGCTCCAGTGGCAAATCGCCTAAAAAAGGAACCCCAACATCCTCGGCAAGATATTTGGCGCCATCTTTTCCAAAAATGTAATATTTATTATCAGGTAATTCTTCTGGGATAAAGTAGGACATATTCTCCACAATCCCCAAAACAGGAACCTGAATTGAATCTTGTTGGAACATGGCAACCCCTTTTTTGGCATCGGCAAGAGCTATAGCTTGTGGTGTACTGACCACCACAGCTCCAGTCACTGGAAGCGCTTGTAAAATACTCAAGTGAATATCCCCAGTACCGGGTGGTAAGTCAATCAATAAAAAATCGAGCTCACCCCAGTCCGCATCAAAAATCATCTGGTTAAGTGCCTTGGATGCCATTGGTCCACGCCAAATCACAGCTTGATCTGGTTTTGTGAAAAATCCGATCGATAAGAGTTGAACGCCATAGTTACTCACAGGTTTCATCTTTGATTTGCCTTCAACCTGAACAGACAAAGGGCGTTCATAAGCCACATCAAACATCAGTGGCATCGATGGCCCATAAATATCTGCATCCAATATCCCAACTTTAAAACCCATATTGGAAAGGGTAACCGCCAAATTAGCTGTCACTGTAGATTTCCCTACCCCGCCTTTTCCAGAGGCAATCGCAACGATATTTTGAAGACCGTCCATAGCTTTGCCTTTGATGAGATTGGATTGTGACACAGAAGGAGATGCCTGATGAGTCACATGCACTTGAATGCTATAATTCTCTCCAATTTGGTCTTGTAATACTTGCTCAACGTGCGCCTCAATTTTTTTGCGCAACTGTAAGCTTGGGCTTGCTAGGGCTAGGTCAATAACAATATCCTTGCCGATGACCTGTAAATTGGTCAACGCGTTCGCACTCCCTATGGTTTGGGATAACCCTGGAAGTAAAATGTCTTTGACTATAGATTGAACAGCGGACTTTTTCAAAGTTGCTTTTTTAAAATGATTCTAAATTGCAAATATAGCACAAAGCCAGTAACTTACATAGGGTTTGCCGGATCCCAAAAGACTTGCTCAAAATGGGCGATTTGGTCATCCTCGATTTGATGACCTTCGTTTTCTAATAACTGCTGCATGATTCTCGGTCCGCCAAAGTGATGTTTTCCCGTAAGTAAACCATTGCGATTCACCACGCGATGTGCTGGGACATCTGGTTTTGAATGGGCTGCATTCATCGCCCAACCAACCATACGTGCCGAACGGCGCATGCCCAAATGGCCTGCGATTGCACCATAGCTCGTGACCCTTCCTTCTGGAATTTGACGAACAACATCGTATACACGATCAAAAAAATCAGTTTTATCTGAATTATTTTTCATAACTGAATTTTAGGTAAGTGATTGGGGTTTGCTCTGCCAAATACTGTTGCTCATAAAAGGTTTGAATGGAAACCACCTCCGCTGGCGCATGTACATATTTGTAAACATCGTGATGCGCCATTTGTGGTCGGATGCCCAGGCCGCCCAAAACCCCAAGAGTATATCCGTGTAAGAAAGCACTATCCGTTTTGAGATGTACAACTCCTTTGGAGTCCAGAATTCGTTGATATTTCAATAAAAAATAGGGGTTTGTAAGCCGATGTTTTGTCCGTTTGAATTTCAGCTGTGGATCAGGAAACGTCAACCAAATTTCGGATACCTCATCATGGGCAAAAACCTGCTCGACAAGCTCAATTTGTGTTCGGATAAACACTACATTGGATAACTGTTCTTCATGTGCTGTTTTTGCACCTCTCCAAAATCGAGCACCTTTAATATCAATTCCAATGTAATTACAATCTGGATTTTGTCGAGCTAAGGCCACAGTGTATTCGCCCTTCCCACAACCCAGCTCGACTATGATTGGGTTGTCGTTTCTAAAATATTCTTTCCAATGCCCTATGTGTTCAAATGATCCCTGGAGAAGCGATTCCCTAGTGGGCTGAATCACATTGGGTAAGGTCTCATTCTCTTGAAAGCGTTTCAATTTGTTTTTACTGCCCATCGATTTTGGCTATTCCATCGGCATTTTTGTTTGCCTTGTCTAAGGTAAAGGAAAATTGAGAACCGATGTCAACTCGACTTTCCACCAGCAGTTCCTGTTGATGAGCCTCGACAATGTGCTTGACGATTGAGAGTCCTAGACCAGTACCCCCTTCTTTTCGGCTACCGCTTTTATCAACACGATAAAAGCGTTCAAACAAGCGTGGAAGGTGCTCTTCAGAGATTCCCAACCCGTTGTCAGCAATATGGACTTTGATTGTATCCTCATCGATATCTTCAAATCGAATTTCGGTTGTTCCCTTTTTCTTTCCATATTTGATGGAATTCACAATCAAATTTGTAAAGACTTGTTGGATTCGTTCCTCATCTGCATATACCTCGATTGGGAAAAGATAATCTTTATCAAACTCAAGCGATATGTTGGATTTCGCTGCTCGAATTTCCAACAATTCAAAAACGTTTCGAACGTGCTCCACGATATCAAAATTTGACATCACAATTGCAGTCGTTTCTGTTTCGAGCTGTGTGAGTAAATCCAGATCTTTGACAATGTAAAGAAGTCGATCAACCCCTTTGTTGGCTCGATTAAGGTATTTTTTATTGACTTTTTCATCGTACAATGCGCCATCTAAAAGAGTTGATATATACCCTTGCACGGTAAACAGTGGTGTTTTGAGTTCGTGGGCTACATTCCCTAGAAACTCCTTTCGAAATGCATCTTGGCTTTTTAACGTATTGATTTCTGAAATACGTTTGGACACAATCTCTTTGACTTTCTCCTCCAACTCATCCAAATCAAATAATGGACTTGTAAAATGTAGTGCTTCATTCTCTGCCGCAAAATCTGCATAAAGATTTTTGAGGTAGGCGTCTAACAATTGGTTGATCTGCCTGTTTAGCCAAAAGTACAAGGCAAGAGAAAAAAAAACACCCAACCCGATTGACATCAACAAGATATTGGCTGAAAATGGGTTTTTCTCAAATAAAATGTAGCCGATCAATGAAACGGTGAATACAACAATAAAAAGGCATGCGATGGCATAGACAATGGCAAGCGACTTCCTTCTTTTTGTGAGCACAAGCTATCAGTTTAAATGACATATTTATAACCAACACCTTTTACGGTCTTAAAGTGCTGATCACCAATTTTTTCTCTGAGTTTGCGGATATGCACATCTATAGTTCGCCCACCAACAATGACTTCATTTCCCCAAACACGATCGAGTATGACTTCGCGTTCAAAAACTTTGTTTGGCTTACTCGCCAAAAGAGAAAGAAGTTCAAATTCTTTTCGCGGCAATATTTTTTCCTCACCGTTATAAATGATTTTGTACTCCTCGCGATTTACCACAAGACTCCCTACTTCAATTAGACTATCACTGTCAGAGCCATCCTGCAAACGACGCAAAAGCGACTTAACCTTACTGACAAGTACTTTGATCTTTACGGGCTTGGTGATATAATCATCTGCACCTGCTTCTAGACCTGCAACTTGGGTATAATCCTCACTTCGAGCCGTTAAAAAAACAATGATCAGCTTTTCGCCTAACTTGGGTAATTTACGCAGATTCTCACACGCTTCAATCCCATCCATTTTAGGCATCATTACGTCGAGTAATATTAAATGAGGAGATTTGCTTTTGGCTTTCTCAATGGCCTCTTCTCCATTGGTTGCGGTGTACACTTTATACCCTTCGTTTGAAAGGTTATAACTCATGAATTCTAAGATGTCTGGTTCATCATCAACAAGTAAGATCTTAATATTTTTTTTATTCATGCTTTGCCAAAACTCAAATGTATAAAAATTATGGTTGAATCAAGTGGTCAAACATTAGCTTAATGTTAATAATGTAACTTTGAAATCGATTTATGAACAAACTACCGTTTTACCAATCTTCAATTGAGTTTCACACACAGGCAATCAATTGCTATGAAGAACAGTTTACCCATAATCCGATCTATCGTTCGTTTTGTGACCTCACGCATCGTCATCCAAGCGATTGCGAATCGCTAGTTCAAATTCCATTTTTGCCGATCTCTTTTTTTAAAACACACAAGATTCTTACAGGAACTCCGCACTGCTCCCATGTTTTTGAAAGCAGTGGTACGGGAGGGGCGACAAGTTCACATTACGTAGCAGACATCCAGACCTATGAGCAGAGTTTCCTAAGCTGTTTTGAGTTGTTTTACGGAAATCCAAAGCAGTTTGCAATCATTGGTTTACTGCCAGGGTATTTAGAAAAACCCAATTCATCCTTGGTCTTTATGATGCGAAAATTGATCGAATTATCCGATTGCACAGACAGTGGTTTTTATCTTGATGACCACCAAAAGTTGCATGAGGTTTTGAAACGGCGTGAGCAAAATCACAAAAAAACATTACTGTTGGGTGTAAGTTATGCTTTATTGGATTTTGCAGAGGAATTTCCCTTCTCTCTATCTCATACGATTGTCATGGAAACAGGAGGCATGAAGGGGCGTCGAAAAGAGATGGTGCGCAACGAACTACACGCACAACTCAAACACAATCTAGGTGTTAAAGAGATTCAATCAGAATATGGGATGACAGAACTTCTATCGCAAGCCTACGCCAAAACAGATGGAAGATTTCATTGCCCACCTTGGATGGAGGTCTTTGTTAGCCATCCAAACAACCCCATGGAAGTACAAGAGCATGGAACAGGCTGCTTGAATATTATTGACCTTGCCAACAAATATTCATGTGCATTTATCGCCACAGATGACTTGGCAAAAGTGTATCCCGACGGATCTTTTGAGATTCTGGGAAGGGTAGACGCCAGTGATATCCGTGGATGTAACCTGATGGTTAGCTAAACACCACCATAAAATAATTCTTTTTCCCTCGTTGGAGTAGCAAATAACGATCGCATATCAAATCGGTAGGTTGTGCAGTGAAAGATTCCTTTATTTTTTCTTTATTTACCGAAATCGAATTTTCTTTAAGTGCACGTCTTGCTTCGCCGTTGGAAGACAAAAACCCTGTTGACGACGCAAGTAAATCAATCGCTATGATTCCTTTTGTAAGTGTTGATTTGGGTAAACTGGCTTGCGGAACTCCCTCAAAAACATCCAAAAAGGTGGCTTCATCAAGTTGTTTTAAAGCCAATGAGGTTGCCTTTCCAAAAAGGATTTCCGAAGCTTGAACCGCCAAAACTCTTTCTTCTTCGGAGTGCACCATACGTGTCACTTCGTCTGCAAGGGTTCTTTGAAGTTGACGTATATGAGGCTCCTCTTTATGTTTTGCAATCAGATCGGCAATCGTATTTTGATCCAAAAAGGTAAAGATTTTGATATAGCGTTCTGCATCTTCATCAGAGGTGTTGAGCCAGTATTGGTAGAATTTATACGGAGAGGTTTTGGTCTTATCCAACCAAACGTTCCCACCTTCAGTTTTTCCAAACTTGGTTCCGTCGGCCTTTGTGATCAAAGGGCAAGTCAGGGCGTAAGCCTTTCCTCCAAGCTTTCGACGAACTAACTCTGTACCTGTGGTAATATTTCCCCATTGGTCACTGCCCCCCATTTGCAACAAGCAGTTGTGATGCTCATAGAGATGGAGGAAATCATAACCCTGTATAAGTTGATAACTAAACTCGGTAAAAGACATGCCCTCTTTTGCGTCGCTACCCAAGCGTTTTTTGACCGAATCTTTGGACATCATATAATTGACCGTCAAATGCTTTCCGATATCTCGTGCGAAGTCAATCAAAGAAAAACTTGACATCCAATCGTAATTGTTGACCAGCTTGGCAGCATTGGGAGAGCTTTCTGTAAAATCCAAAAACCGACTGAGCTGACTTTCAACCCCTTTGATGTTTTTTTCAAGAGTTGCTTTATCCAGCAAGTTGCGCTCTTGTGATTTTCCAGATGGGTCCCCAATCATACCCGTCGCACCGCCAATCAATGCAATCGGGCTATGTCCAGCCCGTTGAAAATGCATCAATATCATAATCTGCACCAAACTCCCAATATGTAAAGAGTCGGAGGTGGGGTCAAAACCAATGTAGCCAGAAGCTGGTTTTTCGTTTAACACCTTTTCCGTTTCTGGCATGATATCATGTATCATCCCTCTCCACGCTAATTCCTCTACAAAATTCTTTGCCATTTATTTTTTGTTACACAAATATAAGACCTAGTTGATGATCTAAAAAAGGATCCTTTATTTGGTGATATTTTTTCTCTGTTTTGGTTTGATATCTATCGAATCGATCTTAAGTATCTCATTGTCGCTCTCTTCCATATTTTTTTCAAATTCTTCGAGCTTTGTCTTTGCCATACTGACAATACGCAAGTATGCTTTCGGCTGTTTGGCGTAGTATGCATTACTACTTGTAAACTGTGCGCTATCAATTTCGTGAAACTGATAAAAAGAATCTGCATCCAAATCGATTCTCTGCTTTTGGTCTTTGGGAACAAATCCTTTAGTGGCATCCAAAACAGCAAGCTCAAAAATTAAATCAGCCATTTTCTCTTCCCTAATCAAATTTTCGGGTGGAACTTCCTCCACCTGCGCACAGGACGATAGGATCAATAATACCAAAAGGATTGTTTTTTTCATCTGGTAAATGCTACTGGCATTGCCGCTTTATGATTCAAAAATTTACCTTGGTCATACACCAAAGCCCCATTAACAATTGTATGGGTTACTTGTGATCGAAAACTTTGCCCCTCAAGCGGAGACCACCCACATTTATAAAAGATATTGTCTTTAGAAACCGTGTATGGCGCATCCATATCCACGAGAACCAAGTCGGCATAATATCCTTCCCGCACAAACCCACGACGGTCAATATCAAATAACTTTGCGGGATTGTGTGCCATTTTTTCGACAATCTTCTCAATTGATATTTTTCCTTGCAAATGACATTCCAACAATACAGACAAAGCATGCTGTACCATCGGCCCTCCAGACGGTGCTTTGGGGTAGGGATTCATTTTTTCGTCTATGGTGTGTGGGGCGTGATCGGTGGCAATAATATCGATACGATCATCGTTGAGCGCCTCCCAAAGTCCCGCGCGATCTTGCGCGGTTTTTACCGCTGGATTCCACTTGATTAAACTACCCTTATCGGCATAATCCGCATCGGAGAACCAAAGGTGATGAATACAAACTTCTGAGGTGATTGTTTTGGATTCCACAGCGGGATCACTTTCAAATAGCGCTGTTTCTTTGGCCGTTGACAAGTGGAACACATGGAGTCTTGCCCCTGTTTCTTTGGCCAATGCAACAGCGGTAGAGGACGATTGATAACATGCTTCCTCCGATCGAATTTGTGGATGACAAAACATTGGAATCTCTTCTTCGTATTTCTCAGCGAAAATCGCCATGTTGTGCCGTATCGTTTGCTCGTCTTCGCAGTGAACAGATATCGGAAGTTTGGTATTTGAAAAAATATCGCGGAGCACATCGGGGTTATCAACCAGCATATTCCCTGTAGAAGATCCCAAAAAGAGTTTAATACCTGGAACACGGCGCGGATCAACGGCGAGAACCTCATTGAGGTTGTCATTGGTGCCTCCAAACTTAAATCCATAATTGGCCCAAGAACTGTGTTTCGCAATTTCGATTTTGTTTTCAAATTCTGCCCAAGTGGTGGTTTGTGGGTTGGTATTGGGCATTTCAAAGAAGGTTGTAATCCCACCAGCTACAGCAGCGCGACTCTCGGTCTCAATGGTGCCCTTGTGGGTTAGGCCTGGCTCGCGAAAGTGGACTTGATCATCAATTAACCCAGGTAGGAGTATCTTCCCTTCGGCATGAATTTCGATGTCTGCGCTTGACTCGATATGCGGAGCGATTTCTGCAATAAAGACCCCATCAACCAAAATATCAAGGGTTTTGATTTGTCCCTCGTTGACCACTTTGGCTTGTCGAATCAAGAGCGTTTGTTTATTTGGCATACCAGCTTTTTATTTTCATCAAAATTATGCCAAAAATGGCTTCGCTGATAATCGAACGATTCATTTTTGAAGTGCCACGAGTGCGATCGGTAAACACAATGGGAATTTCGGTCAATCGAAAACCCTTAACCCATGCTTTAAATTTCATTTCAATCTGAAAGGCATAACCTGTAAACCGGATACTTTCTTCTTTCATAGCTCGTATGACCTCTTTTTTGTAACCCACAAAACCAGCCGTCGTGTCTTTTATTGGCATTCTAGTAATCAAACGAACATATAAAGACGCAAAATAGGATAATAAAATTCGAGATAAAGGCCAGTTGACAACTTGAATCCCGCGTACATATCGAGAACCCACCACAACGTCTGCCTTGTTGTCTTGTAGTGTCTCTTGCAATTTGAGCAAATCGTAGGGATCATGTGAAAAGTCGGCGTCCATTTCAAAAATAAAATCGTAATCACGATCCAACGCCCATTGAAAGGCCTCCATATAGGCTGGGCCTAGGCCCTCCTTATTGGGTCGTTTGAGAAGGTGTAAACGGGCTTGATATTTTGGCTGTAATGCTTCTACTAATCTAGCCGTTCCATCAGGTGAATTATCATCTACAACCAGCATGTCGAAAAGGTGCTCTAGACCCATAACAGCAGGGACTAACTCCTCGATATTTTCGGCCTCATTAAAGGTCGGAACAATAACTAGATTTTTCTTCATGATACTCTCGATACAAAAGTAGGGAATTCGACGGTCTTGTTCCCCTGCCATTGTTTACTTTTGTACTGTGAACGAAATTGCATTATTACGACTCACCTCTGATGACTCGACTGGCATGTGGTATTGCCTGATGCTCTTGTCTATTTTATTGCTTATCAAGCTCAATGACCAACGTTTATTTTTTTCCATCACACGAATCGGTCACACGGATATCCCGTCTACCAAAAAAATTGATGCGCCCTCTGAAAACATCAAAACTCAAGATGTCATGGCGTTCATGTTCCGTGGACTGGTGTTTGGATATTTTACCTCATCTCTGTTGTTGCATTGGAAACTCATCGATGAATTTAATGTCCCAATCTATTTGATCATTGGAATTTGGCTCGGCTACACCCTAGTTAAGTTTATCCTAGAAATGATGATTGGATTGCTGTGGCGGTCGAGGCGCTTATTACTCGAAGTAATCGTGCGAAGAGGCATACTCAAAACCAAGGCCGCATTTTTGTTGTTGATTTTTATCTTAATCTCAATGTACACTCCGATAAACAACGAAATATATTGGGCCATTGCCGGGGGGATATATCTAGTATATTATATCATTGGGTATTTGTTCTTTGCCAACCCTTATCGACAAATAATACATACTAAACTTATACTATTTATTTTGTATATTTGCACCCTCGAAATTGGACCCCTTTGGGTTTTGTTCGAGCTCATCAGCCAAACCAAATTATAATACGTTTCTATGAAAGTAAAAACGATACTTGTTTCACAGCCCGAGCCAGCGATTGAAAATTCACCTTACAACCAACTTGTAGAAAAGCGAAAAGTTGCGATTGATTTTAGACCATTTATTCATGTAGAGGGTGTTCCAGCTAGAGAGGTTCGCAAACAAAAAATTGATCTCAGTACGTTTTCGGCGATTATTTTAACAAGCCGTAATGCTGTTGATCATTTTTTTAGACTTGCTGAAGAAATGCGCTATCCCATTCCTTCTACCCTCAAATACTTTTGCCAATCAGAGGCAGTCGCTTACTACCTGCAGAAATATGTGGTTTATCGCAAGCGAAAAGTTTATGTCGGCACACGGACTTTTGCAGATTTGATTGAGTTGATGAACAAACACAAAAACGAAAGCTATCTACTCCCTTGCTCGGACGTACTAAAAGCAAATGTGCCTGAAGCACTCAATAACCTTGGCGTAAATTGGACAAAAGGGGTGTTTTACAATACGGTAATCAGCGACTTGTCTGATTTGCGTGATGTGTACTACGATATCCTTGTGTTTTTTAGTCCATCGGGAATCGAGTCTTTGTTTCACAACTTTCCAGACTTTCAGCAAAACAACACCCGCATTGCCGTCTTTGGCAATAGCACCGTAAAAGCTGCCGAAGCTGCCGATCTACGTATCGATATTTTGGCCCCTACCCCCGCTAATCCATCGATGACAAAAGCCCTTGATGAGTATATCGCACAAGCGAATAAGCGGTAGGTTTATTGCAAAAGCATTGAAATAAAAAAACCTCAACATTTTGTTGAGGTTTTTTTGTGCGGGTGAAGGGACTCGAACCCCCACGCCGTGAAGCACTAGATCCTAAATCTAGCGTGTCTACCAATTTCACCACACCCGCTTGTGATGGCTTGCAAATATAAACACATTTACCGATTTTTAGTCTGTAAATTATACGATATATTCGTATCCAATTCAATGCTATGTCAACACAAGTCGCCTACATCGAAAAAAACAAAAATCGATTCCTAGAAGAACTGTTTTCACTCATCCGTATTCCCTCTATCAGTGCCGATTCGGCCTATGCATCGCACATGCAAACCGCCGCACAAGCGGTGGCAGATGCGCTCAAAACTGCTGGATGTACGCACACTGAACTATGTCCGACCGCTGGCTACCCCATTGTTTATGGTGAAAAAATGATTGATCCTGCCCTACCCACTGTACTCGTTTATGGGCATTATGACGTCCAACCACCCGACCCGCTAGACTTGTGGGACACCCCTCCCTTTGAACCAGAAATCCGCAAAACCGACCTCCACCCCGAAGGAGCTATTTTTGCACGCGGTGCCTGCGATGACAAAGGGCAGATGTTTATGCATATCAAGGCCCTCGAGGTGATGGAACAAAACGGTGGTACGCCTTGTAATGTAAAGTTTATGATCGAGGGTGAAGAAGAAGTGGGCAGTGACAACCTCGAAACCTTTGTTTGTGCAAACCCCAAAAAACTCGCCAATGATGTCATTTTGATATCCGATACGGGCATGCTTGCCAACGACATTCCTTCAATCACCACAGGTCTACGAGGCATGAGCTATGTGGAAGTTGAAATCACAGGACCCAATCGCGATTTGCACTCAGGTCTCTATGGTGGGGCCGTTGCCAATCCCATCAATATCCTGACAAAAATGATTGCTTCTCTACACGATAAGAATAACCGAATCACAATTCCTGGTTTTTACGATAAAGTGGAAAAACTAAGCGCTGCAGAACGTGAGCAATTTAAAAATATTCCATTTTCGTTAGAAAACTATCAAAATGCCCTAGATATTGAGTCCGTTTATGGAGAAGAAGGTTTTTCGACTCTCGAGCGTAAATCGATTCGCCCTACGCTAGATGTCAATGGGATATGGGGCGGCTATACGGGCGAAGGCGCAAAGACAGTCATCGCATCAAAAGCCTATGCCAAAATCTCTATGAGATTGGTTCCAAATCAGAAGTCGGAGGAAATCACCAAATTATTTATAGATCATTTTACGTCTATCGCTCCCGAAGGGGTAAACGTAAAAGTCACACCGCATCACGGGGGTGAGGCCTATGTAATGCACCCTGACGGACTCGAGTTTCAAGCAGCTTCAAAGGCATACATTGAAACCTTTGGCAAAGCACCCATCCCGGTTCGTGATGGGGGGAGTATCCCGATAGTTGCCCTATTTGAAGAGACCCTACAAAGCAAAACCGTTTTGATGGGCTTTGGTCTCGATAGCGATGCCATTCACTCTCCCAACGAGCATTTTGGGGTGTTTAACTTTCTAAAGGGGATTGAAACCATTCCGCATTTTTACAAGCACTTTACGACGATGCACCAAGAAAGTCGATAAGAAACAAGTCAGCAGATATCCCGTCGGCTAAAAACGCACCTTTTCGTGTGGTTTTTAGGGCATTGTTTTCGATGTGAAGAAGACCCTCATCCACAAAACGTTTGGCTTGTTTTTCCAAATGCTGGCGATAACGCAACCCCAAGTCGTTTTCCATTGCTTGCAGCGATACTCCCCATGATGCACGAAGTCCAATCATAATGGATTCATTGTAGCGATCAACAACACTTAGCTTTTCAATCGTTTGCGGCAATTCTTCCTTTGCGATTTGCTTCAAATAACTCGCATTGTTACTCACATTCCAATACCGCTGATCCCCATCAAATCCGTGGGCAGAGGGGCCAATTCCCAAATAGGTCTTGCCTTGCCAATAGCCCGTATTATTTTGAGAGTGATAACCCGGTTTACCAAAACTAGATAATTCATAATGATCATAACCCGCTAGCGTTAGGGTATCAACCAAATGATGAAATTGCGCCTCCACCACACCCTCGTCGAGAAGTGAAACCACTCCCTTATCCACAAACCGCTCTAGCGCTGTTTTGGATTCTAGGGTGAGGGCATAAGACGATATATGTGGCACCTCGAGTTGAAGGGCATAGTCAAGATTTCTTTTCCAATCCCCAAGGGTAGTATTTGGATTTCCAAAAAGAAGATCAATTGATACATTGTCAAACCTCTTTTTTGCATACTCAACTGATGATAGGGCCTCAATTCCGTTGTGAGCACGGTTCATAAGAGTGAGCTCATCGTCCAAAAACGATTGCACACCAATCGAAAGACGATTGAAACCTAGCTTTTGGAGGTCATTGATATACTCAGGACTTAAGTCATCTGGGTTGGCTTCAAGAGTAATTTCAGGGTCTGCCACAACCGAAAAGGAGCTGTTGACTTCATCGAGCAAAAGGCGGAGTTGAGTAGGACTCAAAACAGAAGGTGTTCCACCGCCAAAGTATATAGTCTCTACAGGAACTTTGGCATCTTGCTTTCGGAGTCGAATTTCTTGTCGGATTGCAGTGATCATATCGTTTGCATAGCGCATCGATGTCGAAAAATGAAAGTTACAGTAGTGACATGCCTTTTTACAAAAAGGGATATGAAGATATATACCCGACATGCTATTTTTTTACACGGTGTACTTCTTGTTTGACAAAGGCACCCCAACTCGAGTAACTTTTCCCTGATTGCTGACCAGGATTAAAAAAATGACATACGGCAGCAGCGAGGCCATCAGTAGCGTCAAGATTTTTTGGTAAAGTTTTCAGATTGACAAGTTGTTGCAACATTTTGGCAACCTGTTCTTTAGAAGCATTTCCATTGCCAGTGATTGCCATTTTGATTTTTCTCGGAGAATACTCGGTAATCGCCAATTCTCTGGAAAGACCAGCAGCCATGGCGACCCCTTGCGCACGCCCAAGTTTAAGCATGGATTGCACATTTTTTCCAAAAAATGGAGCTTCCAAAGCCATTTCATCAGGGTGAAACTCATCGATAATGGCAATGGTCTTTTCAAAGATCTTTTGAAGGCGTAAATAATGGTTCTCTTTGGAGTTCATCACCAACTCATCCATATGCAAAAGTTTCATCTGTTTTCCATTCACTGCAATCAGGCCATAGCCCATAACTGTTGTTCCTGGATCAACACCCAAAATAATACGCTTTGAAGAAGGAGTCGTTTCTTTCATTGTCAGGTCAAATCAATTTTGCAGTTGGATAGGAATGCGAAACTGCACCTGGGCAGTAACTCCCAGGTTAGTTTTGGTCGCTGGAATTACCATAGGGAGTTTATCAATGGCTTTTTGCATCGCCTCTTGAGTTGCATTGTCAGTAGCTGGCTCTATACTTTTGAATACCACCTTACCACTTTGATCAACTGTCAAATGGAGAACTACCGCCTTGGGTGCATTGGGGTTGAGCGGAAAAGGGTTGTCAGTAAAAAACACTCCAACGGCTCTAGAAATCGAAGCTTGAAAACAACTCCATTGTGCAGAGGTTGAGTCTCTGTCTTCACATCCTGGATAAACGGGAGGTTGATCAGTAGACTGCCAAGACGTGTTGGGCTTGCGAACTTGCTCTGCATCAGATTGGTTACAGGAATTCGCCAGAAGGATTGCTCCAATAAAAAAAGCCCTCAACATTGGTATTGAAAAGTACAAAAAAATTTGTGGAATCATTTGCGTTATGTAACCTCTTCGCTAATTTAGCATCCCTAAATATAATTGATGGACATCTTTCTTTTGATTTCTGGTGGCTTACTCATATTGTTAGGGGTGGCAGGCAGCTTTTTACCCATTATTCCAGGGCCAGTTTGCAGTTGGTTGGGCTTGTTGGTTCTTCATCTTACGGATAGTGTTCCGCAAAACACTTTCTTTTTGACAATTACATTTGCCATTGCGCTACTGATTTTTCTGTTGGATACCTTACTTCCTGTTTGGGGAACAAAAAAATTGGGAGGCACACGTATGGGTACAATTGGTTCGGGCATTGGTTTGCTTATCGGTTTTTTCTTTGGACCAATTGGCCTGATATTAGGTCCCTTTATGGGGGCATTGACTGGAGAGTTAACACAAAGCTCCAACCTAAGAAAAGCAGTCCGAGCGGCTTTTGGATCTTTGGTAGGGTTTTTAGCTGGTACAATGATGAAGTTTACACTTGCTGTGGTGTACTTGATTTTATTTGTCAATATTTTCTGGAAACACAAAGAACTCTTTTTCTAAAAAAGCCCCGGCAATCGGCAGTTCTTATCAAATCACTATACTATACTTAAGAAAGAACTCTTCAATGTGAGGATACGCAATAAAGTGTAGTCAAAATATTAAAAATAATCGAAGCGATTGTCAACAACCTCGTACTGATCGCGAATAACCTCATCGATCAGTGGGCGCAGGCGATTAATTACTTCCTCGCTTAACAAACTGGAATAGCCCTCATATGAACGTAATGGTGTCGCTTCTTCAAAAAGGTCTACTTCCAATACAAAAACTCCTTGCTTTCCTTTTATCAAACCAGAAGTTTCATTCATTTGTAACGAAAACCCTGAGCCAACGACAAAGGGCTCTGTCCCTGCCCCAGCAATTGATCCTGCGGCGGCATTAATCGCAGATGAAGTTGAAATGGTCTGACCGTAATCCTCTGATAGATTTGTTAAGGACGCGTTATCCCCGTAATTAGAAACGAGAAGCTCATGTTTTTTGTCATGTAATAATATTGGCTGAACCCGGTTTCGGGCATCTTCTACGCTCAAAGTACCCGCTGCTGTTGTCTCAGTCAGTTCTGCAACCACATATCCACCGCCCAAAAGGTCAAATCGTTTAATGTCGTTTAATTTTGTTTCTTCTTCAAATGCCCACTTTACAATGGTACGTTGAGTACCTAGGCCTGGAATACTCTCTTCCATTAGTGAAAGGTTAGCAGCAGTCCGTGGATCAAATCCAGATGATTCAGCTGCAGTTATAAATCCATTTTTCTTGCTTTCAATTTCAAATTCGGTGGCTGTACGAAACACCTCGTTGCTCGTGGCTTCTGACGGTACAATTTTTTTTACCACAGAAGCGACTAAAACAACATCTTCTTTTTCTTGAATCTCTATAATGTGGAAGCCAAAGTCGGTCTCAACAACTCCAGTAGCACCAATTGGATTAGCGAATACATAATCGTTAAACGCCTCTACCATATCGCCACGTCTAAAAAATCCAAGATCCCCACCTCGATTTTTTGATGGTCCGTCAGAATAGGTTCTTGCCAACTCAGCAAAATCTGCTCCTTTTGCACGTACCAAGCGCAACACACGATAAGCCTCTTGGCGTGCTGCTGCCTTTGTTCGGGTCACGTCACCAGATGCGCTCTGAGAACCTGCGTAAGCAAGTAAAATATGGCGTGCCTTGACTGATCCGCCACGGTCAATATCCATCATACGAGATAGCTTAAATTGAGAGCCGTCTTTGTACGGGCCAAACACTTCGCCTTCTTTAAGTTCAAAAAGAGTATTTGCATAAGTACCCAGTTGCGCTTTAGTTTGATATGTATCTGTATAGGGTACTTCTGAGTATTCGGCAATAAACTCTTGAACGTTATCGGTTTGGGAAAAAGATGCCAAAGTCTCTTCGGATCTACTGACCTCATTAAAAATAACTTGTGGTTCCAATAGTTTTTTGAGCTCATTCTCAATGGCTAGGTTATCTTCAACAGAGGCATTTTCATTAAACACAACAAATCGAATCGCTCGACTTTCTTCCACCTCAAAATCAGCGGAATGTGTGTTGATATATTTTTTGATATCACGATTTGTTATGGTTACCAAACTATCTGGAATTGAACTGTAAGGAACTTTTACGTACGATATGCTGATTTTGTCATTCTCAAGCGCATGGGCTGCTTTTCCATCAAATGCTGTGTGATAAATCCCTGCACGTATCATCGTTGTATAAAGTTGTTTGCTGATGCTACCCTGAATAGACTCTTCTTGTAGTTGCCATTGGCGGTACATTTCTGGATTGTTTCTTTTGCTATCATTAATAAAGTCGGTAAACGCAACCACATCAAATTCGCCCAAAGCGTTTTGAAAACGGCTATCTTGCCTGAAACCTGGTGCGTTGGCAATAAAATTTTCAACATGACTACGCCCAACATCAAGACCCAGCTCTTCCTGCAATTGATTGAATGAATATTCCGTTACAATTTGATCCCATACTGTATTGACAGCACGTACATTGGTCATTCCCGTGTTTCTTTCTACCGCATCCACACGACGACTGTATTGTTCGATATTTACTTTTTCATCACCAATAATCGCAACTGGTTCTTGGCTCATTACCCCTGCTCCATCGAATACACCTGAGATGACAAAGGCAAAAAGTGCCATACCAATGACTAGAATTAAAACAATAGATTTTTCTCGAATTTTACCTAATATGGCCATGCGTGCTGTTTTTTGACAAAGGCGAAAATACAACTTCTTTAGCTGAAAAAAAAGATGTGAAACAAGGGGTTATAGAGCGAGGATTTTAACGATCTCGATTTTGCTAGCTGTCACCTTTAAAATTTCAAAATTGTAATCCCCAATATTCACAATTTCCCCTTTGCGTGAAATATTTTCAGTGTGGTGAACAATATAACCTCCGAGCGTTTCATACTGATCATTTTCAATCAAATCGAGCTTGTATTTATCATTGAGATAATCCACCTCAAGTCGAGCAGACAACACATAATCTCCCGATTCTAACTTGAGCTCAGTCAAATCAACTTGATCATATTCGTCTTCAATTTCTCCAAACAACTCTTCTACTATATCTTCAAGGGTTATCATCCCGGCAGTACCTCCATATTCGTCGAGGACAATGGCTATGCTTTTACGCTTTTTAATAAGAGAGTTCAATATATCTTTGATTAGCATGGATTCGGGTACAAATTCAACAGGATGCGTTATAGAACGAACATTTTTTGGTTTTTTAAACAAGTCAAAAGCGTGAATATAACCAACAACATTATCTAGGTTGCCTTTGTAAACTAAGATTTTTGAAAATCCTGTACTGGAAAACAAACTAATCAGCTCTTTGGTAGAAACGTACCGATCTACAGCTGTAACTTCTGCTCGCGGAACCATTACCTCTCTTGCTTTTAGATCATTGAATGTCAGAGCATTATGAAAAATTTGCACCTCACTGTCCAAATCCTCATCATCAGTTGACTCAACCTGCTCAGTCACATATTCTTCTAGGTCAACCCGTGAAAATGCAGTTGGGATATGGTCTTCACTTGTCTTAAAAAACCGCTTTAGAATCACATTTGAGAACCATAAAAATGAATTGGTCAACGGACTCAAAACATGGTAGAAAAGTACGGTTGGAATAGCAAAAAATTGCAATAGGGCATTTGCGTAAATCTGAAATACTACTTTGGGTAAAAACTCGGCTGTAATCATAATCACGACTGCAGAAATCAAAGTTTGCACAAAGACAATAGAAAGGGCCAAATCGTCAATCCCAACCGATTGTGGATAGATTTTTTGGATTAGAAAATCTCCCATAAACAAGCCGTATATAACCAAGGCAATATTGTTACCGACAAGCGTAGTTGCAATAAATTTTGAGGGGTTTTCAGTGATTTTTGCTAAAGCAGTAGAAACCAGTCCCGGTTGTTTGATTTGCAGTGCCAAACGAACGCGATTGGAAGATACAAAAGCAATCTCCATTCCAGAAAAAAAAGCGGATAGCATCAAGCAACCAAAAATGACAAGCAGTTCATTTGTCATTATTGATTTCTACTTTCAAATTTTTTGCGATACTTTCTGCGAAAGAAAAACATCCCGAATGCAGCGGCTCCCAATATACATGATATATAAAATCGCTGGTTTATACTTTGTATGTTTGCGATGGCCTCAATGGTAAATATAAACCCAAAAAAGAGATACATTTTTTCAGAAAATCTGTGAAACTTGTTCATTTAGTCTATGTCTTCGTCCTTGACTTGAATATTTCCGCTAATCATCCCAGTCATCAATTTTCGAAAGGATCGATTGGCATCCAGTCGAACTGCCTCAATGTCATACGAGGCATTGGTAAAAGTAAAGTTTTTTTCTGTGAACAACCACTCCTGACCAGCATCCCAGTACAACTGAGAGGTATTTAATCTTGTTCCTGTCGTATCGGAAATCACCACATTCCCTCTCAGATCAATGATTTCTGTTTTTGGATAATAGATGCCATAATCCGATCGGACGAATGTGACTTCGCCTCGATTGCCATATAAAGTTGCATCCAAGCCCTGCGGGAATTCGGAGTACGGAAACTTTTGATTGGTAAAATCAATATTGATCGGTGCAATGAGTTCTGACTCTATTCGTGCAGAGTCAGAATAAATCAAATGGAGCTCTTCTGTAATTCCAACAGGGATCTCGTCAAACTTATTCATTTGCTGAACTGCAGAAAACTGATCGGTACAATTCGTGAGCGTGATTGCACTCAATAAAGCAAGATATCCCTTGCGAATCATCTGTTTACAAATTAGGAACCGTTACAGAAGATCGAATCCAACAGTCGAATGATATCACTTCACCCGCTTTCCCTTGGGTAAAGATATCTGTCTTGGAAGGCGCACGTCCCGTGTAGCTCGCTTCGAGTTTCTGTGAGGTCTTCTTCAACGCTGGGTCTACGATAGCTGCCCTTCGTGCGGTTTGTGCGGCCAACCAGTACACGGCTTGTTTCTCAAACTGATTGTTTCCACAATCATTCGCACTGTCTGCATACAAACCAGCAATCAAGATATAAGCTTTTCCCATGGAGGGCTTGTTGGACAAAGCCTGGTTTGCATATTTTCGAGCTTGACTTTTCAATCCTCTCTTTTTGAGTTTTGCCGCTATTTTATATAAGATTTCTGCTTTTCTGTAAGCGTCCGACTCAAGAGTAAGTGATTCCTCGTAAAAAGCGATTGCTTCAGTTGTATTTCCGGCTTTATCTTTCAAAATCCCTAAATAGTAAGCCGAATCTGCAGACGGACTCAAACTGTGTAAAGCCTCAACAAGCTCAACAAACAATGGATCATCTGAACACTCTTTCGCATCCATCCGGCTTGCTGCGCGCTTGAGCCATTTTTCATCGGATTTATTTTCATCAAAGTTTGATCTGTATAGCGGGGTCAGGTTTTCACACGATGCTTCTTGAGAAATAATCGCATCCAAATTGTTGGCATAAGTCGAATTCGCTCGAGAATTGATTTCAGCAACACGTTTGCTGCGTTTGTCACGAGACGTTAAGGCTTCTCCTGCATCTTCTTTTTTTAAAATACGATCAAAAGTTCTGGAGAGTTTTTGATTTTCAAGAGTAAACTTTTCAGATACATCCTCATACTTTGAAAACAGGGCATCCATAGTCACATTCTCATCCCCGTTTTTGTACATGGTATACAAGGTTTTAAAATAATTATAGAGTGCTTTTGGATTGGCAAAACTTTCCATATCGGAAGTAAAGGCCTGATCAAAGGTAGAATAGATTTCGGCTAACGATGCGGTTTCATATTCCAACATAGACTGTGCCTTGGCAGATATGATTTTTCCACGCTGTGATTTCCCTCTGCGGTCTGTGGGGAAATAACTCAACCAATCATCATAGAGAGTACTTAGCATTAAAATATATTCTGAATTATCCTCTTCGTTCTTGATTTTATGACCTAGAATCCGCTCCCCATAAATGTATGTAGCCTCGTTTAGTTCTGGGCAATGCGTTTTTACTTCCAACCAGGGTGCATAGGCGGAATCGTAGTTTTTCACTTTTGCAAACTCTGCAAAAATACTGAGGTTTGCAGGGCAGTCTGCTGCAGATTGAGCAGGAATTACTCCAAATGAGAATAAAAGTAGAATTAAAAAGGTTAGATTTTTCATTTTAATTGTATTTACGCTTTATAAACCAACGGTCATTAAGTGAAAACCCAATGCGGATGTTGACATAATTTTCTTCAATAAGGGAGTCATCTCCTGCTCCCAATTTTCCAAGTTCAAAGCCCATATTGACATTCGAAAAGCCGGCTACTGGTAATCCAACTCCAAAAGTAATGCCAGTATTTTCAATCGCTTTGTCGTTTAAAATCATTCCTGTTTTAGAAGAAACAATCCCAAAACGGTACACGATGCGTTTCCAGTAACTGGAAAACGAGTCGTATTCTGGAATAAAATAGCCCCCAATTGATAGCTGAGAAGCTGGTTCGTATCGCACACTCCCAACAGCGTAAAACGAGTTGTCAATAGAGCCGCCTGTCTCTGACCACTGTCCACCAATATACCATTTTTTGGGCTCTCCAATTCCACCCCCTATGGTTTGTTTGGCGGGGAGCTCACTTCTGGTTTCATCGAGTCCTTCAAGAGATAAATTTACTTCTTGGGTGTCGCGTTGTTCACCAAGTGAGGTGAATGTGGATATGGAGCGAGCATTAAGGGATTTTAGATCGGCTTTCGGTTGATAGGCATAGTGCAATTGCATTTGTAGCCGATTCGAAAGGTGAAACTTATAATATGAGGATAGATTCCATTCCAAACCTCTCAACTCAGATTCATTATTTAGCTGTGAGAGTAAATCAATTCCATCTTCTTGTCGGGTATGGACCCTAAAAATCGATCCAAAATTGTAGTGAACCGACGCCCCAATCCCCAAATTTTTTAGAGGAGAAAACCCTAGAGAAAAGAAAACCTGATTGATCCCGCCATTTCCTTCATAATTCGAATTGGAACTCAGACCGTTAATTTCATCGGAAACACTGAGTCGATAGCCAACTGCTGTTTTTGGGAGAAGTCCAAAACCAAATCCGAAATACTTTGTCGGAATAGCCACTGTCATATAATCGATACCTGCCGTTTCATTTTTTGATGAATTGGCGTCTGAAATAAAGTTTCGCCTCGAATAATTTGCCCCGATATTGTAGTTGACAAGCTTCAGTTCAGCCAAAGAAGCCGGAGATGAAACATTGTGGTGAATACTATCAACATGTGCCACAAGTCCCCCCATAGATCTTTGATCAGCAGTTCCTGAAAACAAGGACTCTCCCAGTCCATAAAAAGAATAGGGTGAAAGGGTTCCTTTTTGAGCAAACAAATGGGAAGTGATTAGAAGAGAAGTGATTAAAAAAAAGCGAGTCATTTATGACTTATTCGTTTCAAGCAATAGGTTTAGTCCAATGGCTAAAAAATTTTCGTCCGCTAAGATGCCATTTTTTACCCGTTTAGACAAGAAACCAGCGTCACCACCTGTTAAAATTATCCTAAATGTTGGTGTAAATGTTCTAAATCGACCTATTAATGCCTCGATCTCAGCAACTACACTCGAAATTACCCCGTGATGCATGGCCTCGTCGGTATTGGTGGGTGGAAAAGATGATGGCTGCTGTATCTCCAAATTGGGGAGTTGATGGGTAAACGTATGCATGGCTTGATATCTCATCATTAACCCCGGGCTGATAACACCGCCAAGGTGGTGTGCTTTTGAAGTTATCAAATCATATGTGATACAAGAACCTGCATCGATAATCAAAATATTTTCAAGAGGAAACAAATACGTTGCAGCTGCCAGGCCCACCACCCTATCGATCCCCAAATTTGTGAAGGGATCATAATCTGATGTAAAAGGAAGTTGAAGCTGATGATGCACTTCCACATATTGGGTGTTGTTGTGAAGGGTTTCCAAATCCGATTGAACATTCCCGACCTGCGAAACAATGGAATGTGTAATTTTATTGGTGTCAATAATCGATTGCCATGGAATGTTATCCACACTGGAAAGCTTCTGTACAGATTTTAGATTTAGGCCGTCAAAAAAGCCGAGCTTTGTCTGTGTATTCCCGATATCAATTGTGAGGTTCAAAACAATAATTCGCAAGTGCTAAAATACTGGAATTTTTATTAGCCCCTTGTCAATTCTATAAAGGGTTTTATATTTGCATCTGCCTAAGCGCATGGTACCTTAGCTCAGTTGGTAGAGCAAAGGACTGAAAATCCTTGTGTCCCTGGTTCGATTCCTGGAGGTACCACAAACTCCGAGCTTATTAAAAGCTCGGAGTTTTTATTTATAACATCTTTAAAAAGTCGATTTCTTGATTGGTTAAGTGCCGCCATGTTCCCCTTGGGAGATCTTTTTTGGTGAGTCCGGCAAAAACAACTCGATCCAAAGCAATCACTTCATGCCCCAAGTGTTCAAATATGCGCCTAACAATTCTATTTCTACCCGAATGGATTTCCAGTCCAACTTCTCGCTTACTCGCACCTTGCACATAGCTTACCTCGTCGACTTTAACTGGACCATCATCGAGTGTTAGTCCTCTTCGAATTTGCGCTAAATCATGCGGTTTTAAACTTTTGGAAAGTACTACGTGATAAAGCTTCTTTACCATAGATGAAGGGTGCGTGAGTTTTTTGGCCAAGTCGCCATCGTTGGTAAATAGCAATAACCCCGTTGTTGGACGATCAAGGCGACCTACAGGTACAATTCGTGAGGGTGTTGCCTTTGTAACCAGATTCATTACCGTTTTTCGACCGCGCTCGTCTTTGGTGGTTGTGATAAATCCCTTTGGCTTGTTGAGAAGGACATAGGCTTTTTTCTCTGGAGTTATACGTTTGCCATCAAAATGAACAACATCTCCCTCCTTTACTTGATAGCCAAGCTCTGTAACGATTTGATTGTTGACCTTTACCACACCCAACCCAATGTGCATATCGGCTTCTCTACGAGAACAAATCCCTGCATGGGCAATGTATTTATTAAGACGAATGGTGCTTTTGGAGCCTGATTTCTTTGCAGATGATTTTCTTCGATTCATAGTTTGGCAAAGGTATAACAACTAGATTGGGATTTTCAATAATGGCAAGCAGATTATACCCAACAAAATCAGTGCCTTAATCCCAAACAGAAGGAAAATCAATTGATTGGTTTTTGAAAATCTCCACAATAAAATGGTAAAGAATACCAAAAACACCAGGCTAGCAATGAAATAGTATAGCATTCCTTGTAAAGAAAAAAAGAAATGCAAGAGAAAAAAAACACCAAAACAAAAACATACCAACAGAGAAATAAGCCCTTTGACTTGGACTTCCCCATACACCGTGGGTATGGTTTTGTAATTGTTGGATAGATCCCCTCTTATATTACATAAATCTTTGACGAGTTCTTTAATGGAAATCAACAATAGCAAATAAGACGCTAGGGTAAAAATTTCCATTGTGAAATTTTTAAAATATACGGTTATCGCAAAAAATGGCAATACGGTTAAGGCTGCTGAAGCCAAGTTTCCAACAAATAAATATCGCTTTAGGAATCCAGAATAAAGTGCCATACTAACAATGTATGCGCAAAAGAAAAGAGCTGATTTCTGAGAAACGCTGCTGGCAACCAATAGCGCAACCCCATTGAAGGTAAAATATCCGATCAACTTGGAGCGTTCGGATATATTTTGCTCTAATAGGGTCTTTTGCGGGCGGTTAATCAAATCTTTTTCTTGATCAAAAAACGCATTGATGATATAGCCAGCGGCAACGGAGAGTACAGTCGCCAAAACAATCAACCACAAATTGACGTCCAAAAAGGTTACCCTTGGACTAGCTTGAGTCGAAAAGATAAAAGCTGAAGATAGGAGTTGGGCAATTACCAGAACCGCAAGATTCTGTCCGCGAACCAAGGAAAGTAAGCTAATCAGCTTTAAATATACGCCATTTTGACTAGGCAAAACAAAAAAATTAGAAAGTATAAACGACTTCCAGGCGATGGTCTTTTAGTACAGACTGAGCCTTAGAAATGTCTTCCGTAAAACCAAGTATGTAACCACCTCCACCAGAACCACACAATTTGAGATAGTAGGCGTTGGTGTCAATACCTGTCTTCCAAAGAGAGTGAAACTGCTCTGGAATCATGGGTTTAAAATGAGTAAGTACGGTTTTAGATAGTCGTTTTAAATCCCCAAATAAAGATTTGACATCCCCCTTTAAAAAATGCTCTACACAGTTATCAGAATAAGAGATAAACTGTTCTTTAATCATTTTTCTAAAAGAAGGGGACTCCATGTTTTGCATAAAAAGATTGACCATCGGAGCCGTTTCCCCCATAGATCCACTGTCGATTAAAAAGACTGCTCCCTTCCCAGCTTGTGGCTGAGATGGGATCCCAGTTGGTTCTAAAACATCTTTTGAATGAATCAAGATGGGTAAACTCAAAAAACTATTCAGTGGATCTAAGCCAGAGGATTTTCCATGAAAAAAAGATTCCATCTGTCCAAAAATTTCTTTGAGCTTGAGCAACTTATCGCGGGTGAGATTTTCCAAAATCGTAATTCTATTGTTCGCATAACGGTCATATATAGCTGCGACCAATGCACCACTACTTCCAATACCATATCCTTGTGGAATACTACTGTCAAAATATAAGCCCTTTGCTAGGTCTTCGCGGAGTTGTTTGATATTAAAAGTAACCAGGGTACTGTTGATTTGTTCGAGGAAATCAACGAATTCACTTAGCTTCTGATTCGATGATTGAGCCTTTTTGTTTTTGGTGTCTGAGATTTTTAGCGCTCCCTTGTAAAAATTATAAGGTATCGAAAGTCCTTTGGCATCTTTGATGATACCATACTCTCCAAAGAGTAAAATTTTAGCATAAAACAATGGTCCTTTCACGTGTTAAAACTACACTTTTTTTAGTCCTGTGCCAACTCGATCGTAAATCAATTCATTGTCTTGACAATATTTGCGCAAATCGGACGCGATAAATTGATCGATTTTCTCTGCTTCATGTGCTGGATACAACAAGTGCACATTTGCTCCTGCATCAAGAGTGAATGTAAGATGTAGCCCTGATGTCTTACGAAATGTTCTTACTTCTTGGATAATTTGAATGGTGTTTGGGTGCATCAAAATATAAGAAGGTGAAGAGGTCAACATCATCGCATGTAAACTCAATGCTTCTCGCTCAACCAAATCACTAAATCCATCCATATCTCCCTTTTCTAAAATCGTTAAAAGGGCTTGATAGTGAGCTTTGGCTTGTGCAAAACGTGTTTCCGCGAAGGGATGGTTATGCATCAGGTTGTGACCAACTGTACTACTGACTTCTTTTTGCCCCTTGTCTACTAATAATATGGTGTCTCGATAGGTTGTAAATACATCTGCTGCTTTTGTCCAGCGAACGCCAAATAAATCGCTGCTGACGGGCGTTGCCGCATGCTCTCCCCAAAGTACAAGAGGGCCCTCCACACTTCGAGCTGCACTTCCTGAACCCAATCGTGCAAGAAAGGAACATTTTTTTATTTGATCCTCTGCAGTGAGTGAGGGATAAATTTGCTTTTCAAGATCCATTATCGCAGCAGCGAGTGCAGCCATAGCCGAAGCAGAGGAAGCAATTCCACTGCTGTGCGGAAAGGAATTTACAGTATCGATTTGGAGATGATACTCATTTAGATAGGGGGCGTATGGCAAGATTCTGTCAATTAAGGTTTTTACTTTTGGTTTAAAAGAGGGAGTTGACTTTCCATCATACTGAATTGCTAATGAAAAACGGTCTTGTTTGTCGATGAGTCTTTCAAATCTTACCGAAGTCGTTGTTCGGCACTGGTCCAGTGTAAGACTAACAGAAGGGTTGCAAGGGATTTGCAGCTCTTTCTTCCCCCAATACTTGACCAAAGCAATATTGCTAGGTGCTGACCATTTTGTTTGGAATGAGGAAATTTCGTTCCCCCCTGTTGTAGGTACAAATTGTGCTTTATCTTTCATAGATACGCAAAGATAACACCGATATTTTATTACGTCCTATTTAACCGGAATGGAGTTTTACTATATTAGAGGTTTATAACCAAATTCTTAAAATCATGTTTAGTAAACCTAGAATCATTTCAACTTTCGCATCTTTTGTTGTTATCTACTTTTTCCCCTGGATTTTTTACACATATCTGGCAGTTGACTTTTTTGAAAGTCAAATGATCACAGACGTATCCAGAGGAGATGATATGCTTCTTTTACCCCTTACTATCGGTTGCCTCATTATGGCTTACATGTTTTAATCAATTTATGAAAAATGGGGTGTGGGTTCATACAATATTCGCAATGGTATTCAATACGGCGTCTTAATTGGTCTCTTTTTTGGAGCAGGTATAGGACTTATCATGTACGGAACAGAAATGCGAATCACTACAACTGGACACCTAGTGGATGCTATATTTTAAATCGTAACCTATGCGGCCACTGGAATGGTGACCAGTTTCGTTTATAAACGATAAAAAAGTTGATTAATTTTCACAAAAAAACCCCGTTAACACGGGGTTTTCTTTGTTTTGGTAAACGTATCGTTTAAACTGACTTTACAAATGGAAGTCCAGTTCTTTCATTTTCTACAACTTTCTTACCAGCAGGTAGATCGCAAGCATTGCTGCGTTGATCTTTTGCGAAGTAATAAATTGTTTGGTTTCTACCACCTTTTAGCGTTACGTCTTTGGTGTGTAAGTAATACGTTTTTCCTTTACTATTTTCAAATGAATAAGCCATGATTAATAATTTTATATAAAAATACACATTTTTTTGCAGAATATCCCCTTTGTTGACAAATTATCAAATATGATTTCTCTTTTCTAAGAGAGTGTTATTTTGACAATAAACTTAGATTTTAGAAAAAAATGATGAATCTGGAGCAAATATTGATTGTTAAATAGCTGATAATGTGTTTCTTATGTGATATTATATCTATGAATTTTCTTTTGGTATATCCGTGAAGTAGATCTATCACTTGCCCTTAAATCAATAGAAAAGAAATTAACATCAATAATAATAATCACCTTTTTACGAAGGAAAAACCTAATATTCAAACCGATTAATATTAATTTCATGTGGAATCGGGATTCCTTTTTCGATGTGATCACAGAGTAATCCTGTACAAAAGGGAGCTTGTAAAACTCCACGAGATCCCATGCCATTACATATAGCAAGTTGGGGAAATTCGGGATGGACTCCAAGGACAGGTCTTCTATCAGGAGTCGTAGGACGGAAGCCTGCAGTTTGGCTAATTATTCGATATGGGGCAGAGATAATATCATTCAACTTTTTTTGTAAGCTTCTACGAGCATTTGTCGTTGTGCCTTCCGTTTGATCTTTCCATTTATAAGTAGACCCAACTCGATATCTGTTATTGCCTAGTGGAATCATAAATACCCCTCCATGTATAATGGACTTTTCTTGTAAATCTTCACATTCAATAACCATCAACTCCCCTTTGGTCTTTTGAATTGGTATAAACGAAAACCACGGATTGTTAATCAGACCAACTCCTTGTGTAAATACGATATGTTTGGCTTTAATCTTTCCGTATCGAACCCCATTCTCCGTAAGCTGTAAGGCAAAAGAATCAAAAGCTGTTTTGATTAAGGCTTTTTTACTTTCCAAATACAAAGAATATCGATCTACAAGCAATGCAGTATCTACCCAACCTGTTTTCTTAACAATTCCGAAGCCGAGTGGTGCCGCAATGAATGGGTTTGAGTTTTGTACGATGTCATGGTTTAGATACGACCTACAATCGGCTATTGCACTGGCACGGTGCCAGTCGTTAATATCCGCTGTTTGCTGCATAATCTTTAGAATTGAAGCGTGATGTACACATTGAATCCCCAAATCGATTTCTAGAGCTTTATAAAAGGGAATTGCCATGGACATCAGTTGTGGACCCTTCCATGCGGGCTTGGTTCGTTTCAGGGCCATCGGATTGAAAAGCCCAGAGGCAACCCGACTCGCGGATTGCTTGCCATGGTCTATAGCAACAAAAGATTTTTGATCGTTTGAGAGTTTTTGACAAAAAGAAATGCCAGATAATCCTAGGCCGACAACGATATAGTCAATCAATTTATTGGGTCAGGGCTATTACTTATGTAAAAGACACGATTATTCGCAACTAGTTGCTCCACATGTCATGCTCAAAATTTCGAATGATATTTTTCAAGCGTTGAGATTCTGTAATCCTGAGGTAAGGGTTTTCTTTAATGTAAGGCGTATTAATTAGATCCCTATCGTCCATGACATTATCAATTCTATACAGATAGGTATGAAATTTTCTAGATAACAATAGCTGATCAAAAGTAATTCGTTTAGAATTGTTTTTATCACTGAACACATAGTGTTTATGTAACTCACTTCGAATATCCTTATACCAAATCCAGAAAAAAGAAACTGGTTTTTTTTCTGGTGATCCCTCTGGAGCATCTGCAAATTCGAAAGATTGATATCCAACAGGCTGAATAGCTAACAAACGATATCTTAGCTCACCGTATTTTTTATCGAAATACCAAAGACCTTTTAAATTGTATCCAACAATGTGGTATGAAGGCATATAGCCAACATCTCTCCAGTCAATTTGACCATCACCGTTTATATCTTCCTTTTCAATTTCATCAACGATTACTAATTCATTTTTTTGGTCATCTGGTAAATCTTCACGGGCTTGTCGAAGTCTATCACCATCATCAAGTCTTGTAAAGTTCCTGAATCCTTCATTATAGATCAACAATGTATCAGAAACCTCAATATTTTCATTCGTAGCCAAATTTTCAACAAACCTGGAACCTGTACCATTTTCACTTAAGGTATTTTCAAAAATGTATTCTCTAATTATGCGCCACAACGACTTTCTATCACTGGAAAACAAATACACTCTATCATCTAATGGGTAAAATAATGGATAGTTAAATTGTTCATATCCATCAACATATTCGTAAACTATTTTACTCCATAAAACATCCTTATCGTCGACATATGGATGCTCTAGAGGTTCGTTAAAATCTAAAGAAATCTGTTTTTCAGTTTTTTTCCCAATATCAGAAGGTTTATTAGCATTCAACAAATTAGATTGTGATATCAATTCACTTGAAATAAAAAGAAAACAAAAAACCAAAAAATGTTTTTTCATGATTATCATTTTAATCTAATACTAAAATCTCTTACTTTAACGTTAGGGATAGGTTCGCGATCTCCCTCTGAAAAGGCAGTTGAAACAATATTTGTAAAGAAAGCAACTTGTCCAGGGGTTTGAGTTTCAATCAGTGCGGAAAGTTCGCGCAACTCATCTCCACGTACAGATCGAACGGGAGAGGACCCAACTTGAAAATCAAAACTTTCTACGTTGATTTTTAAATCATAATCAAAATCTTTAGGCTTTTCTCCCGTTACTTTTCCTCTTACCAGTCCACGTCTCGAAATTCCATCAGATCCTAAAAAGTAATTATTGTTGTAAAAGATTGCACTTTCCATTTCAGGAAGGTCTTTAACCCTGAAAGATTTTGTTTTTCTTATTTTGGGGTTTGAGGCATCTGTAATTATGATTTCTGTATTGTTTAGAGAGTTGGGATAAACTTTCCATGTGCTATTACCAATTGCTGAAGTTCTGGCGCCATTAGACCGAACCCTTAAATTGGATGCGAGTATTTCAGGATCTGAAATTCTAACTAGATTAGGAAGACCTCTATATAAGATGTCCATCTTAGGTAGCTCCACAAAAAAATCAGTTCGATTATTGATAAATAAACTTTGCTCGACTGGGATTGGTGATAAACTCCCATTCGCTTCTCGAAAGTAAAGATTTCCAATAATCTTTTTTTCACCAGCTATATTAAATCTCTTTGTTATGTTTACTGCTCCACCACCAATCGTGTAATCAATATTTTCTCTTAATTTTTCATTTCCTATCCGTAAGGATACGGAGTCAGGTCTAAAGTTACCATCTATTCGTCCGACAATAATTTTAGCATCATCTATATTTTGGTTAACGTAATATGAAGGCTGAGAATCAAATAATGTTTTTGAAGTGTTGATGTTAACCGCACTCCCATCACTTTTAATCTTGTCAGTTAGAGCCTGCGTCATTTGAAATTCAAGCTCACGAATATCAGATTGAAGTTTAGTTAGTTTGGAAAGAGAGGCAATCTTTGGAAACCCTTTAAAATTATAATCAAGGTAAGGTTGTATTGTTCCCTCAGAGTTGACGACTGAATCCTTGAAAGTAAAGCTTCTTGAAATTAAATCATTGCTTATGGAAAAGTCATGGGGTGTTCTCTTAACAGATAAACGATTTTCTTTTGAAACGATTGAATCGATAATCGACTTCATCAAAGCGGAATAATTTTTAAATTGATCTACATAAACCAAACCTAAACTGTCATAATTATTACCATCAAAGAACATATCATCTAATTCGATTGATTTGTCCATTGTTTGAAAGTTCGTAATCAACAGGGTGTCGTTTCTATTTGGGCCGTCTTTGACTACAACAGGCTTCTTGTATTTATTTTTACCAGTTTCGTCAAGAAGTAAAGTGTCTTTTAATGATTGAACAAAATCATAATATTGATCAGTAGCCTCTTTGATGACAGGAGCCCATTCATTAGCGAATGCATAAGTTGGATTTTCAGTATTTTGAGCGAATAACCTGTATAGCTCATTACTTTTTTCGTTTTTTGATTTAATTGAGTTTTCTATTTCCTCATTTAAAATTCCTAATGTAGCCAATACCTCCTTACTAATATTCAAAGCCAACATCGCAATAAACACGAGATACATCATGTTTATCATTTTTTGTCGAGAATCTTGTTTTCCTGCTGCCATTAGTTGTTTTGTATTTAATTCCCCATTGCTTTCGCTATAGCAGAGTACTTTTCATTCAGCTGCTTTACGAGTGAATTCATTTCTTCCAACTGGACCACAAGTTTATCGCTTGCGGAAACAACATCTCTATGTGCTTGTGGTTGTCCGTCGAGACTCTTCTCAATATTGTTATAAACATCTTGTACTTGAGAAACACTTACACTGGCCGAAGCAATACGATTATTGAGTTCATCAACATTAACTTGGAAATTTTCTGGAATTTTGATGGTAGCTGCTGCAATTGTTGCAGACTGTAAACTTCCTGTAAGATTTTGAATTTGTTTGGTTGCACCTACAAAAGCTTCTTTAAGCGCATCAACCTCTTTCGAAACATCAGAGATAGCAGCTTCCGGGGTTACATCACCGTTGTCGTCATCTCCAGTGACGGCATAACCTCTCAAACCTGCAATCATAAAAATTACAGCTTCAGTGATTAATCCTGCTGTTAACCATGTATTCCCACTAAAAATAAAATCTTTGTGTGTAATTTTTAGTAGTGCTCCAATAATTACAACTGACGCCCCAAGTCCAAAAACGAGCTCGAGGTATTTTTCTGGTATAAAAAACTTTTTCTTCATTACTATTAAATTATCTACTGTTTGACCCTAAATAGTCACGCACCAAGCGTAAACCAATATAACTTTTTGCACTATCTGCATACTCGTAATCTCTACTGCCTACTTTTAAAAAGTAAGCGATGTCTTTCCACGAACCACCACGAACCACCTTTCTTTCGTTTCCTGGCATATACACGTCAGGATTAAAAGTAGTATTAAATTCATAACTTTCGTTGTAATAGGGCGAAGATGTCCATTCAGCCACATTTCCAGACATATTGTAAAGGCCAAAATCGTTTGGTTCATACGAGTCTACTTCCGCTGTGTATACAATGTTGTCAGCTGCATAATCGCCTCGTTTTGGCTTAAAATTAGCGAGAAAATCTCCACGGTTATCAACCAAGTATGGTCCACCCCATGGGTAAATTGCGGACTGCTTTCCTCCACGGGCAGCATATTCCCATTCTCCTTCGGTAGGTAATCGAAACTCCCCAACTGTCGTTTTATTTTTTTCTCCCCTTAAATAATCGTTTCTATATTTTGTTCTCCAATTCGCAAATGCCTTGGCCTGTTTCCAACTCACACCTACCACTGGATAATCCGCATAGGCAGGATGCCAAAAATACTCATTAAACATCGGTTCATTGTAACTGTACTTAAAATCTCGAATCCATACCGTTGTATCAGGATATATTGGAACTGCATCATAAATTAAAAAATCGGCTCGGGAAAGCTCGTTGATATTTGAGTTTTTCATTGCATTGACAAAGTCGTCAACTTGTAATTCAGAGAAACGATAAATTAATTTTTTTGTGTCAATCGACTTCACGCCATTGTACCACTCATTTTCAGGTAAATAAATCGAATCCTCCATGACTTCAGCATAGTGTATGTCTGGATAATCCTCTCTTTCCCAAAAAATTTGCTCGTCACGATTGAATGGGAGTGAGTGATGAAAAACACTATCAGGAGAAGTTCTGGTTGATAACCAAAGTTTTATTGGGTTTTGTGCTCGAAAGCGAACGAGTTGTTGGTAACCATTCAGACTTGTCAAATCCTCCTCTGGATCGCCGATAAAGTCTTGCATAGCTGGATAGTAGCGAAGGATTTCACCTCCAGAAGTATTGTAAAGATCTTCTAAACTTTGATTTTCTGCAACTTCAAGTTGCTCGTCAGCCGGCATCACTTCTTCAAGTTCATCGGGGTCATTTAATATAGAGTAGAAAAAATCAACATCGTCTGAGGGAATGGCAGTAGTTCCACGTTCATAGTTATTATCCTCGTACATGCCTTCAAAAACCATAACGGCTTTTTCAGCAAGTTTTGAACGAACAATCGAATCTTTTACCCATTCGATGAATTGCATATACTCCCGATTGGTGATTTCGGTTTCGTCCATATAAAAAGTTCGGATTGTCATCGTTCGTGTAATATCATTTTGTGCATCGACGATATCCTCATCAGATGATCCCATAATAAAAGACCCACCAGGAACTTCAACCATCCCATGTGGGTTTACCCGAATAAACTTTTTTGTCTTAACTCCTATTAACTCGCCTTGGTCGCGTTTACCACAACTCATGACTATAATTAACAAAGCAAGTAATGCGTTTGTGCTTCTCATTACGAATGCTAAATTAAGATAATTATTAACAATACTATTCACAAAAATATGCAATTTAAATAATACTCCTACGAATGGCCTTCCACCAACGCTCCGGAACCGTCCCTTTTTCCGCCAAATAAAAATCCTTTTCCGAACAAGAAATCAGCACCGATTCCAGATTAGAGTCGTATTCAGGCTGTACTTCTAACCACCAACGCTTACTCAAAGAGCTTTGGTAAAAAATTAACTCCTGATCATCGCACGATACCAGGTATCGAACGCTATTTTCTTTTGTTGAAAACGGATGTTCATTGACTCTGTAATGCATTCCTTCAATTATATACCATACGGATTGGGCTGTCAAATTAGAGGATGCGCTGCTTTCTGGAATATTGCACAAACCGACAAATCGAACCCGATCACTGATACCAACATAACGAGCTAATGCACAAAATTGTTGTGCGGTAAACCCATTTACTTGGGTCAAACCACCCTGAAGCTCATTAGATTTTACTGCAGTCATGTCCATAGAAACGATGTCTGAGTCTCGCATCAATGGCTCTACAACCTTGAGGTCAGATGTGAGTGTGCCTAGACGAATGGACTCGAAGTACAAGCGTTCCATCAAATCAATTTCGTCTTGAGCAACCTTATAACTTTGATATCCCAAATTACAGAAATTGGTCATGTAGTTTGGACGATTAGCGATGAGTTTTGACATATAGGAATCTGGAGATATAAGACTCCCATCTCCTCCAAAATCAAATTTATAGTCGATCGAGGTGAGGTTGTAGTATACCTCAAACTCATTGAAAACGCTACACAAGCCCAAAGTGTTTTCTTGACTACCACCAAAAGCAATAAGTAGAATGTTACGCTGATACATTTCTTTGGCAATATCATGCAATGCCTTGTGTGAGTCTTTCTCTTTTTCGCCAATCGGAATGTCCCCCAAGTCGATGATGTTATTATTCCAATTTCCAATATACAGACTGTAAAGTGCTTTACGAATACCATTTAGGTTTTGTTTGCGCTGGTGGGGTTGTCCAATTGATCTCGTTTCTTGAATACCAACAATAGCAATTCGTGCACCTTTAAAACTAGGGATACCTGCCTTTTCAGAATGTATTTTAAGTTTATTTCCTATGGTTTGAGACTCTGTTATCGAACGTATAGACAAAACTTCATCAGGAACAGGGGTAAGAAGCTCAATTGCCATCGCTTATTTTTTTGTTTTCTTCTTTTTAGGCTTGCTTTTACTCAACATCGCTTGTACTTCTTTGAGAGATAAATCAGCTACTGCGATGGTTTTATTGAGTTCAATTTTGGTTTTTCCTTTGATGAGGTTGTGGCGACCCCATCGTGCCTTTTCAATACGAATGCCCTCTTCTTCCCATACACGGACAACGCGTTCGGCCTCTTTCTTCTTTTTTGCCTCGATCAATTCTTTGATGTCTTCTTCAGAAAGCGTATCAAAATCATACTGTTTGGATATATTGATAAACCACCCATTCCATTTGATAAAAGGTCCAAAACGGCCCTTTCCTTTCGTAACGCCTAGACCTTCATAGGTGGCGATCGGGGCATCGTCTTTACGTTTCTGTTCGATACATGCAATCGCTTCTTCGAGGGTAACGGACAAGGGGTTTGCATCTTTGGGCAAGGAAACAAATACCTTGTTGTGCAACACATATGGCCCATAACGTCCATTATTAGTTTGTACAGGCATTCCCTCATACTCCCCTAGCGTTGCAGGCAATTTAAACAAGTCTAAGGCTTCTTCGTATGTGATTTTAGATAAGCTATACGTGTCTGGCATATTGGCAAACAAGGGCTTTTCTTCGTCCTCCACAGTTCCCAATTGTGCCATGGGACCAAACTTTCCAAGTCGAACACTCAGTTGACGACCAGATTTTGGATCGGTCCCCAAAACTCGCTGTCCTGTCTCTCGTGTCGCATTTTTCTTAACGTCTTCTACGACTGGGTGGAAATTGGCATAAAATTGCTTCATAATCGATTCCCATTCCGAATTTCCAGTAGCAACCTGGTCAAAATCTTGTTCAATACTGGCCGTGAATCCGTAATCCACAATATCTTTAAAGTTGTTGATCAAAAAGTCGTTGACCAAAAAACCAATATCTGTTGGTACAAGTTTTCCTTTTTGTGAACCTGTTTTTTCGGACTGATTCACTGAGGTGAGTTTATTGTCCTGCAAAACAAGCTGTTTGTAGGAGCGCTCTTCACCTTCATGGGTTCCCTTGGCAACATACTTTCGATTGAGAACGGTAGATATGGTCGGCGCATAGGTAGATGGTCTACCAATCCCGAGCTCCTCTAATTTTTTGACCAGTGATGCCTCGGAATATCTGTAGGGAGGGCGACTATAACGCTGGGTGGCAACAACGCGTTTTGCATGCACAGTCTCATCTTGCTTCATCGCTGGTAATAGGGATTGATCCTCCTCTGAAGGGTCATCAACACCTTCTAAATACAATTTTAAAAACCCATCAAAAACCACAACCTCTCCACGAGCGACAAAGTCATGGTTGTGTTTGTCTGTCGTAATCCTTGCAACCGTTCTTTCCAGTTGTGCCAGACTCATCTGTGAAGCCAAGGTACGCTTCCATATCAGTTCATAGAGTCTTTTCTGATCAAACTCTACATCCACGCTCGTTCGACTCAAATCGGTAGGTCGAATGGCTTCATGTGCTTCTTGTGCACCTTTTTTAGACGTTTTGTATTGGTTAATTCGAACATATTCTTTTCCGTAGTTGCTTTCAATAACCGATGCGGCTTGGCTCAAAGCCTGTTTGGAAAGATTTACACTGTCGGTTCGCATATAGGTAATCAAACCTGCTTCATATAGGCGTTGGGCATTTTGCATGGTCCGACTCACAGAAAATCCGAGTTTTCGCGATGCTTCTTGTTGTAAGGTCGAGGTGGTAAAGGGTGCAGCAGGAGATTTTGTTGCGGGCTTTTTCTCGATAGAGGAAACATGAAAGGTAGCATCGATATTCTGTTCTAAAAACGATGATGCTTCTTGCTCGCTGCCAAAGGTTGTGGATAACTCCGCTTTAAAAGCTTTCCGATCAACAGAGACAAAATCGGCCTGCACTTTAAATGTTTCAATTGGTGCAAAACTCTCGATTTCACGCTCACGCTCAACAACTAAGCGAAGGGTAACAGACTGAACACGTCCTGCTGATAAACCGCCTTGAACTTTACGCCATAGTATGGGTGATAGCTCATATCCCACGAGTCGATCTAGCACACGTCGTGCTTGTTGAGCGTCAACTAGATTTTGATCGATTTGTCGCGGGTGCTCAATCGCATGGTTAATCGCAGTCTTTGTTATCTCATTGAAAACGATTCGCTTTGTCTTTTCTTTTTGCAACTCCAAAACATTGGACAAATGCCAAGCAATGGCCTCCCCTTCCCGATCTTCATCACTGGCAAGCCAAACCGTATTAGACTTTTTTGCTAAGCTCTTCAATTCAGAAACAAGCTTTTTCTTATCACTTGAAACGGTGTATTTTGGCAAAAAGTTTCGCTCAACATCAACCCCTAATTCTTTGTCGGGAAGATCCGAAACATGTCCATAACTGGACACTACCTTGAAGTCTGGTCCAAGGAATTTTTCAATGGTTTTGGCCTTAGCTGGTGACTCAACAATAACAAGATTTTTCGCCATATGTCTGCGTAAAAACGGAAACAAAAGTAGTAGAATTATTTTTGAACAAACAAAAATTTTGTTCTTCATTACCCTAATTTTCTTAAAAAACAACTACAATTCATTGTACAGAATCCATTAATTTTGTGATGTGATTGCAAGACTATTTCCGATTACCAAAGACCTGTTGACCTATAATAAATCGACTCTTTATAGCGACTTGATAGCAGGGCTTTCTATTGCAGTAATTGTTATCCCGCAAGGGTTGGCATATGCGATGATTGCAGGACTGCCACCAATTTATGGGCTTTACGCAGCCCTTGTCCCCCAGTTCATCCACGGAATTATGGGAACCTCACGCCACCCGGCTGTTGGACCAGTCGCTCTTGATTCCCTTGTCGTTGCCATTGCCTTGGGAGCTTTGTCTTTGAGCGGAATTGGGGAGGTGGTTGCTGCTGCAATATTTTTAGCAACAACGGAAAGCTTAAAAAACGACTTCCACACTAGCCAATAATTGGATCGCCAAATACTTATACTGACAAAATGTCGGTATTTTTGTATTTTTGCTTGCATTTACAATTAAAATAACAGCTTTGTATTCTAAAAAACAACACTATAAAGATCCCAACCTTTACAATGGTGAAACTCTCGATGTGCAACATCTAAAAAACGATGGTAAAAAGATGTA
>CEUM01069681.1_pt1 | contig 100521 bp, 70 predicted proteins | sample 356421 | NCBI WGS metagenome assembly CEUM01 (sample SAMEA2622716, study PRJEB7988) | marine metagenome | biome: marine biome (ENVO:00000447); feature: surface water layer (ENVO:00002042); material: "saline water (ENVO:00002010), including plankton (ENVO:xxxxxxxx)" | depth 5 m
TTCACCCTCGCGATCCTGAAGCTGAACAACAACTTCAGCAATCCCAGGCTCGTCATCACCACGCTGTAGATCTTCATTCGCATCAAGATAAACAAATCCAGTCAACGAAGTGGTTGTTACCGGAATCACTAATTCGGGAGTGACAGCAACGACCGGATGATCGCCCACCTGAACTACATGACAAATCGGTTTCTCCAGCTTTCCACCTATATCCGCAGGTGGATTCTCCAGGTCGGCTGGCAAGATCAAAAACTCTTGTTTTGAATAAGACGAGTGCCAATTATTAATGCCATCTTTAGCGGGAATGGTCACCTCTGAGAAAAATGATTCTGGAGCAATAGAGGGAAGGTCCCCATATTTACCGATGACAGGGTCGAGAGACAAGGCTCCCGCACCAGTCACAGAAGTCGTATCTTCGTTAATCAGTGTTCCGCCAAAGATCGCGTCATCCCCATGGGATCCACAGAAGTAGTCATCATCCGGGCCGCCGTACAATTCATGAGAGGCCGAACTATTTACGTCTCCTAACAAGTGAGCGATTAGTACGTCATCACCGAATCCACCATATAATTTGTCAGCACCATCATGACCGATAAGGAAGTCATTGCCGGCCCCCCCTGCGAGCGTATCCTCATCATCATTACCCAGCAAAATATCATCACCATCTTGCCCAGCGATTTCATCGTTATCGCCAGCTCCATCAAGATAGTCGTTCCCTGAGCCACCGAATATTTTATCCGCGTCGTCTTCACCGTAGAGGCTGTCATTACCGGCAGCTCCATAGATGATGTCTGCGCCGCTGCCACCATAGACCGTATCACTACCAGGCCCAGCATTAATTTGGTCATCATGAGGCCCAGCCATGATCTGATCGTCACCGGCTCCGCCATAAACGTAATCCACACCATCAAGTGTTGTTATTACATCAACTCCGGCTCCGCCATCGACAAAGTCGCTCTCCGAACCAGTTTCAATCTCGTCATTACCTGTGCCGCCAAAGACAGCGTTAGCAGCGCTGGAACTACCTTTTAATTCGTCATCTCCAGCCTCACCCCAAAGCTCCCAGGCAACCGTTCCGGCACTGACAAGTAGCTCATCATTACCGGAGCCACCAAGAGCTATGCCCCCCAAAGAAGACGCAGAAGCAATTTCTAGTTTGTCATTGGAATTGCCGCCATCAAACAGAATATTTTCGATCTCTCCCCATTCATCACCCGTCAAAAGCAGGGTATCTGAACCGTAGCCACCGTCAAAATAGATCGTCTTGATTCCATCCAGCTCTGTTGTCATCGTCTGAATAACATCGCCATGATTGAACTCGATTGTCAGTTCATCTTCAGACCCCTTCAGCTCGAAATACTCATGGGTATCGGAACTACTGCCGCCACGCATATCACCAAATTGACCGGCATGAATAATCAACCAATCAGTACCTGATGTTAGCAGGTCGCCGCCTGGCGTTTCGAACTCAACTTCACCATTTTCAGCCACATGTGCCAAATTCCATTTCGGGCAGTGTTCCAGCTCAAACTCATAAAGCAAGATATCGGCGAGCGTCTTGCTTCCACTGGCAGACCAAAACCAAACATCCACTTCGTAGAAAATACTGATGAGTGCTCGCAACTGTCCCGAAATTTCGAAAAGACAGCCAAAGCCATCCTGTCGGATAATATTCGCCATCTCATCCAGATACATTTTCCCATCGTTATTGGTATCAGCCCAGTTTGCTTCGATATCAGCACGCAACTCGCCTTCAACACCGGCACTAACAATTAATAAGTCCAGAGCAGCACGCAGTCGTGCACCAATAGTAATCCCTAATTCAGCAACATCCGCCCCAGTATGAACACCTTCAAGATCGCCAAAATAGAAACCATCCAGGAAATTCCCTGTCTGTCGAAAGCGGGTATCCATCCCGACTGAAAAATCTGCGAATAAACCGAAATCAGCACCAATCCCTAAACTGATCGGAGGTGTCGCCCAGATAGGAAAACTCTTCGTATATTCAAAATTCAGATCAAACCTTGGTATATCCCAACTGACTAGATTGGCAGTCTGGCCCATCAGCAATTTGACGATATTCATCGGGTCTTTAATGATGTCCAACTGAATCCCAAGCCCGGCCAGCCCAAGAGGCCCCGGATCTTCATCCACTTTGGCAAAACCGGCCGAAACCGTCGCATTAGATCCGTTATTAGCTTGTTCCGTTACATTTTCGGCACTTTCCACATTACTTAGATCAAGGGTGTTCTCGAGATCCGATGGGAAGGGTTCATTCAGCATATCAACCGTTGGATTTGATGTCTGATCAAATTCAAAGCTGCCAAACTCGATGGCCATACTTTCGCCTTCTTCAAAGCTGGCAAGCATCTCTACGACATCCATGATCTGCTGAACAACACCAACGAACTTACGTGCCTTTTCACCCATTTCAGGATCTTTAGAGAATGCCAGATCCATCACCATGACTTTCCCCTTGCCAGCGAATTCAGATGCATCTGAAATACCTGGAACTTCCATGGTCAGAAAATCCACAATCGGCTTAACGGGGTCTAGTACTTTATCCACTTCCTTCAAGATCGGGCCAATCGTCTTGGTGAGAAAGTCTCCCAAGTCTAACTGAACATCTGTAAACCCAAACTTACCCGCGCTAAAATCAGTTTGAAATTGATTGCTCGTATCTAAATAGATCTCAAAATCAAGATCGGCCCCCAAACGCGTACTGATCGAAGGGATGTTGGAATTTATCCCCGCCGAGAAGACAAGACCTAACTCTGCTTCAAACTCAATCTCAGGACGAAACCAATCGAAGAATTCATTGGAGCCGATTTCACTGAGGGTCAGATGATCGTCGGTATTGATATCACTGATATCAATACCGATGGAGGCCGAAAGCTCAGTACCATCATTTTCTGCCTGCAGCATCAGACCGAATAGGTCGATTCCCATGGAGGAATCCTCACCCAAAGCTGCCTCAAAACCAATTTCTAGTTCTTTGCCCTGATGTGCAGCCGAATCTTCATCATTAGTAATGAAGTAGAATCCGGAGCTCTTATCAACACCAACACCAAGGTCGAATCCAAAGTGGAGGTCAAAGTTTATCTCAGGTTCACCCTGAACTTCAAACGGTAGACTATCCAGACTGTTCTTAAATTCCACCGTCTCGGAATATGTCCTACCAAGTGGAATATTACCGATACGCGCGGTACCACCGCCCACCAATGTCGCTCCATCCACATTGCCAATATCTCCAATTTCGAATTTATCGCCCTCCTCCCCAAAAGTGATCGGGACAATTGCTTTAAAGAACGAATAATGATCTTCCATGGCAATCGGAATTTCTAACCAATCATCTCCGAGTTGCTTGTAAACATAAGTATTACCAGCATTTATAGCTGTTAAATGGGCTTCTAGCTCTCCAAACGCAACGTCTTTGTCCTTACTTATTTGAGGGAGGTTTTCGACGTCACCAACACTAGCCTCCTGTGTATTACTAAAACGAAACTGGGACATGTCAATTAGATTTAGACCGCCCTCAATGAGCCAATCAGGTTCACTTTCGAGTTCACTAGCCAAATCAGCAAACAAGGATTCAAATCCACTGCTATTGGAGGTCATACCAGGTCCCAGTGCGGAGAATACCCATCCTGCAAGTTCGCCTTCAAGCACTGACAAAGGTTGACCACCTGCTTTGCACAATCGTTTCTTAAGCGGAGTCACAAACCCCTCTCGCAATCCTTGAACGAAGTCTGCCGGACCGGTAAGATCTTCGGAGTCGATAAAGGGCAACTTAGCTAGCGTTTCATCGCGCATTCCGGTTTCCAGTAATTCCAGAAACGCTTCCAACCCTTCAATAATCGTTTTCAAATTGAAGTCGATATTGGAGAGCATATTGTTCAATGCCTCTGCATCGATCCCTGCTCTGAATTCAAATTCAGTATCCGCCAACTCACCTGACTCACCGGTCATCATACCCGCTGCATAGGCAACATCCGGGGTCTCCGTAGAGCCAAAAAGTGTAGCCCCCATATTGGCTGTAACAAACCCGCTGGTGATTAAATTTAATGCAGTCGGCCCGAGGTCGATTAGATCATCGAAATTAATACCCCCCAAATTATTAACCGCATCAGCGACGTCCGCATCAGGGTTGTTCAAATCAAAATAAATCGATGCTGGCCCCTGACCGTCGAAAAATGTGTCTCGTGTTGGGTAGAAAACATCGTAACCCGAGGCACCCGCATCTGCTATTTCAACGGAATAATTCACCCCATCATTCGTAATAAGATCAAAGTCAACAGGATCCGTCGTTCCTGTTGCATAAACTCTGAACTGCTCGTCTTCGGAGCCATTCAGATTCCTATTCGTCCCATAAAGTGGTACCTCGGTTAACGGTACCGTCCCATGTGGTTGATTGAGCAGTGGCACAGCAGGCTTAAACAGGATTTCCTCCATATAGGAGAAATGCAGACCTTCGGAATCCCTCAGGTCACTAAGTGCCTCGATCTTAATACCGCCGCCAGCTTCGACGAGTTGATAATGTTCTTCAGAAACAACTTCCGGGGCCTCACTACCTTTAACTAAATGAATTTTCGCTGCCGTACCACCTTGCGGATAAAAGACAGCAGATTGATCGCCAATATCCAAACCGTTGGGGATCTCCTCCAGTGGTTGAATTTCTTCGGTATTGTAATAAACGGTTACTGAAGTGGCCGCATTCAGATTATCAAATGTCACTTCTGTACCTGAGACTGAATAATCGTCTGATGAGACAAGAGTGGGTTCAGGAGTAGTGGAATTGTCAAAAATAAACAAATAGTATCCGTTATCACTTGCCGGCAGCGGCGCTGCTAACAGATCAATTGTATTTGAATAATCAACCGTCAACTCTTCCTTAACGGCCTCGGCAATTGACAAACCAACCGTACCTTTCAATGCTTCCAATGCTCCAAAACCCACACTGGCTTTTACTTCACCTAGTACACTGGTGCTAAATTGCACCGCAGTGGGGGCGATAGGTGCATTCCCGTCGGTGATTAGAAAGCTTTCTAATCCATCAGCACCTTTTCCGATTCCCATCGAAAGCTGGACAAACCCATCCAATGTCAAAGCCATATCACCATCAACATCAATAGCAATCGGCCCGTAATCTGCAACATCGAGATGAGGAGTAAATCGCTCATGCAAAATTGGCCCCGGAGGATCAAACCTCAGCCCAACGAGCACCGTATCATTGGCTTCATCCCCATCCAAATCGGCCAATTGAAAATCAATATCAAATGGATTATGCGATGGAATACAATCCTCTGTTGAATAGAACGTCAGACAAACTTCTTCAGATACTTTCTCGCCCAACCGTTCGACCAAATTTGACATCGAAGGTATAAGGTCTTTCAGATCACTGATGGCCTGCTGAATATCATTGACCATGTTGGGCAAAGAGTGGGTATCTGAAAACGTGAAAGTATCCGTACCAAACGTCCAGCTATATTCGCCTAATAGCTCATCAAAAGTCGGCAAAAGTTCTCCGAGGCTAGTCACATCCGTACCTGATGTTGGGTCGACATATTCACCTATCAAGCTTTGCAAAAAAGTGCTCGATGCAATAAGTCGTGACAAAACACGATCTTCATCAAGGGTTGTGGCACTCTGAAGGAAACTGATACCGGTATTTAGTCGGTCTTTGATACGAGAACTCAAGTCAAATGAAACACCTGATTTATCATCAACCTGATCGGGAAGGTTGTGAACCAGTGACTGGATTTCACCAATTTTTGCATTGATTTGCTCTAAATCGAGCCCGTAAACTAACTCGTCTAATTTAATCAGGACCGTGTCCAGAAAGTCTAAACCGTCTGCTGCTGAACGATTCACAACAGGCAAATCCTCATTCAGCCAATCCCAATCCGGGTCACTACCATCTGCTTTGCTTTTAAGAAAATTAACCCCTTCCTTGACAGCCAGAATAATCTGATCAACCGTCAGTTCGCTCAGATCTTCTAGTGTCGTTGTGTCGGCACTAAATGTTAACCAACCTTCGTCGCCTATTTCGATACCTGGTACTGTATTTGCTTGCACTAACACCTGAGCAACGGGTGTACCTAAAACACCAAGGCTAAGATTTAGATTGGCAGGATCACCGCCATCTGCATCCTCTACTGTTAAGGAATAGTTAGGGCCATCCAGAAGCATATCTAAGTTGGAATTGGTTAGTTCGTCGAGATAAATCTTGCCGTCAGCCGCTCGATAGGCTGGATCCCGCAAAGAGATATCAAGATCAGCTGTCACCCCTAAATCTAACGAACCAACTGCCTCCATAATTCCCCAGGAAGCCACGATCGAAGGGGTTGCAGTTAACGTCCCATTAATACTGACGGTAGGTGCATCAACTCCGAGCTGCGGTTCTTCAATAAAAATGCGATGATGCAGTGGGCGGTCATCAAGCGCGAGACCACTATGGCCGTATTTATCGAGTACCGACACATGCCCATTGCCAACAACAGTCGGTTCTATTAAACGACTTCCAGTCGTCATGACGATTCCTAATGCCTCAGCGGTGCTCAGCGAACCTGAATCATCTCCAGAGTTACTGCTCAGTATTGGCGACAGGTCGTCGACTAACGAATCAGCAGAACTAATCTGAAACTCATAGACACTTTCAAATGTAAGCCCGCTAAACGGATTGAGTCCAATCTCGAGATAATCTCCAAGGACTTCTGTCCCTCCATCCTCAACAGCAGCTTCAAAGGCGCTAATCACATCGCCAATATTTTTGACTCCATCAAGCGTTACATAAAATTCTCGAGTGACGGGAACATCCACAAACGGATATTTAATCTCGAAATCTATGTCACTGCTTCCATCGTCATTGGTATCAGAGAGGACATCGTAATCAAGGTGCAGTGTATAAGAATATGGCGCCGGATCTTCCGACCTTACAATTTCATAAAGAAACGGTTTTAAAGCTTCGTCGTCAGGAGCACCTTGCGGAACAACAACAAACCCACTTTCGTTAGTGCCCCAAACGGGAGCCTCGACTAATGTTTCTTGGTTACCATCGACGATTTGCACATGCTCAGAAAGGTGATCAGTCACCGTAAAAACAACATCCGTTAAACCACTGATGAGTTCAGTAGCTCCGTCAAAGTCAAAGCCAAGTAAACTTTCATTGACGGTATCTGTAGACTTCAGAATGATCCGAGTAACTGAAGCATTGCTATTCGTCAGAATGATCTTACCGTCTGCCGAAACTGAGGCTGAAATAGATGATTCATAAAGACCTTCGTTCAAGGCTTCCTGAATGGCTGCATTTACATCTTCAGCTAACGTATAAATATCCGAATTACCTGTGGTGCTGGCTGCAGGAATGATCGCAACAAATCGGGTATGTTCAGGATCAGCTCCATCGTATGCACCTACCACTTCAATATCTAATTGAACATCATGGCTTAGCACAAAACCGGGAGGCACATTCTCTGCAGGCAATGATGCATCAATCCGGATGCCATCATAGTTATTAAGACTTATAAGGTCAGTACCCCGATCAAGAGGAACATTACGCCCTCCGGGTGTCAAATCGATACCAACCGTCGCGTCTAATACAGCCGACAGATCAACCTCAACATCCCCTTCCCCGACAACGTCAAGTGTCCCCAGAGATCCAAGCGATACCCCCTTGGTAAAGTCAAGGGGAACATCGACATTCCATTCAAAGCCCAATTCAAGGTCAAACATAAGTTCATGTGAGACCTCGTCATAGCTAACGGTCACGACGTCCGAGATCGGCAAATATGTATTAATCGCTGTCGCTAATTCATCGACAGTTTCGAAATTAAAAGTGTAGACCGCTAATTGAGGACCAAGATTAAGTCGCAAGTCATCATCGATAGGCCGTTGAGTGGTTGCCAACGTTCCAGCGGTATTGTCTTCGACTGTCAGTTCAACATACTCACGTTTGCTGGTAGAGATTATTACCAAACTCGAACCACCACCATCATTCTTCACACCTAACTCAATAGGAGCTGCAGAGCCTGAGGAAGACGAGCCAGTCGGTATTTTGGCCTGCAACTGTTTCAGCAAATCTTCGACTGACTCATTTTCCAGTGTGTCTGCCGCTGCGAGCTGAAGGTCAAAAACATAATCCTCGGCTGTCGCTAAGGTTTGATCGGTATCCGAATATCTGGAGGAAATCGTGAGATCAAGATCACTGGCCAGTTGTCCATTTTCAGGCAATATCACGATGGGAGCATTACCATAATGGTACAAATCACTAACCAGTAATCTGTCGTGCACACCCTCATCCACCGGCTTAATAATTACCCAATCGTCATCATCGAGGTCAGCGTCCAGCAAGTCCCCTGCCCCAGCATTGGAAATCGCAGCGTCCAATGCACTAATTAAGCCTATCGAATCACTAACAGACCCCGCACCTAAATTTAATTCAACAACGCTGGAACCATCGATTTGGACAAGATACTTTTCCGAAGCAAACGTCCAATTAGCAATATCATCCTTATGTACCAGTTTCAGCTGAGGATCATTACTAAGCTCTTCCGTTAAAGCGTGGAATTTTTCCGTGAAATCAACCGTCTGACTGATCGCATCACTGACGAATGGAATATCATCCGGAAGATTCAATTGCTCTGCGTAATCCTGAATCTTATGGCCAATAGAATTTAGAGCCTGAACAATATCGGACGGCGAACGGCCATCCGGAACAACATTGGCATTAATTTTAACCTGCGTTACATCGGTACCGTCGGACACTTCAATATAGAATGTCTCCATATAAGGACCCAGCATTGTGTAGTCCTGATAAACGGTCACCCTGCCAGTCGCTGCATCAACCCCTAATAATGCTGAAGGAGTATAAGGGTCTCCGTTGACAGATGACGGAAAGCCAAAGTTTAAGTCATCTCCATCAATATCAGTTGCAACTAAATCAAATTCAAAATACTGATTTCCCTCGAGCATGACATCGAGTTCGCCGGGAGTCACCAGTTGCTGATCCCCACTGCCAACATAATCAAATGCTGGACTATGGTTAGTCACAGTAAAAGTTTGCCCCGTGTCACTCGAATCGATCTCAATCGGTGCATGGCGAACATTCTCTTCTTCGGGGGCGGACCCTGTCAAATCATGTAATGCAGCAACCACCTTATAAGTGCCTTTAGGAATATCACTATCATCGATTGCAATCGTACCCGAAGCATCTGTACTGCTTGTTAAATAAATTTCCGTCTCGTCAACAGTATTGATTGCAACAAAGTCGACTTGGAAATTTGTATCTATCGGGCTAGTGCTATAGGTAATTTCATTAGACGGTGAGATCGTTAGGGAATCGAAAGAGGCTGTCTGATTGGTTATTCCCCAAGCACCAATCTCGAAATTATGCCTTCCATGCGGACCATGCGGAGCAACATCCACACTTTCCAATCTCCAGTGACGATTAACATCTACTCCGCTAAGCTTTGGGGTCAATTTGATCCCGATGGAATAATCAGCAACCGGAGGTGTTGTCGTTGCCGGCTCAATAATAGAAATCGCAAAGTTAGGATCCGAATTATCTAATGCAACTGTTGTGGAACCATCGACATCGGTCAGCACGAGTGTATCTATAAGATCCGGGATGAGTGTCTCATCAAATGCTGGATCAAGTTCGGAATTGACATAAAAGACAATACCCTGCACAGCCTCTCCCGAATAATCAAAGTCACTGCTGCTTGGGGGACTGGTTCCGGGAGTATGTTCCGCCCCGCCTGTAATCGAACTGTCAGCCCACCATCCGTTCAGCCAAAGATCGACATTATCCTGTTTGAAATAATAAACGGCACCCCACTCGTCCCCATCACTATCGACATACCAAACAGCGATGTGATCTTTAATATTGTTGTGATATTGGAAAGAGACTTTTCCCGTTGGCTTTCCTAAGAACGCTAACTTGCTACTAAATTCGGCAACATCCACCTCAGCACTGCCGTTAACTTTGACCTTCAGACGCGGAGCCATCGAAACGTCTATATTCATCGTTCCGCTGGCCAACTCATCACCGACTTCAACAGTGGCAGAGCCTTTGAGAGTTTTTTTACACCAATCATAAGTAAGGTCGAGATCGCTAGTGAGCAATGCAAAGTCTTCGCTTCCCACACTACCACTTAGAATTTCTAAACCGGTCGTTGTCGGTTTACCATCAAACCAATCTTCGAGTTCACTTGGTACGGAAATTGAGGTGGACAGCGAACATAGTTGTCCTACTGGTAATTCAGCAGCTAAACCTAGTTTCGCAAGTGTGAATTGCCCTGATTTGGGACCATCTCCGGTTAACTCATCCGGGATGGTCATAGAGAGCGTCGGTCCCAATGACACTTCGGCACCAATCAAAGCTTTCATGTCAGTATCAATATCAGTCAAGCCTAACAGTGCCTGTTGGAAATACACGGGTGACGTTCCTAGTTGCCACTGTTGCTCATAACTTAATGCAACCGTTTGCAGCGCTCCGTCAACCAATTGCGCGACACCTTGAAATTCTCCGATTGGGGAGTCGACTGTTAACTCGCCTTTATAGTTTCCATCAACCGTATCTAATTCAAGAATCCCTCCAACTGTTAGCTTTCCAATATCGAAAGGATCAACAGTCACACTAGCGACGGTATCTACCTTGATGCCTCCACTAGGACTTGTAGCCTTCGACAGTTGTATATATTTGGGCGCGTCATCATCTCCTTGGAGATCACCTGTAATGGTTATGTCCTTCCAAACATTTTCCAGTGCAACTTCGCCTGTCAAACGAATAACATCTAAGCTCGCGTGATAGGAAATTTTAGGGTCCGTTAGAGTAATTTTGGGATCGCCTGCTCCAGTCTGCCCTGGAATCAAATGAAAGTCTAAGCTTGGTAGATTCAGGGAAATATCTCTGGTTAACCAACGTCCCGACCGTCCAATATTCCAATAATTTTTGTCCTCAATGGAAAATAAAGGGTCGTCGACTACCATACTGGCAAAAGGAGACAGCCCAGCTCCGACATCTAATACATAGTTACCCTGTACGGTCACAGCGGTAGGTGCGACTCCGAAGCTATCAGCTGTGAAATCAAATACATCCATAAAATCGAGGTAGTCAATGGTGTCAACAGCAACAACTTCTTCGGTTTTGAGAGAACCATTCTTAATCGTCCAAGAGCCACTAGTTAAAAGTTCCCAATTCCCCTTTGCTTTTGCAAAAGTGTCGGCATTACCACCGCCGGAACCTTTAAATTCAATTACATTGGTGCTGTGATCATATTCGAGGATGGCGTTTTCGACTTTCAGTACTTTATCGCCGCCTTTCTGGGCGACATAAAAAACACCCATATCAACATAAGAAGCAGATTCGTCAAATTCTGGAATTGCCCCCGCATATCCTCCCTCTTTATGAATTTCTAAACGACCAGCCTCTATAAAATCACCGGCTAACAGCAAACGAGGTTCCAGCTGTTCCATTCGCATCGAACGACTATGATCTTCGAGTCCCTTCAAGAACCGGCGACGTCGCAAACGTTTCTCCCGATCCGACAGAGGAGTATTAGAAGAGGAATCTCTAAACAAACGCGAGAACATGCTCATAGCAAATCCATTGAGTTAAAATTAATGTTCTTGGTGGTGATAACGCGCAAACCTGCACTCTTTTCTTTTTTACACCAGTAAGTCCACAGCTTCTATAATCTACACAGAACTTTAACCAACAATGTTAACGAGAGACTTAGAGAGTCTCCGGAACACCCGCGTTCCACCTAATTAGGGCAATAAAATCTCGCGTAAATCTTCAATCCTGCTCGCGAGAGATAAGGCTTTAAGCACTGATGTAAGAGAAGCTAGACCCCAATGAGTCTGCGCTGTATTTTATTATTGGGGCATCAAAGCAAAGAGTTCGGACCTACATTAGCCCGAAGATTTTTCCTGATTCTTCAGATCCAAACGACAATCTGCTACCCAGTCTTCCCGAGTATATTCAATCACGGAAGTATCCGTCTCTCTAAGTTCAAGACGGTTCAAACGAAAGCCATGCTCGGTAATTTCAGTAAATAATTGGAAGGCGATATTTTCCACAGTCGAAGGAAAATCGAGCACTTTCATGCGAAATTCTTCACCATGCTTCTCCTGATGCTCCAACAAGGTCTGATAAAGTGGATCTTCACGATTCACAATGAAACAATGGTCGTAACAACCTTTGATCATCGGTTCGATTTTGTCATCAAAATCGCCGAACAAAGTCGACAATGCTCCGTCACGCTCGACTTCAAAAAAGCAAACTAGGCCATAGCGATGACCATGAAGGTTACGGCACTTGTCCAATAACTGTTCATTTCGGTGAGCGGCGTAAAACTTATACTGTTTTTGAATAATCATACTTCAACCTTTTAGACTACGAACTTCTTATCGTAATTCCAGTTCGACAACTTGCCAATCATCTTTTCCCGATAATCGAGTCACAGCCTCACTGTTTCCTACATGTATCCAAGTGACCGAATTTGTCTGAATTTGATTTAAGCTATAATTCTCGCAACCGAAAAACATTCCTCGCTAATTTCAGAAAGTTCTATAAATAGCATGTTTGATAAAGATCGAATACTTTTCCAATTGCATCGCACTCGTATACTTTCCCTTCAAATGATTGATCGAATCGATCATGAGAAATGGTTCGACATGCCGATGGGAATTACGCATGTCGCCTGGAACGTTGGACACCTTGCAATTGCTGAATATTTCTTAGGGCTGTTTCTAGTGCGTGGTTCACGAGATTCAGACGCAGCATTTATTCCGGAAACCTATCGCGAACTGTTTGGATATGGCTCCGTCGTTTCTCCTGACTCGACCATCTATCCAAGCCCAGCAGAATTACGCACTGTACTTAATCTGGTGCACGATCAGGTGATGCTGGAAACCAGGGAAATGCCTGCGAACGTACTAACCGAATCTTGTATTTTTGACGATCCCGAATTTGATCACCACCCAATCTTTACGACGAAGGGTGGAGCCCTAGAGTGGCTTACGCACCACGAGCATATTCACATCGGTCAAATAGGCTTTTTGCGCCGTACCTTTGGCGATAAGCCTATCGAATATCTGGACGAGTCCCGTGCCGGTAAGAATTTCGTGTAGTTTTACATAAGATCAAGATCGGATAAGGCCTATAAAATCAGTGCCATTAAAAAACCTCCGGCCTAGAAGCGCGAGGTTTTTTAGTAAGCCCGGATTTGTAGTCTTATCCTTTGAAAGCAATGAGTGCACTGCAGAAATGTTTGTTCTGACTACCGTTTCAACGAGCTTACCACCCATTCAATTCAGCGATCCTGCCCAAAATCCCGATCCCATAGCGACCCTGACGATTACCATCGTTCTCAATGTATTTCTTTACCAAAGGTAGGCCAGGTTCCCCCATCCATTCGAGCACGTTATGCAGCATGTCTTCATTGTGACATGTTCCGAAGAGCAGGTCGTCGAGGCAGGTGATCGCCTGATCTGACTGCCCAAGTTTGACAAGCGTCCAGGCAGCCATCATGCGGATTTCGTGGGCGTCGTCACTGAGCGCTGCTTTGAGTGCCGCAGTAGCAGGAGCGGATTGCTGATCCAACAGATGCAAACCAACAATTCCCCACCAGCGTAGACCTTCGTCCTCGTGGCTCAGGTAATTTACAAAGGTATCAAGATTGGTCTTATCTCGCGCAAGCGCCAAATCAGCGGCATCAAGATAAGTGGCAAGTGGATAGAGTTTCTCATCACGAACCATGTCATAAATTGTGAGCCCATTCTCTTTGGCACGACGTACACGCATTTGCTCAGGCAATAAACCAGAGTCATAGAGTTCTAGTTGGCGTTGGCGAAGGGCATGCTTGAGTTTGGCGATTCTTTCCTGATGCCTCTTAGCTTTGATGAGGTTATATACATTGTCGAAGTCCTTTTCGTTGTCAAAGAATTCCTCCGAAACACGGGGCTCGAAAAACCGACCGGTGATTTCATTCGTTTTACCCTCACGATGGTGTTGCTCCCAAGCCGGAGTGGCTTCGGCCTTCCAGAGATAGGCGAGATGCTGTCCAGCCGGTGCATAGGGCATATAGTTCTTGTGATAGGCATAACGCTTGTCACGTATGACACGGACACAATCGAGTCGCTCATCAGCACGCTCGCGAAAAGCGAGATGGTATGCCGGCTCCTGTTCGATGCCTTTGCCTAAAAAGACGGTTCCCTGAAACGTGTCTGGGATTTCTGCACCGGCGAGACTCAGCCAAGTCTTCGGCATATCAACAAAACTGACGAGTCGGTCAATCACTTCGCCAGGCTGATTTGCCGGATAAAGGTGCTTAAACTTCTCCGGAACACGCACTACTAGTGGGCAGTGAATGCCGCTGGAGTAGCAAAAACGTTTACTGCGAGCAAGCACTCCACCATGGTCAGAGTTATAAATCACGATCGTGCTGTCACTAAGCCCGTCTTTTTCAAGTTCAGCAAGACATTTCCCTACCTTTTCATCCATTCTTTCAACCGCATCAGCGTACTTAGCATAAGTCTTGCGAATCTCAGGCAGGTCCGGATGATAGGAGAATAATCTCATTGCAGCCGGATTGTTTCTGGTATTCTCGTTGTCACCATGAGCACGGCTCTCATGACTATCACCAATGTTGACGACTGCAAAAAAAGGCTGGTTGGCTTGCCGTTTTTTCCAGCCGTAGATGGTGCCTGCCCCTTTACCAACATCCCACGCATCATAATCATCACGACCACCGATATTGTAGTCCGTCTTGCCTGGATTGGAGGTGTGATAGCCGGCCTTTCTCAACAGGTCCGGATAATAGGAGATTCTATCGTGAGGAATTTCATTGCGACTTCTCATCGGTTGAGTGCCATTAGAGATGCCGTACATGCCGGTGATCCAGCAGGAACGAGTAGGCGCACACACAGCAGCATTGTCAAAGCAGTAACTGTAACGAAATCCTTCAGCGGCAAGTTGATCAATGTTCGGTGTTCGAGCATTGGTGCTACCGTATGAGCTCACCCAAGAGATGCCATTATCCTCGCTAGTAATCCAGAGAATGTTTGGCCTTTCTGCGGCGAAGCCAGAAGTGGCAAGTAGGAAGATGACAAAGAAAATTGAGGTGTTAAGGCTAGTTTGTTTCACTTATCGCTCGCTTATCTGTATTTGTTTTTTAAGTCTATTCAGGATTTCATTCATACTGAAAGACTGACGGAATTGATTGTAGCTAGTTTAGAGTTCGTTAGACTGCCGACTCCGTTCAAAGAGTCGACTTAGAGGCAAATGAGGGATCAGGAAATCATCCGTTCAAAAATCTTACGTTGCTCTATTAATGCTGAGATTTTATCGGCCGGGTTGGTCCGTGCTTCCAGCAAGATCCATCCTTGATAGTCCATCTCATTAAACTTTTGCATCAACTCCGGATAAGGATAATTACCTACATTGAGTTCACGTATATGAACGGTACTACCAAATCGGTCTTTCACCATATCAAAGTTTTCACCAAGCCCGGCACCATCGAGATCAACATCATTGGAGTTCCAACAAACCGTGGCATTGGGATGCGTGGCAACTTTGAAGATATCACGCACCACTGGCAGTTCACTTGTACCCCGTCCATGAACCTCTACGCGAATCTCCTGTCCAAGCTCCTCTCCGAATTTCGCCACTTCATTTAAGGACAAGCCAATTTGCTCGATGGTCTTTTCTCGGGGAACATCATTCACAAATCCATTCGGTTTGACTTTAACGCCACTGCCACCACAATCATGCATCAAGCTTAGGTATTCTTTTGTCAAAGCGATATTGGCTTTGACTTTGGCTGGGTCGTTTTCGTGGTATTGAGCATTGGACCCGTAACCGACCAACTCTACCGGGCTATCCGCGAAGCGTTTCCTGACCTCCGCTCTTTGTAGCTTTGATAATTCGGGCTCAACACCATGAGCATGTTGGGTACGCAATTCAACCCCCAGAACTCCTGATTTTTCACAGACATCCAACAAAGTGGGAAGATCCATATCCTTACCCCAAAGGTAAGTTACCAAGCCAAATCTCATGCCTTTGGCAGACTTATTAGGAGCATAGGCTGCGTTGGCTAAATGTGGAAGGTAACCAATCCCAGCAGTAGCGAGTAGTGTTTTTTTGAGAAATTGACGGCGTGGTTGGTTTGTCATAGTAATGAAATCCAATCTGTGAGTTGGTAGTAGCGTTATGGAAGGCAAGCAAATGCATTTGCCCATATAGCGAGTGTGTTTTGTATCAGTTTTAACCCACGTAAATTTGAGGATAGTCAAGAGTCGTTTAGTTTACGACCTTCTAATCTAAACTCAGCCCGAGGCATTTATTCAAGTAGCTTATATTTCATCATAACTCTGATCCAAGCACAAAAAAACAGCGTAGGGATTTCCTACGCTGTTTCGATCGCCCAATGGGCCTGGATGAATTAGTAACCCGTTTAATTTCTGTTAGCAACAGGCAGTGCAGCAATCTCCACAAACACATTGCGAACTACAGCCACAGGATTCAGAGCCGCAACAGCAGTTACATGCCATTGAGTTACACACGCATTTGCTATTTTTACAGCATTCACAAGAATCTTTCATTTGTTTCTCCTATTAGAGTTATCACAGCATTCCCAATCGTTTTCAAAACATTCAAGAAGACTACATTCAAAAGTATTCGTCGCTTCACAACCGCATGATTGATGAAACTGACGTAGTTCCACCAACATGCCATTCAAATCAGCTATTTTTTTTTCAATCTCCACGATCTTCTCGTTACAAACATTTTCAAGAAGCGACCGTGTCTTTGGGGAACAAAAAGTAATCTCAAGAAGGGATTCTGCATCCTTGAGCGTGAAGCCAAGTTCCTGAATTCTTTTGATAAACCTGATCTGACGCAGGTCTAATTCAGAATACTTTCGAAAACCGGACGTTCGGTCAGGTATCCTGAGCAGCCCCTTCCTCTGATAAAATCGGACAGTTTCAACGCCAACCCCAGCCTCTTTGGCCAGACCACCAATCGTCATTAGTTCTTGTAATTCTTGTTCCATGCAAGAATTATAACTCCGTACCAAAGTACAGAGTAAAGACTAGAGTCTAGTATTTTCGGGGATTTACCAAAAAATAAAAAAGACGAAAGTTCTTTTTATCACCGCCAAAATGAGATCACCCTTTCCAAACCTTCGCGGAAACTGAATGGGACAGCTCCGCTTAGATTCAGTGTTTGAGTTCAAGGGTTTTTAGAAACACATCAACGGCAAGCCTTCAACGTTAGCTCGAATCATGTGTTTTCGGCCTGCTAGCTTAAGGCTTCAGTTCAAGGACCGCCAAAATCGGCCGATGATCGGACGTTAATTTACCATTCAAGACGCGACTGAATCTAAACTGCCAGGCTTTCCGGGGGGCGGCAAAAATGAAATCAATTTCGATTGTCGGTCGTGTCGAAGAAAAAGTGAAGCGGTCCTGACTTGGTTTGACGGCAGACAAAGTACCTTTTGAAAGTAAGTCTAATGTCCGAGATTGAGGTTGATCATTAAAGTCTCCCATCAACACATACGGCAGGGTCAGATTGTCCAGATATTTAGCCAGTGCCTTTGCTTGTTGAAATCGAAAACTATCATCTTTAACCCAGTCAAAATGTAAGTTAACCACCATAATTTCACGATCATCGGGCAGCTGTACCTTACAGGCCAACGCTACGCGTGGTTCGTTTCCGGTGGGCAGTTTAATCTCATTTGCTGCCAAAATTGGATATTTCGAAAGAACCCCCAAGCCATACTTACCGCCCTGATAATCCATGAAGGAACCAAAGGCGGAATTCATACCCAAAGATTTGCCGAGAGTTTGAGCCTGATCGATCATGCCACTGCGTCTGACCTTGTTGTCAACTTCTTGCAAACCGATGAAATCGGCGTGTAGGTTATTTAGCAGTGCCGCGGTGCGTTCCAGATCGATGCGACCATCATTACCCAAACCGTGCTTAATATTGTAAGAGACCAAACGTAGGCTTTGTGATGACGTTGGTTTACACCAGGAAAACTCGGTAACCAATGCAGCATGGTCGGAGGGAAATTTTTGAGTATGTTCGTCGATAACAACGGCATCTCGGACTTCCAACCGGGAACCACGGTAATAAATAAAATCAATACGATCCTGTTGTTGTTTAGGAAAGCGTGGTGTCCATGTCCGATCCTCCTTGCGATTGACTTCGGGATGAATCTCACGCCATGCATCTCGAAACCCTACATCACTCAGGATATGACTAGTGGGCCAGTCGATTGCGACACCATCAAACTGATTGCGGAATGGCTTGATATAGTCGAGATGAGACATGCTATTAAAATCGCCTGCTATCACAATCGGAATATCTGCATACTTAGCATCACTGAGTCGCTCTTGAATTAAAGACCACATTTTCTGTAAATCTTCCCGCGAAGCATCGCAGGCGGATTTTATTGAATCCAAGTCATTAAAATCTCGGGTACCTTCTATCCAAATTTCTTTGTTGTAAGGCAACCAAATTGAATAGAAAGCAAGCTTACGACCTTCCGGCAATTCCAATAACGCGCCAACACACTTGAATTTTTCAAACACGGAAATATCTTCAAGCACTGGATAGCGGCTATGAATAGACACATTGGTACCACGGGGGTGAAAGTGAAACCCAAGCTGTTCACTGATCCACTCTCCCGAACCATAGGTTTCCTGCATAGCAACGATGTCTGCTTTGCTTTGGCGGATGACTTCTACGACACGTTGTGGCCCAATCTTCTCACCATCTTCACGACCGCCATGCCAGATATTCCACGTCATCGTGCGAAAAGATAGCGAGTCGTCAGCGTATCCGGATTTACCTATCAGTGACCAACAGGAGAATACTATCAAACAAACCAATAATTTCTTCAACATGCCCATTACCATTCCTTCCATCGGATGTACTGACAGCCTTAGGATTTGACCCTAACACATGAATAATTACTTACATCGTAATGGTATTTCAATATCGCCATAAATCAGCGGTAGAAAACAAACTAGAGAAACTACCAAACTGCGCGGAGACTTACCGAACACATATTTACTTCCCAAACCTATCCTGACATTGGGCCCGGACGGAAAGACAAGTTAATAGAGCAAGAGATTCATTTAAGACTTCTTATGGCCTCAGAGCGTGTGGAGATGCGAGATACTTTTATAAATGCTCTTAATCGGATCAGACGACTGATCTTGCTCAACATGACATTGTTCCACACCAATCGCTTCAGAAATCTTCATCACTTTCCGCATATCAATCGACCCGTTCCCCAGTTCTTTAAAGGAATCATGAGGAACTTGACTCTCGTCATAGAAAATCGGAGATCCTGACTTAAGATCTTTAAGATGAACCTGCGAAACACGACCATCCAGTCGCTTCAAGGTTCGATAGGGATCCCAGCCTCCGATCTTCACCCAAAATACGTCCAATTCAAACTTGCAATTTTCAGGGTCAAAACCTTCTATGAACAAATCAAATCCTGTTTTGTCACCTTCGAGTTTCTCGAATTCAAAAGCATGATTGTGATAACACAATTGGATCCCTGCCTTTTTACACATCTCTCCAAATTGATTAGCGCGTTCAATATGGGCGTGGAACTGATCTGCTGTCTGACGGAAGCTTTTGCCAATATAACCAAATACAAGGTGCTTCAATTCCAGTTTCTTTGCATCCTCGATCACCGATTCCAGAGAAGGAGCATTTTTGTTTTTCGGGTTACAAATAGATTGCCAATTGATGAACGAGGACGTCATTTTCAAGCCAAGGTCCTTACAGAGCGTCTGGAGTTCGAGGCCCTGATCGACACCACCAAATTCAACTTGTTGATAACCGGCATCTGCGACCGACTTTAGTGTTGCCTGCTTATCTTGCTTCAATTCGTTGCGAACGGTCCACAACTGCAGACCAATGGTCGCTTTGTATTTTGAATTTTCCGGTAACGCCATAAGTGGGCGGGCGAGAGAAGTCGTTAAGCCGAGAGCACTAGATCCTGCTGTTGTTTTGAGAAAGTCTCGTCGTTTCAATTTTTTGGCTCCATCTTCAATTACTGATTGCCCGAAAGCTTTGATAAATGTTTAGTTTCCTGATTATTGTTTTCGACTTTCCCCGGCGTAACGTCAGCTTAAAATTCCAGCGTCATCTGCGTATAAAAGAATTGCGCATCACCGGAATAAGGTGCGCCCGGGGTTGTTTGATAGTACGCACCCGCAAAGAAGTGTGCATACCCGAGTTGGAATTTCAGCCGCTCGTTCAGCTTGAGAGTTGCCAGCAAGTCAATTTCATGACCCAAACTGCTGCTACCTGACGTATTCGCCCCGAGTCCTGCAAACGGAGTCATGTTGGTGTTGTAGGGAACATCCGCACGGTTGGCGAGACTGAAATAATGATAGTGCACTCGCAGTTCAAGTGACTCGGTTGGTTGGTAATCCCATCGTACATTGACGTCATTTAGATTGCGACGTCCAAATAAATCGATGTATCCAAGATGACGATGGGCGCGTGGGAAGTAATGGTGCCATCCATTCCCAGGAGTATCACTACCAGAGGCCCACTCGTAGTAAACCCACAATTGACCAGGTATTTTTCCTTGCAACTCGGTTCCCAATCCAATGACAGCTAAACCAGCCAGATGTTTTGTCTGATCAGGATTTCGGCCTGCCTGCACACCACCCTCAAACTCATAAAGCAAATCACCGCGTGCCCCTTTTGAATGGAAACCGAAGGTGTCATATCGAGCATCGATATTATCTAGTTCCAGCGTCAACCAGTAGTAACTCCGCGTAATCTCTTCATTAACCTGCTGGCGGGTGTTGATACCGTACAGACGGACGTTATTGTTTGTCTGATTGAAATCATGCCGTTGCATAGATAGCGGATGAAGATAGTATGCATCCAGGTCGAAGTTTTCGTTTTCCAGAGAAAGCTGCAGGCCGTCAAATGCTCGACGAGTATTCGCCCATTCCCCTTCACCAACCAAACGCGTCGAACCGATATCAAGTGACCGTCTCCCCAACGTTGCCTGAAGACGATCGCTAAGTGCGATTTCAGCGTAAGCTTGATGAAGATCCAGACGGTCAACTTCATTACCACGCGATGGGAAGTTCTCCATACTGCTTTCTGCATCGAGCATTTCGACGTACAGATTCAGGTGTTCATTAAACTTTGCATCCATCCATAGTCGTGTGCGATATAGTATGAAGTCATCGTCGGTTCCGGTTAGACCAAGCGAGTTGGCAAGGGTTGGCGAGGGACGGTGATTATTCTCATTGTGGTAACGCATGCGGAATTCACCGCCTAATTCGAATTCGCGAGTCTTTTCCTTGGCTGAGTCGAGTCCTTCTGGCAGAGCAAGTGTGTTCATCGACACCAGATTGATAGGCGTTTCATAACCACTCCTACCTGGTTCGACCGAACGACTCTGTGCCAAGCAAGGAAGCGATGGACAAATTACTAACAACAAGATGTTAATAGATAGTTTTTGATAATAATCGCACATAGATCAAGCTTACCCCTCTTAGGTAAATATCGGTTTATTAAGGGTAAAAATTGATTCTTACAAGTGAATCAGCAACAACCTATTGCTGATTCTACTTTCATATTTTTGCGAAGTACTTTCCGGCCACTATTCTTTACTCTGTTTGTTCTTATAGTCGCTTGGGGTATCGAATAGATTTGTTAGACTGCGATAGCAGCCATACCGTTTACAGAGAAGACATTCCTAGGAGAACATCTGAATGCGACTAACTTGCATTATCCTAATTCTTGCTTATTACACCATGAATTCAGTTAAAGCTGGTGATACACCGGCATTTCCAACCGATGTACCACCCATCGTTGGGAGTGCCATTGCGATTCCTGATAATGACTCTGACTATTATTCGGTAAGGCTAACGGTCCCAAAAATTCGATGGTTTGTGGTTGGCGAACGCCGACCGAAATTAGAATGGCCTACACTCAAGGTGACTGCTGAGAGTACCACGCTGGATCTTTTGATCTTTAATGATCGATCAGAATCGGCGTCGCTGTCACAGCTAAGCGAAAATGCTCAAAGCCGTATTGTAAATCTGGATGGTAAACGTCTCAGTAGTAAGGAAGTGTTAAAACGACTGAAGTCGAGCAAAGCTGTTTTGATTTCGGTATCGGGCAAGATGCCCAACGCCTATCACCTTCAAACCACAAAGCCGGACACAATGATCGCTATTCTTGGCATTTCGGCAGACATGCCAAGACCCAACTTATTGCCTCAACCGTTGAAAGATTAACGGTATGAATGATTTTGTCATAAAAACCAAACGAATCGGATTACGCAAGTATCGTCCAACCGATTTGGAATCATTCGCTGCGATAAATGCTGACTCACGAGTTATGGAATTCTTCCCTGAATTTGCAAAGCTGTCGCCGGCTGAAGCTGAGGACGTGATGGAACGTATGAACGCGAGGATTGATCTGCAGGGGTTTGGTTTTTGGGCAGCAGAAAATCTCGACGATAATCAGCTGATGGGTTTTATTGGAATGCAACAAGTTCCATACGAAACGGAATTCACGCCGGCCGTTGAAATAGGGTGGCGGCTGGCCGTTGATTATTGGGGAAAAGGGATGGCAACAGAGGGTGCTGAAGCTTGCTTGTCTTATGCTTTTGGCGAATTAAAACTCAAGCAAATCGTCTCATTCACGACTCCTTTGAATGAGCGATCTATACGTGTCATGCAGCGTTTAGGGATGACGCAGCGTGGCTCTTTTGACCATCCATTAATTCCTGAGGGGCATCTACTTCGTAAGCATGTATGGTATTGTTTAGAATCAGCCGATTATTGAGAAGCATTCTGTACTAGATGGGATGCTGAATTCAAATCCTGCGAGGAAATTCGGTAAAGCGTTGGTGCCTCGATTATCATGGCGAGGTCGTTGCAAGTGACCATTGAGCGAGAAATTTCCGGCTTGGTAGTCATTTGGTAGTCAGGACAGACACAAAAAAACAGGAGCTTCCAACGTGATACCGGAACCCCCTGTTTCATGTAGTGCGGATGAGAGGATTTGAACCTCCACGCCCTTGCGGGCACTAGAACCTGAATCTAGCGCGTCTGCCAATTCCGCCACATCCGCATGTGTGATTTGACACTGTCATTATCGACTCAATCGGCTACTTGTGAAGTAGGCTGCACAGAAAAGTTGAGGTTGCTGACGGCATTTTGACAGCATCAAAATCCAACATAGTCACTGGGTTCGTTTGGGCAGGTAATTAAGAAGCTGGTCGAAAAGAGCTTGGTGTTGTTGAAAGGGAGTCCCGTATTGAGAGCCCTTATAAAATGTTCCATAAAGAATTCTTCAAACAAGCAAAACTAAATCCAAAACCCAACTTATTAAAGGGATGTCTGTGGATATCGAATTGTGGAAATCAAAAGTCGTCTAACACGCAAGTGCCACTATCTGGACAAATTGATCGACGAATTAGCTCAGAGGCGCAAAATAGAAAAGATCCTACGTTCATAGGTAGACATTACTACAACCTAAGACAGGACATTTCCCTAGCCACCAGGGTTATAAGCAGCCTCTAGTTCGCCGGCATCTGCCATCGCTTTGAATGCTTTGAGAGAAACACGAATTCCGTCCTCAATTGAAGTCAACGACATCGCTGGAAATGCCTCCAATGCTGCCTCGGCATCCAGATCGTTAACAAACGGCATTCCCTGGGCACCCTCTTCGATGCCGACGTCTACATTTTCCAATCCCAACTCTCCGCCCACCTGCTGAATCGTTCGGATAAACTCTTCCGTGTGTACGGTGATTCCTCGTAGATTGAAAGCTCCGTATCCTTTGAACGGACTGATCGCGGCTTCAGCAAAACCAGCTCCGACATCGCCTACAAAGTGGAAATGTTCGCGCCCCTGATAGGGCATCCTGAATCGCTGCCCCGCCGCAGCACATTTCAACATCGCAGTAGGAGCCGAAGTCATACCCAAATCGCGCCCAGGACCGTAGCAAGTGGATAAGCGTATACAAACGGTGGGAATCCCCGTTTCACGATGAAACGCTTGTCCCATTCCTTCATTACAAATCTTCCAAAATCCGTAGAGATTGGGAGGTAGGTAAGGGACGTCGGTAGTCACCGTTTCTCCCGGGTAAATTTCGCGCGGTCCGTAAACTGCAGAACTGGAAGCTAAAACCACCCGCTGTAACGTACTGCCTAACTGACTGGCTGCCTGAATAATGTTCCGAGTACCGATCACGTTCACTTCCATGCCCTGCAGCGGGCGTGCCATACAATCCGGAGTCTGGAAGGCAGCTAAATGAATAATCAGATTGGGTGCTACCGAAGAAATCGCTTCCTGGACCTGAGCGAGCGAAGTGATGTCTCCTTCAATGAATTCCAAACGATCATGATAAGACGCTGCGATTCGACTGAAATCCCTCTTGCGGCTCATGCCCACCACTCGTTGTATACCGTGGTCCAGTAAGTACTGCACGGTAGCCGCCCCAATACATCCTGTCGGTCCTGTCACAAACGCTGTCGTCATTTCTGATCTTCCTTCTTATATGCCGCCATAGATGATGCGTTAATAACGTGGTTTGGTTCCATCAATCTCCTGACTCCAGACATCAATGCCTCCGGCCATGCTTTGAGCCTGATCATAGCCTTGATTTCTCAACCACTGAGCCACCTGCAGGCTCCGACCACCATGGTGGCAGTGAATCACGATATGGCGATCCTTATGAGGCTCCAGTTCAGCCACTCGCTCTTGAATCTCGCTCATCGGCAGAAGCTCGGCTCCCTCGATATTCACGAAATCCCATTCGTTTTGCTCGCGACAGTCCAGAAAATGAAAATCTGCCTGTTCTTCCAATAACTGCTTGGTTTCCGCGACGGTAATCTCCAGACCCAACTCACTCATAAGTGACACTCTCCAAAATCACAGTTTCAACAATTCGACGTCTACATAAAACGACTCAAACTGTTATGTTCTATCTATGGCCAGCACGCAATCCATAGACGCTGAAAAAGCCCGAGAGTTTGCCGTTGAAACCGTGGAAACGCTTCGACAACACGGGTTTATCTCCTATTGGGCCGGTGGGTGTGTGCGCGATTACCACCTTCAGCTAACGCCCAAAGACTACGATGTAGCAACCAATGCCGTTCCGGATGAAATCCGCAAACTGTTTGGTCGACGCCGCACCTTGGCTATCGGAGCCTCGTTTGGTGTCATCACGTTGATTGGTTCCAAGCAACAGGGCAACATCGAGATCGCCACTTTCAGAGAAGACGTGTCTTACTCGGACGGCCGTCGTCCAGACCGTGTTTCCTACAGTACGCCTGAACTCGATGCACAACGACGGGACTTCACTATCAACGGAATGTTTCTGGATCCTCTGACTATGGAGACCATTGATTATGTTCAAGGGCGAGAGGATCTGGGAAATCAACTCGTCCGGGCAATCGGCATTCCTGCAGAGCGATTTGAAGAAGATAAATTGCGAATCTTTCGAGCCATTCGATTTGCCACCACGCTAGGATTTGACATCGAAGCGGAAACGCTTCAGGCTGTCTGCACGTACGTTGAGAAACTCAGTCAGGTATCCAGGGAACGTATTCTGGTCGAATTGGAAAAAACGTTGGCTTCTCCCAATCGTTTACGGGGTCTCGAGTTGCTGCAAGCCACAGGAGTCCTGCCCTATGTATTACCTGATACCACTGCCGATGAAGACCAAGTGGAACTTGCTAAAGCTGTACTAGCTTCTTTGCCGGTTCACCATAGCGCCTTAACCTTTGCGGCACTCTACCACACGCTGGCTCCGCAACGATCGGCCAAGGATGTGAAGAAAACACTCAAATCCATGAAGGCATCCAACGACATTGCTGAAGCTACGTTTTGGATTCTCGAAAACTTCGAGACGTTGCTACAAGCCGGCTCAACCCCCTGGCCCAAGATTCAGAGAATCCTGATTCACCAGTGGGGCAGGATTACATTACAACTAGCTCGTGCGGTCGCCGAAGCCACCCAGTCTGCCTTAGATGGCGTTACATTTTGTGAAAAAAAATTGCAGTTGGCTGAGCAGGAATTGAATCCTGCTGAACTGTTAAGCGGAGCAGATCTCATCCAATTGGGCATGACACCCGGCCCCGCATTCTCTAATGTTCTAACTACAGTGCGGGATCAACAATTACTCGGCAATATCACCACGAAAGTGGAAGCCGAGGCGCTGGCACGTTCAACTTATCAATCCATTCATTCCTAATGAGTATCCATCATGGAACCGACAGACTACATCAAACTACTTTCACGGTGGGGACACATCTTACCGGCAGTCATTCTAGTGGGCGGTTCCATCTTCATGCAAACCACTCTTATCCCAGCCCTCAAAGACAGCGATGATGCCAATGACGTCAAAGGGACGATTAAGCGAACCTGGGCGAAAGTCATCATGATCTGTGCTGGCATTATTATCATTAGTGGCTTCTATAATGCGTACATCGCATTTAAGGGCGATCCGAAACCCACTCCGGTTTATCATGCTGCCTTTACCGCAAAACTCATCCTGGTCGGAATTGTCTTTTATGTCAGTTCGCTATTATCGGGACGAAGTGAAGTGGCCATTAAGTTTCAGGAACAGGAAGCCAAGTGGGGTAAAATCAATATGATGGCGGCGATTCTGGTAGTGCTCTTTGCAGGGCTCATGAATGTCGCCCCTCGGGTTGCACGCGATATTCCAAATTCCGACAACTCCAGCCACTCGACGCTTATGGCACCAGAGACAACGACCGTGGACATCAATTCTACTGACGAAGGGTAATCTGAACGATGGACAAGAAATCCAAGAAACGTCTTGCCGTGATTCGCAAAAAACAGAAAGATCTGCAACACAGAATTGTGTGCGTCAAGCAACAAAACGATGAACCAGGTGAACTGGAAGCGTTAGAAGCCGAGTTGGCGAAGATTACCAATGAAGCAAACGAGCTAAAGAACTCCTAGCCAAATCCGCCGGGACCTTAGCCCGCTTTATTAGCACGGTAGACGGCAATATCATCAATGCCATCACCATCAAAGTCACCTACGACAGGTCGATCGCCGGCTTTCCCATGCTGGAAAACCTCGTCTACGGAATCGAAATGTCTATCTCCGTTTAAATCAAGCTTCCAGGTGCCATCGCGATAAATTCCCAGTTCATCGATTCCATCTCCGTTGAAATCTCCGCTGACCGGAAGGTCGTCACTGCTTCCGAGAGAAACGACTTCATCTCCTTCAGAGATACGTCCATCTCCATTTAGATCGAGTCTCCACTGGCCATCCCGGTAAGTTCCAATATTTACTACGCCGTCACCATTCCAGTCGCCAGCCACAGCAATTTCATTCTGACGACCGTACTTAAACACATGATCCACCACATCAGCTCGAACTTGCCCTTGTGAGGATTTTTGTAATAACCGACGGCGTGATGCAGCATCGGTGGGTGGAACATTTTTAGGCACATGCTTTTGCAGTTTATTGGCAGCATCCGGCAAGCCAGGATCCTGCTCTACGACCTCACCATCGCCCGGCCATTGAAGTCCAAAGACGCCAATATCATCTTTACCATCTCCGTCCCAATCGCCGACGACCGGCTGATCTTCATGATTCCCCATCCGGGCCCACAAATCTTCTTCATCCCAACGGCCGTTACCATTGATGTCGATAAACCAGTAGCCATCGATGAAGACAGCAACATCGGTTATTCCGTCTCCATTAAAATCTCCAGCCAGTGGAATAGCACTTGGATCTCCCATCACCACTTGCTGCAAGTCAATCTCATCGCCGAATACAGAGACAGCACTCCAACTCCCGGAATCAAGTGTTGCAGCATCCCATCGCTTTTCAACCGTCAGGGTGGTGGTCGATACCATACTCAGTTGGCCCACGGCAGCAGGCTTCAGAGCTCCGCGAGGGTTCCCGCCATCAATCACACTCAAGTGCCATGCATTCGCTTGTAAAAGAGTGGTATTCTGCCCTGAGTAAATCGGGATTTGCTGACCAACCTGTAAATCCTGACGATTATCGTTACTCGTTGGTTGGATGATGCCGGCCGGTGCATTCACAGTACCAACACCGGTTACTGTTGAACCTCCGTGGTTTGACGTGGGCGGCGTGGGATCCAATGGAGGAGTCACGAGAGGAACAATCTCGGCCTGATATTCGCTAAACAGATAATCCGTTGCGGTTTGACCAGCAGATATCTGAATCTGATGAATGGTGTCCTGGGCTGAGTCTACCTGTCCTTGTCCGGTTCCGGCATAGTCAGGACCATCACGGTATCCTTCCGGCTGAACTTCCTGCAACATGTATGAGCCAGGCAATAAATTCCTAAAGACGAACTCCCCACGAGAGTTAGTTCTGGTAGTCTGTTGATCGCCGGTGGCTTCATTCGACAAAATCAGTGTGACATTCCCGATTCGCTGATCGTCTGAGTCTAGCTGGCCATTACCAGGGAATCGCACCTGTTCTTCGGCGTGAACAACAATCGAATCACCATCCTGAAAAACGACTCCAGTAAGATTCGCAGGGCGAATTTCTGTAAAGTTGTAATCGACCGCTTGGTCACCTGCAAGCAAGACTATAGGGCCTAAGCGATCTTCATCCACCGACTGTCCTTGCGCCACTCCGTTCACTGTTCCCGGTGTGTCCGGTCCGTCGAGATATCCTGAGGGTGTGGTTTCTTCAACCCAACACGAACCAGGCAGAACCTCCTCAAAGAGGTATTCACCATTCTCCTGAGTCACGGTCGAACGAGCTAATTCACCGTCATTACAGACGAGTGTTACGGTGACATTACCTAGTGGGCCATCGGATTCAGAGGTGACGACGCCTCGCACGTCGGAAAAATCTGTTTCGGCGAAGTCTACCTGTACGACATCACTTCCGCCTGCGGCTACGATAATCTCCGAAACCGTGTTGGGATTAATTACCTTCCCTACCGGAGTGTCCTCGAGCAATCCTGCATAGGCGGCACTATCAATCAGTCCACCCGGTTGGACTTGTCGGACTTCGTAGATTCCTGTTTCGAGGCCGCTAAAACCATACGCACCACTCGCATTAGTCGTCGCGTAGTGCCCGGTCGATACATAACCATGGTCCTTGAATTTCCAGAGTTCGATTTGTACATCTTCTATTCCGTAGTCTTCACTCCCCCATGCTTGATCATTATCCAAATCCATAAACACGGATCCTGAAATACTGATCGGGAGGGGCGTTTGAATCGTTGTTACAAATGCCGCAGCAGTTCTATCACGCATGCCACGGGCGTCATCTGCCGGCAAATCGAGTCCTGAATCGATCAGACTGGCGTCATAGCTATTGCGGAATACTCCCATAGCTCCGGCGTCTAGATAATGAGGCGCTGAAAACTCAGCCACGATCTTCACACCCTGAAACTCGACGCCGGATGTGATTGGGTCAATTCCTTCATTACGTGTCTCAGGTGTCCCCCCTAAGGCGATCTCAACTTCATCCACGTCTAATTCCACCACAAGTCGGTCACCAGCAGCGAAGTGTTCGAATTCCAAAATCAGTGAGCTGCTTCCATCCTGAACGGTTGCAACCACTGCGGCCTGGGTATGTTGTGCTGTTAATTCCCTGACAGTCAGTGGAAATGCGTGGTCAGCACCAAGGCCGTTTTCAGCCACATCAAAGACGATATCACCAGCATCAAATCCAAGGTCATTGTGATCGCCATGAAGAATGAGACGTGTCAGTTGGGTGTTGGGAACCCCCTGGTCAAATGTAATTTCAAGCGTATCACCACTGGCGTCTGACCCTAGATCATTCTCGGTGTACACAACCCCGAGCTGTAGGACATCTGCTGCTAATAAACAACGTGGTTCCAGAACCTCATAACCACCTAGCGGCGTATCGATCGCTGAGCGTCGATGTGAGACGCTGCGTCGCAGAAAAGATTTCAAGGTCTTCTTAACTATCTTCATAATTCACTTACTTCGCTGCGGTCGGCGATTGCTCACTCACTCGAACTCGCATAGGCTCAACCGGCCCTAAAGACCAGATTCTGACCGACGTATCGAAGCTTCCTGAGACTAATGTCCCTCCCAACCCGTTAAGTCGGGAAATGTAATCCAAAGAGGTAATACTTCCAGCGTGTCCCTTGAATACTTTCCGAATGGATTGGCGTTTTAGATTCCAAACCGAAATCTGATTATCGGTGCCGCCGACAGCCACTTCGTTGACATCGCCACAGGCAGCCAAAGCGAAAGGGACAACTCCTCCAAGAGGAATCCGATAACTGGCAGCAGCATTTTCCAAATCCGTAACAAACATGGTTCGATCGTCCGAAACGCTCACTATCAATGCGTCGCCTTGAAGAAAGACTAGATCTCTGACTCGTTGACGATGCGCTACCATCGCTCCCAGTGATTGCCCGCTATCCACCGACCAGAGTCGAATGAAGCCGTCGCGTCCACCGGTGGCGATCGCTTTACCCGACTGCGAAAATGCCAAGGCCCGAATATCGTCAGTCCGTCCATCCAGCTGATGTAACACATCTCCACTTTCCAATTCCAGCAAAGTGATATGGCGTGAGAACCCAACCAATGCCACCTGACGACCGTCTGGTGATACCGCCAGTCGCGAGATGCGATACCCGACCTGAGCGACTTTACGAAGCAACGTCCCTCGAGCTGTATCCCAAATCAGGACACTACCATCGTCACCGGCTGTAAGAACATGACTGGTGTTGGGTACAAACGCTGATGTGCGGACCCATCCTGTATGACCTTTTAGTTGTTTAATTTGAACACCGCTGGCCAAATCCCAAACTCTTACAACGTGATCATCACCACTGGTAATCAACAGCTTGCCGGCCGAATGCAGACTCACCGTACTGACGACCGGTTGATCACTGTCGACAGGAATTGCCTGCGAAAATTCCTCTTCGGCACTCGCAGAAATCACGAGTAGCAACAGGGCAGCGATATATAGAAACGTGCGGATTTTGTTCACTCTGATTGCTTCCGTGCAATAACGTAATACGAGGCAAACGATACCTCTTTTTACGTATCGACGTATTCAGCGAGAGTGGCAAGTAATCACTTAATAGCTAGGAACATAGCAATTAGCCGGTTGTAACGATTAAGACTTTTATAAGGCTACAGTCAATGGCCAACCAAAATCAGCGAACATCAAAGAATGCAAGCATGCCGCTGCTGACCATGAAAGCTTATGAGACGACGTGAATTATCATCAATAGGCACAGAATGATCATATATATATTTTGCCGCGATTGAACCCGAGAATTGGTTCAGGGGAAATACGATGAGACTCGACTACTAAAACTCGCGGAGTTCCGGCCCGGTATACACCTGGCGAGGGCGACAAATTCGCTTCGTAGGCGATGCGTGTAATTCCTGCCAATGAGCAATCCAACCCGGCAGGCGACCCATGGCAAACAACACGGTAAATAACTCCACAGGGATTCCGATAGCTCGATAAATCACCCCGGAGTAAAAATCCACATTAGGATAGAGTTTCCTCGCAACAAAGTACTCATCTTCAAGCGCCACCTTTTCAAGCGACTGAGCGATTTCAAAGAGTGGATCATCCAGATCGAGTTTTTCCAACAGGACATCACAAGCGCTCTTAATAATACGAGCTCGTGGATCGTAGTTTTTATAAACCCGATGCCCAAAGCCCATGAGTCGAAAACCATTTTCTTTATCTTTTGCCATACCCACATATTTGGCAACGTCTCCACCGTCGGCGGCGATGTCCATCAGCATGTTGACACAAGCTTCATTGGCTCCACCATGAAGCGGTCCCCAGAGGGCACAAACACCAGCGGCAATTGAAGCATACAAATTCGTGTTAGCTGAACCAACCACTCGAACGGTCGATGTACTACAGTTTTGCTCGTGATCCAGATGGACGATTAGCAGCAGATTAATTGCATCCACGAAATCAGAATCGACTTCGTACTGACCTTCGTCATCCGCAAACATCATCGTCAGGAAATTCTCGACATACCCAAGTTCAGGATTGGGCGCGACAAATGGCTTACCGCTGCGGTGACGATGAATTGCTGCAGCGATTGTCGGAAGCGTTGCGATCAATCGTTGTGTTGAATTTTGAACTTGTTCAGAGTCGAGAGGATCCACCTGATCCTGATGATGGGTTGATAAAGCGTTGATGCAGGATGCCAACATCGCCATCGGATGAGCATCACGAGGGAACGCTTCAATCAGTTGCTCCATGCCTGCTGGCAATTGCATATCTGCAATAACAGCCTGCCGAAATGATTCTCGTTGTTCTTCCGATGGAAGTTCGCCGTTAAGTAGCAGTAGCGTGGAATCGATAAAGTCACACTTCTTGCAGATTTCCTCAATCGCATAACCGCGATATCGAAGGATTCCTTTTTCGCCGTCGAGAAACGTAATGGCACTTTGAGTGGATCCAGTATTTACAAAGCCTTCGTCGAGCGTGATGTATCCTGTCAATCCACGCAGCTTACTAATATCAAGCCCTTGTTCGTCTTCGGTACCCACGATCACAGGAAGTTCTAATTCATGTTCACCGACCGAGAGTTTTGCAACATCCGACATACAGTGCATTCCTTGGCGTAAAAACGGAGCTAGATTCAATCAATCTAAGATGCAACTAATTCAATTCTTTGTCCCTTCAATATAACATTCTGAAATCAATTTAATAGCCGACGTAAAGACATGTTTTGAACAGCCAATGAAAAAGGCCTCATCATAAGTTCGACTTATAATGAGGCCTTGATTTGGTCTATTTAACGCTTGCGACTAACGCATGAACTACTGACGCTCGGCCTCGAAACTGTTCCAAACCGGAATGTGGGTTTTCACTTTGGTAATGTACTTCTGAATCGCTTCATTTCTTCTCTCGTTTTGAATCGCCTGCTCAATCTCTGACTGAACCTCAGTGAACTTCTCGCGATTTTCCTCGCGATGCTTCTGCACGCGCACAATGTAAAACCCATTGCCATCTTCAATGACCGGGCTCATCCGGTTAACCGGTAGGTCGAAAGCAACTTCTTCGATTTTTTCACTGACCAGATCTCCTCGTTCAATCAACTCATACTTGCCGCCGGACTTTGCTTTCGGACCTTCGGATTGAGCAATCGCTACCTGATCAAAGCGAGCTCCCTGCAGCACGCTGTTACCTAAAGCACAAATCTTTTGATACGCCTTCTGTTTGGTTTCGTGATTCTTGAATTGAACAGTTAGCTGCTCGAATGAAATCGCTTCTGTGATCTTATAGTCATCCACATTTTCGAAGTAATAATCAAGGAGTTCCTGATGAGTCACTTCGAAACTCAGTTTGACATCCACTGTGAGGGCCTGGCGACCAAAATTGGTTTCAGCAAAAGTTTGCTTGGCTTGTTCCAACGAAGTGCCGAATGTTCTCAGAATTCCATCAAGTTCCCGATGCGTCTCTACTTGATTCTCCACCATGAGCGTGCACAGTTGAGTGATTTGCATGTCCTTGGCCCGTAGCCTTTTCATCTCTGCTTTGTCAGCCATTTTCACTTTGGCTAACGTTTCATCAATGGAAGATTCAAACGCGGAGTCAATTACCTCCGAAGCTCGCTCTTCAAACTGAGCCAGTTCTTCCGGTTTCATCGATCTCTTAAACGCAACATACAATATCTTCGAATCGATCGCCTGTCCTAACAAACTCCTGATCAGCATTTGTTTTTCCATATCGATTTGTCGACGATATTTCTCCATCTCGGCGGGTGAACGATCCTTAAACATCATCCACAGAACGATATCCACCTGGGGCATAATATCGCCTGCTAAGATGTACTCTGGGCCAACTTTCGCTAAAACAGCCGTTGGTTCATAGATGCTGTCACGGGCTCCTGGTAACCGAGATTTCCGCGTGGGAGTTGATCTTGATACTGCATTCGGCAAGGCCGCAATGCGTTGCTGTTGAGATGCTGGAACAAAGCGGTTCGTCTGTTGCGGAGAGTTAACGTTTTGATTTACCGGCGTATTTACGGCGGGAAGTACCATCGGGTCTGCGACAGGCGTTGAGGGAGGGAAGGGATTTCGGAATGACTGTGCATGGATGAGCGGAGTCGACACTGCTCCTACACCTATCAATACGATCGAAAAGAAAACGGTCTGCAACTTCATTGTATTGAGATAAACCTGGCTTCACGAGCTTTCATGGCACTGCGCACACCCACCACGGGCGGCCGTTAAGTGCCGCAATTCTAGGGATTTGCCACTTATGGCTGCAACACTGATTTCACAAAGTCGACCATACTTTGATCATTCTTAACATTCGCTGGCAACGTCATATAAGCACTTTTATGATCAGCAATTCTCAAAGCTCCGCTGGTATTTCGCGATAACTGCTCGATTCGCTGCCGGTCCCTGTACTCAATTCTTAAAAATCGCTCTTCCTGACTAATCGACTGGATTTGCCAGATCGTCGCTTCCAAGCGGATTTCTGCCAGTTGCAAAAGTTGTTGCACACTTTTGGGAAGACGGCCAAACCGGTCTAGCAACTCCTCTTCCAGCTGATGAATTTGCTGAAAATCGTCCAATTTTGCCAGGCGTCGGTAAAAGTCGATTTTTGCCCGAATGTCCGTGACATAATCTTCAGGTAAAAACGCTGCAACCGGCAAGTCAATCTCGACTTCGATGCCCAGTTTAGGAGGTTGCTTTTTAATCTGCCGTACTGCGTTTTCCAGTAACGAGCAATAAAACTCATATCCAACCGTGGCGATATGACCGGATTGCTGTGCCCCTAAGAGGTTCCCTGCTCCACGTATTTCCAAGTCCCGCATCGCGATTGCAAATCCGGCTCCCATTTCAGAATACTCTTCGATAGCACGCAGGCGGCGAGCGGCATCTGGCGTAATATGTTTATGTTGATCGACCAGTAAATAACAGTAGGCTCTGTGCTTATAACGTCCTACCCGCCCACGGAGTTGGTGTAAGTCCGCCAAGCCATAGCGGTCTGCCTGATCAATAAAAATGGTATTAGCATTCGGGATATCCAGGCCGCTTTCCACAATGGTCGTGGCAAGCAAAATATCAAAGTCGTGATTCACAAAACCAACCATAACTCGTTCAAGCTCTGATTCCTTCATTTGCCCGTGGCCGATTTCAATTCGAGCTTCGGGAACGAGCTCGTGCAATTTTCTCGCCACACGTTCAATGTCATTCACGCGGTTGTGAACAAAGTAGACCTGCCCCCCTCGATTCATTTCACGGTGAATCGCTGCCTGAATAATCTCATCCTGAAATCGCACCACGCGTGTTTCCACCGCAATACGTTCCTCGGGGGCCGTTAACAGATTGGAAATGTCTCGTACGCCCACCAGAGACATGTGTAATGTTCTAGGAATCGGAGTGGCAGATAACGTCAGTACATCCACGTTGTTGCTGACATTTTTCAATCGTTCTTTAATTTCCACACCGAAACGCTGTTCTTCATCAATAATGACGAGTCCCAGGTTATGAAAACGCACGTCTTTGGAAGCCAGACGATGCGTACCGATGACGACATCAGTCTTTCCGCTAGCGATCCCAGCAACCACCTCACGTTGCTCGGCACTGGAAACAAATCGACTTAGGCGAGCCACGTCGATTGGGAATTGAGCCATCCGCGCTTTAAACGTCTGGTAATGCTGTTCTGCCAAAACCGTCGTGGGAACCAGTATGGCCACTTGATAACCACTGTCTACCGCCTTAAACGCAGCTCGCATCGCCACTTCTGTTTTGCCAAAACCGACGTCTCCACAAAGCAATCTATCCATTGGACGAGTGCTTTGCATATCTTCTTTAATATCCGTAATACTGTTGAGCTGATCGTTAGTTTCGTCATACGGAAACGAGGCATCAAATTCCCCTTGCCAACCTGAATCCGGTTGAAAAGAAATACCAGGCCGTGCCATTCTGGTTGCCTGCAATTCCACCAGTTCTGCTGCCATATCCTCAACCGCTTTGGCAGCCGCCTTTTTTTGATTCTGCCACGTCTTACCACCAATTCTGGCCAACGCGGGACGAACCTTCCTACCTCCAATATATTTCTGAACTAAATCAATGCGTGTTGCCGGCACATAGATCTTGGTGTTTCCATGAAATTCAACCACCAGATGTTCTTCTTGATAGCCTTCCTTTTCCAGCAACTCCATTCCCCGATAACGTCCAATTCCATGTGCAAGATGAACCACCAATTCACCGTGCTTCAACTGGGCAAAGCTATCGAGTGGTTTTCCTTTTTGCCGCAACTGCCTACGCCGCAATTGGGTCCGCCGAAACAATTCCCCTATCGACAACACCACCACTTTTTCGGGGACCCAATGAAACCCTTGCTTTAGATACCCTAACTCGTATCGAATTCGCCCTCGGTCAGCGGCTCGTGTTTCCTGTAAAATCTCCTGCATTCGTTGGATTTCAGCCTGGGTTGGACAAACGATGATCAATTGATGATCGTTGCCAATACGCTCGACCTGTAATGAAATACTATCCACGTCCCCGGAAAATCGCTCGACGGATTCAAAAGCCAACTTCAAATCGTGTTGCAATTCACCCGCGGCTAAAGCGCTGAGTAGCACATAGCCATGCTGAGTTAAACTCTGAAGCACATCTCGGACTAGATGGCAACGCTGAAAGTCATCGGCACGTTTAAGATATTCCCGGGCCTGGATTTCCAAATCTGCCATTTCGACGATGCAGACTCCACTGCCGGTCGGAAGATAATTAGAGAGGTGATCTTCGCCGTGATAATAAGACTGAATCGAGGTCAATTCCACCAGCTGTCGTGACTCTATCGATCGCTGAGTCCGCACATCAAATTGACGAATCGACTCAATTTCATCATCCCAGAGTTCCAAGCGTACGGGTTGCTCCCACTCAGGAGCATAGATATCCAGAATTCCTCCCCGACGCGAAAACTCGCCTGGTAATTCCACCGCCGAAGTTGCGTGAAATCCATTTTCAACTAACCAGATTTGGAGCTGTTCTACATCCAGGACATCACCAACTCGCAAATCTTTGGTGGCTGCCGCGAGTGACTCACGCGTCGGCACAGGCTGGAGTAAAGCCTGAATGCTGGTCACAATCGAACATGATTTGGCGGAGTGTTCTTGATGATGAAGCAGACGCTTGAGAATACGAATCCGCTCTCCATGCTGATCGTCGTTTCCGTAAGTATCTCTGGTCTGCCCGCTTTCGAGTACGGGAAATGCAAACACTTCCTGGTCTGTAAAGAGAGTCAGATCGTCGCGGAAGTCATCAACCTGTTTGGCACGAGGTAGCACAATCAAATTGACTGGGATGCCGGCTGTACCGACCGCCGCGGCTACCAGCGCGCAGGACGAACCCCAGACTCCATCGATACTGGCTCCCTGACCTTCCTGAATGGCAGCAACCGTATCTTGAAAGCCTGTCTGATTTGCCAACAAACGAGTCAAATCAAGCATTCAATTCAAATCAAATTATGACCACATACGTTAAATCGTATACGGCAGTGTTAAGGACTGGCTTATGTAAGGAGATCCGATATCCCACAGCCAGCACTACATTTTCTTCAGTTCTTTGAGCCTACCAGCTTCTTCCATCTGCTTGTAGTAAGGGTCCAGTGGAAAACAGCCTGAAACAATTCCATTGCGCGGAGCCGTCGTACAATCACTGAAGGTTCTGCAAATAGCTTTCCGTTGCATACCCCCAGATTCCAAAGTGTCTGCCGGCAGATTCCAGTAAGAAAGTACCATCCGACCGAGTCCTACGATATCGACCCAGTTCTCACGTACGACCGCCTGTGCCACATGCGGCAAATAATCCTGTAGATAGGTATATCCAGTGCCGACCAACGGAATATCGGGGACAGCCTGTTTACATTGCCTTACAGCATCGATTTGTCGAAAGACTCCCACCAGCGGATCTTCGGGAGGAAGATAACCATCGCTCGGCGGGAAGGAAGCAGGACGCATGAAATGGGGATTGTAGTAGGGACTTGCACAGGACAAGTTGATACTGGCGACGCCGAGATCACGTAGTTCTTTAACCAGTCGCAACGGTTCGGTGAGATCCATTTCCAGAGGATTGGATGCGTTGCAGCCAAAACCAAATTGATATGGCAACAGATGCTCAAAGTCCATGGGAACACCGACATTTTTGCTAGTAACAAACGGCGGAGCATCGAAGAAACTTAGCCGCACCAGCACCATGAGGTTCGGGCACTGTTGTTGAATACGATGAACAATCGTCTTGAGCAATCGCGTACGACCTTCATAATCTCCACCAAATCTACCTGGGCGTGTCCGAGCACTGAGGAATTCGTGCAACAAATATCCGTGACAACATTTCACGTCAACAAATCGGTAACCTGCTTGTTGCGCCAATTCAGCCGCGTCGACATACGACTGAATCAATTCTTCGCATTGTTGGTCCGTCCAAACAATAGAATCATCTTCCGCGTCGATTCCAAACTTGGCATCGAGCAAAGGGTGATGATAAGCAATTCTGGGTTCGAGTTGTTTACTGTTGGGACGGCAGAACCTGCCCGAGTGAGTCAACTGCAACCCTACCAGTAGATCCACCGTCGTACCAAACTTGTCGCGGTGAGCTGTTAGTAACTCATCCAACAGGGACTTTAAGCCAGCAGCATTCTGTTTGATGGCCATGGTTTGGTTCGGGTTAGCACGACCGTCCGGCTGTACCGCAGCAGCTTCCCCGCCCCAGATCAATTTAGCGCCACTGAGCCCAAAATTACGCCAACGCCTAAGTGTCTTTTCTGTTGGCGTTCCGTCGGTCTGAGCATCCCAACCTTCCATAGGATGGATACACCAACGATTGCCTACAGTAAATCCGCCGATTTCGATAGGCTTTGCTAAAGGCGACCCATTGCTCGCCGTTAATATTTCGTCGTCGCAGGGCAATTCACACTCTAGCTCGGACAGGCGATCTCTTAACGCCTGAGGACTTTTGTACTGAGCAATCCGACGGAAAACTGGAGGGCCTGACTGAGACGACATTAGGTTTACCATTCACTTATTTTGAAGGGCGAGCAGGTAGGGCACTACATACCATCGCTTGTGTTCACAGGAGACAAGGGAGCAAATGCCAGACGGAACTTGCGTTCTTCCTGATCCGTAAATCGTACCGTCGCTGTGCGTTTGGGCCCTTTACCGGTGATAGCTAATATAACACCTTCTCCGTACTCCGCATGCTCGACCAGCATACCCGTTTGATAACTAGCCGGAGAGAACTTACTTTGGGTGGCTCCAGCAAGTTGAGATGCTGTTTGGATTTTCGCTGAGATATCTGATAGTCCTGCCGGCAAATCCTGTGAGGGCTCTTCGTCGATATAATGTTGATTCTGTGATTGATCTTCGACAAAGTCCGCAGGGGAGTCGTCGTGGAAATCTGCCTCTAATTCATATTCGCTTCCGAGACCGGCGATTCCAATGGCGGATAGCCCGCCGGTGGGAATATGACATTCCATCTCGTCTCGTGGCAGTTCATAAAGAAACTGGCTGGGTGAGGCAATTCGAGTCTGACCTCGAAATGTACGCCGCTGGCAATAACTGAGTTGTAGCTGTTGTTCTGCCCGTGTAATCCCAACAAACAGCAATCGTCTCTCCTCTTCTTCCGCAGCTGGATCCTCCAGACTACGCTCGTGCGGAAGAATACCGTGTTCAACACCAACAATGAACACACTCGGAAACTCCAACCCTTTGGCCGCATGCATGGTCATGAGGGTCACTCGGTCAGGATTGGCATCCATCCCGTCGGCATCACTGACTAAGGCAACGTGTTCGAGAAATGACTCCAGTGTGGATTCTTCCATCTCACTTTCAAACTCTCGCGCTGCATTAATTAATTCATCAACATTACCGCGTCGGTCTTCGTCCGCTTTGGCATCCTGGACATCAACGTAATCTCCGTAACCAGATTCATCGACTACCTGTACCAGCAATTCACAAATCGGTTCATGAATGGAGGCTGTCAACACATCGATCAGAGTGACAAACTTGTTAATGGCCGTCGCAGCTCGTTTGGACAAGGCTTCAATCAGGCCTGCCTCACGACAAGCTTCCAACATCGTCAATTGGTATCGGTGAGCATGATTGATGACATGCTCTAGTGACTTTTTACCAATGCCTCGTGCCGGGAGATTCACAACCCGATAAAAGGCCACGTCATTGGATGGATTGTTGATTAATTGCAAGTAGGACAAAAGGTCCTTGACTTCTTTACGTTGGAAAAACTCAAGTCCCCGCACAACCTGATAGGGAATCCCCTGTTTCATCAAGGCATGTTCCAGCGGTCTGGAGAATGCATTAACGCGATAGAAAATGGCGTAGTCTCGCAAGCGGCGTTGTCCTCGCTGCACTTCGCTGGCCATCCGTGCTGCGATGGCATCGGCTTCATCATTGGGATGAGGAAAGCAAACCAGTTTCACTGGCTCCCCGTCGTCGTTTTCTGTAAATAGCTCTTTTTGTTTTCGCTGCTTGTTGTTTTCTATCAGTAGTTCCGCGGCCTGCAGGATCCGCTTCGTACTTCGATAATTCTGTTCCAAGCGTACGACTTTGGCATTGGGGTAATCTTTTTCAAATTCCAGAATGTTGGAGATACTCGCTCCTCGCCAGGCGTAAATGGATTGGTCAGGATCCCCCGTGACAGATAGGTTTTGATTTGACAACGACAAGGCGCGAACAATGGCATACTGAGCCAGGTTGGTATCCTGATATTCATCCACCATGATGTACTTATAACGCTGATCCAGGTCATGACGCAGATCCGGGTTATCCCGCAACATGCAGGCAACATGCAGGAGCAGATCGTCAAAATCTACCGAATTGGCTCTTAGTAGAAACCGCTCGTAAACAGGGTAAACCTGCCGAGTGATCTCAGAGACACCGCTGAACTTGCTTCCGCTCTCACGCTCGTATTCTTCGGAAGTTCGAAGGTTGCTCTTGGCATTACTGATTTCCCACAGAATCGTGTCCAACGAGGCATGCGACAAATCCACTCGGGCTTCATCAATCGCTGTTTGGAGTGCTTTTTTGGAATCTTTAGTGTCAAGAATCGAGAAGTTATCAGCCAGTCCAACCAGATTGCCGTATTGTCTAAGCAGGCGTGCACAGAAGCTGTGAAATGTCCCCATCCACAATCTCTGTCCGGGAACAAGACGGTCAATCCGTAGCTTCATCTCGTCGGCTGCTTTGTTGGTAAACGTCAGGGCCAATATATTTCGAGACTGTACGCCCTGATTCAACATATAGGCAACCCGGTGAGTAACCACACGAGTTTTACCACTGCCAGGACCGGCCAGCATCAATAGAGGACCGTCGATGTGGGTCGCCGCTTCCCGTTGAGCATCAGTCAGCGAGCCCAGAATATCTACTTGCATTGATTAACCGCTTCTCATCCATGAAGGCACCGATCACAACAATTGGGAATATTATAAAGGTATCACTGCTGTTATTCGAGTCGTCTCTTAGTCATTGAGGTACACCAAAATGCTAGCGGATTAAAAAGTTTTTCAAAAATTAATTGGATATTGAGGTGCTCTTTCGAGTATATTTTGTCTTTCCCATTACGCGGTTGGATTGGCCACTGGGAAAATCATAATTAAAAGCTGATGATAGCCAAGGATGGTTATCAGTGTCACAACAGGGAGGTTTCAATGACTCGTATACCGCTTAGTGCTGCCGACGAACAACGTCGCTTAATGAAACAACGGCTGGAACTTAGTACAGCCGAAATTGGTTTAACAGTACGTACAACCAATTGCTTGGAAGAAAAAGGAATCTTCACGGTGCGTGATCTTCTTCACGCAACCCCTGCTGACCTGCTCAGCATTTCTAACTTCGGTGGCAAGACGCTTGATGAAGTATATGCCGCATTAGAGGCGATCGGATTTTTCCGAACGGCCGCGAAAAAACAACCTGCTCCGGCTGTTGCTTCGGTCGGTTAACAACGACTCACTGAATCGCCAGGCAACTCTCAAACGCGGCCATGAATGTCTATACGTCATGGCCGTTTTTTGTTGGTTGTGCTGTCATGCGTTACACTGGAGAAAGTCAATTATCAGGGAGACGAATTTCAGTATGCGAATTACAGTACTCGCTTTATTACTCTGCGGCTCGCTTCAATTACAAGCAGGCGACTGGCCACAGGGGCTAGGCCCTAATCGTACAGGGATTGCCGTCAACGAACCCACTCTCGGTGCCTGGGGGGACTCCGGTCCTAAATCACAATGGACTCACGAATTAGGAATGGGATATGCCGGACCGGTGGTAGCCGGAGATACCGTCGTGATCTTCCATCGAGTGGATCGTGTTGAACGCCTGGAGGCCTTGAACCGCAATACCGGTGAATTGGTTTGGAAGCAGGATTTCAAGGCCTTTTACAGTGGGGGATACAACGCTGATCAGGGCCCAAGAAGTACTCCGGTCATTGCTAACGGGAAAGTCTTTGCCTATGGTGCTGCCGGTGACTTACACTGTGTCGATCTTGCAACCGGTAAGACAATATGGAGTCGTGCTCTTAACGACGACTATCAGGCTCCAGACGGATACTTCGGTGCCGGTAGTAGCCCGATCGTGATCGGTGAACACCTGCTGATTAATGTTGGTGCGGATGAGGCTGGCATTGTGGCAGTAAACATCAAGACGGGAAAAACTGTCTGGAAGGCTACCAATGAAAAGGCAAGTTATTCCTCACCGGCTGTGATCCAATTAAACGGGAAGCCGAAAGCGCTATTCATCACTCGTATGAAAGCTCTGGCCATTGATCCAATCTCTGGCGACGTGTTATTCGAGACTCCGTTTGGCAAACAAGGCCCGACCGTCAACGGAGCGACGCCACTTGCATTTCAGAACAAACTTTTCCTTTCCGCCAGTTATGGAATCGGTGCCCGACTCATGGAAATTTCAGCGGATGGGAAAACCCTCCAGAGTCAATGGGACGGCGACGATATCATGTCCAGCCAATACTCCACTTGCCTACTCCATCAAAACGCGTTGTTTGGTACCCATGGGCGGGAGGACATCGGCATCGCTGCATTACGAAGCATTTCGGTCGACAGTGGAAAAGTCTATTGGGAAGAACCTGGGTTTGGTGTCGCACACTGTATTCTCATTAACGACAAAATCCTGGCGCTTAACAATGAAGGTGAATTAGTGCTCGTTCGTGCTACTACCAAAGCTTATGAAGAGCTGGCTCGTGCAACCGTCTCTAAAGGGACAACACGCTCCTTTCCCGCTTACTCTCAAGGCCAACTATTCTTTCGCAGCAATCAGGGTCGCTCCGGTATTCTGACTGCGTTAGATTTACGATAGCCTGAAGTAACCTTTTTTCTAACAGGACACTCTTTCGTTTTGGCTCGTCCCTTAATCCGCTTAATTGGAAAAAAACGTGGAAGTCACCACAGTGTTTCTCATCGAGTGGGAATGTGGGGCGACGTTGCCTTTAGCCTGACGTTACTTATCTTCGGAATCCTTGCCGGCATCGCCCTGGTTTCCAAAGCTCTTCGCTCTGCTTCCAACATCACCGTGGATATCTGGGTCATCGGCACGGTTGTACTGACATTTATTATTTTCGGAGCTCAAGGACTGATTCGCTCGATTTTACGTAGCCGAATGGGTGAAGGCATTCGGTTTTCACTTCAGCAAAATGTCACCAAGCTGGATTTATCTCAACGAGTTCGCGGTCGTACGAAACTGCCAAACGTGCCTCAATTCGACACCATTCTCACAAGCCGTGGTACGCTACAACCATGGCGGCTTCCGATGACGACTGGTGAGCCCGTTAAAACGATGGCAGTGATTATCTTTTTCTCCATCTGGGTCTGTATTTCACTCATCCTGATCTATTACTCGATCGATCAGTATCTGGGACAGGATGATCATGTTCACTTCAGTTGGTGGTTACCACTGCTTTCACTTCCACCTTCGATCGGATTGTCGATCTGGGCAGGTCGATTTCTGAAGGCGCAATTACAGGGCCGGATTACGATCGACCCACTGAAACTGGAAATCTCCTCCCAACCGCTGTACCCGGGGCAATCTTACAAAGTTAGCGCCATTCAGGGCGGAGTCCTGCATGTGCGATCATTACGCATATTTCTGGTATGCGAAGAAATCACCAATTACCATCAGGGAACGGATGTTCGCACTGAAACCCATGAAGTAATTCGGGAACGAGTATTTCAAGAGCGACGTTTTGAAATCACACCCAACTCACCCCTGAAAGAGACTTTCGACATACAAATTCCTGCCAATGCCATGCATAGCTTTCAGGGGCATTACAACAGTCTGCAATGGAAGCTCGTTTCCATCGGGCGATATCGAGATTTACCGGAGATCCAACGAACGTTCGGACTGCTGGTGCATCCCCCCATACCAGCCGCCCTAGCCGATCAAGCGATCATCAAACCAGAGGACTCCAGCGGAGGGCAAGAATGAAGTTTGACCCTCTAATCAGCATCAAGCTAAATCACAGCAGCCGAGTATATCACCCGGGCGAAATACTGGAATGTGAATATCAGATTGACGCCATTGAACGGGAGGAGTTGAAAAGTGTCGAAGTCTCGACACTTTGGTATACCACCGGCAAAGGGGATGAAGAGGAGTCGATTCATTTTTACGAACGTCGTACTGCCAAATCCTCTCATGACGACTCAGATTTGCGTCAACTTGCTCACTTCTCCACTCCGCTTCCACCTAGTCCTCTATCCTATTCCGGTACAAATTTGAATATCGTCTGGTGTGTTCGTATACGAATCATTGTCGAATACTCTGACAAGGGACCTAAAGAATTCAAACACTCCCAGCCGTTCCAATTACATGCCCACTAATCAAGCTAGTACCACCCCGAACGTCAATCCGTTTGAAACACGATGGATCCGGCCGGACAGCGTCGATTTTCTTTGTTCGGGAGAAACCCAATTACCTGAACTTCTCGAGTGTATGCTGAACGCAACTCAGCCCTGCGAATTGATTGGTGACCACGGCATTGGTAAAACGACTCTGGCTTACAGCTTACTCCAACAGGCTCGAAACCTCGAAATCGAAAGCTACCTCATTCGCTGTGGTAAAGATGGAGGAAGCGTTGATTGGCGAGAACAGTTTCGGAGAAATCGCTTACTGATTCTGGACGAATTTGAACAACTTTCAACTTGGCAACGCAGAAAAGTAAAACAGCTGGCACGGAAAACCAATACGGCAACGCTCATTATCGCTCACCAAACGCAAGGACTGCCGGCCTTACTATCCACATCCACTACACAATCCCTGCTTTCAAACCTAACGGCACTGAAATCCCTCGTCCGCCAATTACAAATTCAATCTCAACAACCACAGTTAATTCTCGAACAGGACGTAGAAATTCTGTTTAATAAATTACGAGGTAATAGCCGGGACGTACTGTTCACTTGCTACGATCTCTTTGAGCAACGGCGCATTAAAAAACCGGTCGCGAATGGCTAGTTCGCTACCGGTTAACGCGAATCCTCGTCAATCTGATTGAGATGATTGACAGAGAGATGTTCTATTTGACGGGAGTCCAACCTTCATCATCTAAAATGATGATGCGAGGACGTCGAGTCACCGAGGCCGGAACCACATAGCGGTCACCAATGATCGGTGCTTGACTGCCTGCCGTTTTGTCCAGCGGATTGATTAATTTGGGAGTCGCTCCAGCTTCTCCAGACTTGTCTGCATTCTCTTGGGCATCAGGATCCGGAATCGGAGCGTTTGGGTCTTGCACTGGTGCTTCCGTTGCTGGCTCAGCCTCTTCAGCTTCTTGTTCAACAGGATTGACAATCGGCTTCTTCAGGACAGACTCATCATCTTCTGTAGTCTTCGGAGTCTCTACTTTCTGCACTTCCGTACGCTCACCTTCCCCGTTTTCCGGCTGATTCAGATTTTCAGGATTCAGCTGGGGTCGGGTATCAGCAGGCTCGATGTTTTCCAGCGTCTCGTCTGACGGTTTGACTTTAGGTTTGTCATAGTATGTTTCGTCATTCGCGGATGATTCCACAGCAACAGGTTGCGGACACCGTGGCAGAATCGGTTCCAGCAAATCGCCTAAGCGAGGAACGTATACTCGTGACATTAAATTCTTGTCGGAGTTTTCCAAGACAGGTCGGTAGCTCTCCACCGGCACCTGGCGTAGTTGCCATGTGTAGGTTTCCACAGGTTTCAGTAACACTGACTGTCCGGGTTGAGCTCCCAGATCAAGCGAAGGACGATACAAGGTGGTAGGCACCTTAACCCATTTCGTTTCGTATCGAGTTTCTTTTTGATAGTCGACAACAACCTGTCGAGGATTCAACAGATTTAGAGGATTGATCACTTCGGATCCCACGGAATGCGGTTTACGCACCTCGACCCGTTCCTCCGATTCTTCCGGAGTGTGTACTTTAAGAATTGGCTTCTTGCCAGTTAGATAATCCAAAACCTGAGCATCAGCCGGGCGAGTCGCCAAAGTTGCCAATGCGATGGCGCAAACCATCATTGTTTTCTGAATAGACATATTACTACTTCTCTCTCTCTTCGCGTTGAGCTTCAATCTGGCACCTCTCACAGTGCCGCCCTAATTTATTAGTGTGACTAACGGCCCTCACCATAAGCAAGAAGCAAATTTAGGAAGCTTGTCATTTCTCGGAATGTTACGTTTGTAACGATTATTCCGTCACTAATTTTTTGCTGATCCGTACTCTCACATACTTATCAGCTCTCGTGGCGTGAGGCCTTGAAAACCAACTCCCGCGTCGGTTTTTCAAGGGTCAAACTCAGTTGCCGTTACTGTGCTCTCTCACGTTATGTAAAAAGTAGGTTACTGTTTTCGACCAGTGCGGGATAAAACATTTTATTTTTCGTAATTTCTCATTCCAGTGTTTTCCTGCTACTAGTCTAATCCAGTGGTAACCTCAAATTGCTATATTATGGGCATTGAACGAAGCAGAGCATTGATGCTCAAACCGGAAAGGATGCAATGGAAAACGGACAGATATCAGCACAAATCACCAAACTGGCAGACCTGCTGGAATTCCAGGGAGCCAATTCCTTTAAGATTCGCGCATACCGTCGTGGGGCTCGTGTTATCAAGGACTCTACCGAGTCCTTTTCCACAATGGCTCAGTCCGATCCGTCGGTGTTGCTGGAGATTGATGGCATCGGCAAAGGCGTGGCCGAGAAAATCACACAATTGATTCAGGAAGGTGAAATCTCTGAAATCAACGAGATCCTGGAAACCGTGCCGGCGACCGTTCTAGATATTTTACGAATTCCGGGACTGGGTCCCAAGAAAGCTGCCGCCCTGTATCAGGAATTAGGAATTCAAACGTTAGAGCAATTACAGGCAGCCTGTGAAGCCGGCGAAGTTCAAAAGCTAAAAGGATTTGCTGCCAAGACTGAACAAAGCATTCTGGAAGGTATGGAGATTGCAACGGCAGCCAATGAACGAATTTATTGGTCTGAAGCAGATCAGCTTGCCAGTTCTTTGTCTAGCCATCTGAATCAATGCGAATCAATCGGACAATTAGAATTTGCCGGGAGCTACCGTCGCGGACGTGAAACCGTTGGTGACCTCGACATTTTGGTCGTCTCACAGGACCCTGCTTCCGTCATGGCTCATTTTGGTAACTACCCCGATTTAGAACAGATCATTGTTCAGGGGGACACTAAGATGTCGATTCGAGTCGGCAACAGTTTTCAAGTCGACCTGCGAGTCGTTGAAGCCGATGCCTTCGGAGCTGCTCTCCAGTACTTCACCGGCTCAAAAGATCACAACGTCGAAGTCCGCGGTCGTGCCAAACAATTGGGCATGAAAATCAATGAGTACGGCGTCTTTCAAGTGGATGGCGATTCCGAAACGTATATTGCCGGGGCAACCGAATCCGAGGTCTACGAGGCACTAGGTATGCCCTGCTTTGCTCCTGAATTACGTGAAGCAAGAACTGAATTTGACTGGGCAGCTCAGAATGCGTTGCCGGATTTGATTGAGGTCGCCCAAATCCAAGGCGACCTTCACATGCATACCACAGCAACGGATGGGAAAGCCTCTATCGAAGAGATGGCTGACGCAGCGCAGGCTCGAGGACTAAAGTACATCGCAATCACAGATCACTCTCAGCGTGTTTCCGTGGCCAATGGACTGGACGCTGAACGGTTGCTTGCACAATGGAAAGAGATCGATGCGATCAATGCCGCCAGGGATGACAACTTTCTGATACTTAAAGGAATCGAGTGCGACATTCTGGAATCAGGATCGATGGATTTGCCCGACGAAGTTTTAGCTCAGGCTGACTGGGTGATCGCTTCTGTTCACTTCGGCCAAAAACAGCCTCGTCAACAAATCACTGATCGGATAACCAGCGCCTTGGAAAATCCACATGTGGATATAATCGCTCACCCGACAGGCCGGCTCATCAATCGCCGCGAAGCGTATGAAGTGGATATAGAGGCTGTGTTTCAGGCCGCTAAGGAAAATGGGAAATTACTGGAACTCAATGCGAACCCAGTTCGCTTAGATTTACACGACGTGCATTGTGCCATGGCCCGCGAACGCGGAATTCCTATCGTCATCAGTAGTGATGCCCATAAGATCTCCGGACTGGATGTCCTACCCTATGGCATTAAACAAGCTCGACGAGGAGGTTTAACCGCTGCCCACGTTGCCAACACACTAAGTTGGCCTGAACTCCAAAAGCTGCTTTCCAACTCCTGATCGATTAAACTAAACAAGCGTTAACCTCCTCATCCCCCTAAGAGTAAAACCTGAACCATGTCGCACTTACGTCCACTGAAGTCACGCGTATCATCCATGCAACGCCGACAGTTTCTCACTCGTTCCTCTGCACTGATCGGTGCAGCAGGTCTGACGGGCATCGCCCATGCCATCGACCCTATCCAACGTAACGGCACTGCCAAATTCAAGTATTCCTTAGCCGCCTACAGTTACCGCAAACTATTGCAAGGTGACCCAACCGAGCTAACGCTTCATGATTTCATTGATGATTGTGCTGGCTTTGGACTGGAAGGTACGGAACTAACATCCTATTACTTTCCAAAGGAAGTAACGTCGGAGTACCTGCTTGGTCTCAAAGAGCATTGCTTTCGTTTGGGGCTATCGATTTCAGGGACAGCGGTAGGAAATGACTTTGGATACCCAGTAGGCGACTCTAAACGCCAGGAACAGATCGACTATGTGAAAACCTGGATTGACCATGCCGCCGTCATGGGAGCTCCGGTCATTCGCATATTTGCCGGGCATATTAAAAAGGGACAAACGCCAGAAGCGTCACACAAACTCATGGTTTCGGCGATCGAAGAGTGTTGTGATTACGCCGGTCAAAAAGGAGTCGTCTTGGCATTGGAGAACCATGGGGGACCAACAGCAACTGCGAAAGGACTATTGCAATTTGTGCATGATGTAAAAAGTCCCTGGTTTGCTGTCAATCTAGACACCGGTAACTTTTCAAGTGACGATGTTTATGCAGAACTGGAAGAGGTGGCACCTTACGCCATGAACGTACAGGTCAAAGTCGTCACCCGAAATGCTCAACGTGAAACGACTCCCACCGACTTCAAACGTCTTGGAGAAATTCTCAAAGGAAGTAACTACCGCGGTTTTGTCGTTCTTGAATATGAGGAAGCGGGAGATCCTCGCAAAGAGTCCGGACATTATTTGGACATCTTGCGTGAAGCATTGGCATAATCCGGAACGGTCAATCCTGTCCTGTGTCCCATCCGAGTTACCATAAAAAAAGACGCTGTGCCTGAATTCAGACACAGCGTCTCTTGGGTCCGTTGGAATAAGCCGGGTTACTTCTTGACTTTCCCAATCACTTTTTTAGTGCGTTCGCGAAGTTTTGAAACTGCTTCCTTCGCTTTCTTTGCGCCACCCTCAACAACAGCACTTGCCTTGCCAGTTATTTGCTGAGCGCTTTCCGCAGCTTTACCTGCTAGCTTCTTGGCCTTGTTACAAACAGGGCAATCTTCTTTCCCTGTGCATTCAGCTTTCTTACTGATCAGCCCTTTGGCACGATCCAGTAATTTACTGTTTGCTGAACAACAGGCTTCCTTCTCGTCACAACATTCCTTTTTGTCTTCACAGGATTCAGCTTTTTTAAAGTTAATTTTAGGTAATGACAAATCGCCTAGTTTCTTTGATTCCTTGTCAGCTTGCACTGTACCAGTGACGACAAGCGTCACGATCATCAGCAAAGCTAATCCGCTTACGCCAAAACGCTTCATTTTAGGATCCTCGCCTAACAAAAATGTGGGGTGGTTTCTTCTGCGCGCATCACCATCTAGTGAGACGATGCACCATTATCATCGTCGACATCTGGGGCGATTCGTCTTTACAGATTTACGCATTTTTTCCAAACTATGCCACACCTACTATTATGTTGCAATTCATTGGAAAGAGAAATTCCATGCGAATGTCGAAGTTGATGACGAATTACTCCTGTCTACTTGGCCTCCTTGTTTTTTGCCTAGGATGTTCCGACAGCTCGGAATCCACCGAGTCCTCAATGGAGTCCAAGAATTTACAAGCACCCCAGGTAACGCTTACCACGGACCTTCCGACAGATCCCAATTCACAACAGACCGATATATCGGCAGAAGACGCTGAACCAACTCAGACTGCAACCCCACAGTTCGTTGTACAGAATTTTCTTGCCGCTTTGCAGTCCGGTGCAGACGATGAGATCTCCAATTTACTAACCACACGCGCCAAGCAAGAAACTGAAAAGCACGATTTGGTCGTCCGCAGTCCGGGGTCTCCGGATGCCACATTTGAAGTCGGCGGAGTCGAAATGGTTTCCGGTGGCGCCTACGTGACCAGCCTCTGGAAAGAACCTGGCAAAGATGGGCTCACACATCAATTCGACATTATCTGGATCCTGCGTGAGCAGACAGACGGATGGCGAATCGCCGGCATGGCAACCCGTGTCGCCGCTCATGAAGCCCCGACCTATCTCAACTTTGAAGAACCTGAAGAAATGATTAGGATCTGGCAGGAAGCCGATCGCCGATTGGCAACGCAACAGGACGAAGGCGGCGTAGTGGGACAACTGAACAGGTAACCAGTTAGCCAGTACCCCAGTTGGACAGTTAAACAATTAGACACTCGTCAATTTTTACAATTGATTAATTGTTGACTTATTCGTCATTGGCACGTAATTGCGCCAAAACCGTATAGTCTTCCAGTGTCGTGGTATCTCCCACGGCTTCATTACCTTCGGCAATATCTCGCAAAAGCCGACGCATGATTTTTCCACTTCGCGTCTTAGGCAAAGCACTGGTAAATCGAATGTCGTCCGGCTGAGCCAAAGCACCGATTTCCTTACGAACATGAAGCTTCAATTCCTGCTTCATCTCATCACTGGCTTCGGCATCAACGAGCGTCACGAACACAGCAACGGCCTGACCTTTGATCTCATCTTTACGACCCACCGCGGCAGCTTCCGCAACATTAGGGTGACTCACCAAGGCGCTCTCCACTTCAATCGTACTCAGACGATGACCGGAAACATTGATCACATCATCGATCCGGCCCATGATCCAGTAGTAACCGTCTTCATCACAGCGAGCATTATCACCAGCGAGATAGTTCCCTGGGAATTTCGACCAGTATTGATCCTGATATCGGTCGTTATCTCCCCAGATACCTCGCAACATGCCCGGCCAGGGGTGTGTCACCACTAACATCCCCCCCTGATTTTCACCAACAGCTTCTCCCGTTTCATCCAGAATGGCCGGTAAGATGCCTGGGAGTGGTTTGGTACAACTTCCTGGTTTAGTTGGTACGGCACCCGGCAGTGGGCTCATCATGATCCCTCCTGTTTCGGTTTGCCACCAGGTATCGACGATCGGACAACGTTCGCCACCAATCTTCTCGTGATACCACATCCAGGCTTCTGGATTGATACCTTCTCCTACAGTCCCCAACAATCGCAGGCTGCTGAGGTCATGTTTCTCGACATGCTCATCACCCCATTTAATGAATGCCCGGATAGCAGTTGGAGCGGTATAGAGAATCGTGATTTTGTGCTTTTCCACCAAATCCCAGAATCGATCTTCCGCGGGATAATTAGGGGCACCTTCGAACATTACACAAGTGGCACCTGCACTTAATGGGCCATACACAATGTAACTATGGCCAGTGATCCAGCCACAGTCTGCAGTACACCAATAGATGTCATCCTCGCGAATGTCAAAAACCCACTCAAACGTTTTCTTTGCATAGAGGTTGTACCCTGCAGTCGTATGCTTGATCCCTTTTGGCTTACCAGTTGAGCCACTGGTGTAGAGGATAAACAACGGAGATTCCGAATCCAGAGGCGTGGCCGGACAGTCATCATCGACCGAATCTAATAATTCATGCCACCAAATGTCTCGACCTTCTTTCATCGAGACTTCTGTATCCGTCCTATTGAGCACAATACAGGTTTCAATCGTTGGCGATTTTTCCAACGCTTCATCTACAATATCTTTGAGTGCGAGTACTTTGCCACGTCGATAACCACCGTCAGCTGTAAGTTGTACTTTGGCACTGGCATCATTGTTACGATCCGCAATCGACTCAGCGGAAAACCCCGCGAAAATCACACTGTGAACTGCGCCAATCCGAGCACAGGCCAACATGGCAAAAGCGAGTTCCGGAACCATCGGCATGTAAATTGAAACGACATCTCCCTGCTCCACACCGGCTTTTTTAAACGCATTGGCCAACCGACTCACTTCACTATGAAGTTCTCTGTAAGTAAACGTACGCACATCGCCCGGCTCACCTTCCCAGATAATGGCTGTCTTGTCCGCATTTTCTGCCAGATTCCGATCAAGGCAATTGTAAGAGACATTCGTCTTTCCACCGACGAACCACTCCGCATACGGCTCTTTCCAATCCAGTGTTTCTTCAAATGCTTCGAACCAATGAAGATCCTCCTTGGCCAGGTCACCCCAGAACTGAACTGGATCAGCCGCCGCCTTGTCATATAGCTCCTGATAGGCGGCCATGGAATTAATCTCACAACCTTCCAAAAACTGGTCGGAAGGGGGAAACAACCGGCTTTCCTGCATTACATTATCAATTGATCCGCCAGTGTTTTCAGACATATTATCTACCTCATAAAGAGATGCATTGTTTGGGTTTAGAAACAAATTCTAGATTGCGTCGGGAGGGGATGCAATCGTCCGACTTGAATGCTTGCTTATTTCGAGCTGGCATTCGGAGGAGTAACAAAATCACGGCTGAACTTGTCGACGTCAGCGACCGACATTTCACCGTATTGCAGCCAAATCCGATAGTTCAACTGCAGTGGTTTCTCTTCCGTCACCGTGGTTTCAAAGTACGAACCAAATCTTCCGTAATTACGCTCGCTAAATCGTGACTCCTTAGGGTTCTCCGGGTGATCCAGATAACAACAGGTAAGACGTTTGCCACCTAAGACGAAACATAGTGCATTCCATTTCAGGTTTACATGCTCTTTGTTGCCAGGCCAATTCCGAAATGCTCCCGGCTGTCCTTTCCCGTCCGGACGGACATAGTATGTTTGTGCTGCGGTTTTATCCGGGATCTCCTGCGAACCCCGAAATTGGAATCCTGCATGTTGTGGATCCCCTGCCAGTTTAATCTCACCGACCTGAGACGAAAGTTTGGAAGCAAATTCAAGCAGCACGCCTCCTTCCACGTTGTAAGCTGTCAGCTCTCTCAATTCTGTAGCAAACGGCTTTCCATCACGACCTTTCCATTCGAGCTTTAGAAGATGCCTACCAAGCACAGGACCGCCAACCTGAGAACAGACTTCTACATGAGCCTGAGATTCCCCATTTCGACAGTGCCAAATATCAGCTGACATAGACTGCCCATCGACGGTATAGGAGATCTTGTTAAAGCCATAGAAAAGACCACGATGATGAGGAAATAAACCTCCTGGGCCTTTGGTGACAAATCGCTCTCCGGTTGGGTCATAGACATGGTGATAGACTTTATATGTTTCGCCAATGCGTTCCGGAGACGATGTGTCTAAAGATTCATACATATATCGCATCACTGGGCGATCCTCGTACAACACATCCGTATAGAGCCCTTCTTTGTTCTGAAACTGAAAACCACTCACGTCTTTCTTCTCTGATAATCCAAAAGAGACAGTTGCCTCTAGCTTGGTCTCCGCCGGCCATTTGGGAACAATAAAGTGCAGTTCACGTTGGGTCGTAGGGTCAGCTTCTTTTCCCAGCTCCCGCAATGACTCAAGTCCTAATTCTGTAATCTGCCCTTGAATCTGCTGGCCATTAAAAGTGACCTCCGCCAAATTGGCCACAATGGCTTCCTGCGAATCCAGAATCACTTTAACCGGAGTATTTTCACGAGCGTGATCCCCTGTTTCGACCTCGATGGAAACCTGAGCATTGACTGGAATCGCCAATAGCAACGAAAAACAAAAAGAGAGACAAGCCTCTGCGAAATACTTCATTTCGGCACTTTCGATAAGATTATGAACACGGAAGAAATGTCCGGTCAGTCGTGTGACATCAAGCACACCTGGATACCGGCTGAACTCCCATTTTAGCCCAAAATCATCGAAGTCGCAGCCAGTTACGGACGCCGAACTTAAACATCATCCAGAGTGAATGGATCGCTTCAGCACGATTGAGTTTCGATTGGCCATATTCACGATCTACGAACACGATCGGTACTTCCACAATTCGTGCTCCAACTCGTTTTAGCCGCCATAGGAATTCTTCAAAGAACGAGTAGCCGGTGGACTGTATCTCTGAAAACTCGAGTTTTTCAAGAATCTCTGTCCTGCAGCAACGATACGCTCCAGAACAATCCCGAGGAAACAGGCCCATCAAAATACGAGCGTATAAATTCACACAGCGACTCATGACACGTCGTTTCCAAGGCCATCCATCCACTCCTCCGCCTGGGCAGTACCGAGAGCCAATCACAACATCTGCCTCGGGAGTCTTCCGATCACCAATGGCAGCAATCATTGCGGGTAAGCGTTCGGGTGGATGGCTAAAATCTGCGTCCATGCCAATCCACAAATCGTATCCCTGCTCGACCGCATACTGCATCCCGCAGATCGTAGCTGACCCCAGACCCTGTTTACTGCCTCGCTGTATATAGTGAAACCAATCTTGCTCATCATCAAAGTGCTCGCACCACTGCCCTGTACCATCCGGGCTACCATCATCAATCACCAGGACGTGGATATCAGAGACGCTTTCACGCACGGCCGCAACTAAACGCTCAATGTTCTCACGTTCGTTATAGGTCGCAATGGAGACTAGTGTTTTCCACGGCATCATAAGGAATGACTCCGAAAGAAATCCACCGTTCTCTTGAGTCCCTCTTCAATGGAAACAAGCGGTTGATATCCCAACAGCTCTCGCGCCTTGGAAATATTTGCACAACTATGGAGGATGTCACCAGCCCGAGCGGCTTCAAAGACTGGTTCAACTGATTCTGCTGTATACTCACTCAACAAAGCAACTAACTGCCGAAGTGAAATACTCCGACCATTGGCAATGTTGATGCTATGACCAGAGAGTTGATGAACGCGGGCGGCAAGGAGGTTGGCTTGGACTACATTCTCGACGAATGTAAAGTCTCGTGACTGCTGACCATCGCCGAAAATCGTCGGCGATTGACCGGCAAGTATCAGCGAGATGAACTTAGGAATAACAGCCGAGTAGGGACTGTCCGGATCCTGCCCTGGTCCGAAGACATTGAAATATCGGAGCACCACTGTTTCTAACTCAGTTTCGGTTGCAAACCGGTGGCAATGGACTTCACCCTGATACTTGGATTCTCCATAAGGCGATATCGGAGCAATCGGATCTGATTCTGTCTGTATGTCTCTGGCAACATCACCATAGCAGCTACTCGAACCAGCATAAATAACTCGCCGACACCCAGCGGCTACTGCCGCTTCAAGAACGTTCAGAGTTCCCGTGCCGTTAATCTGCTGAGTACGCTCCGGGTTCGCCATGGAAAAAGGTACAGAAACCTGTGCGGCGTAATGAAACACAACATCCGATCCTGCCATTACCTGTCTCAACGAAGTAGGTTCCAAAATTGAGCCTTCCCTGAGCTCAATCTGCTCGAGTAAGCCCTGCAAGTTAGAAAGACGTCCCGTTGAAAAGTCGTCCAGGACACTAACTCGATAACCATTGGCAAGTAGAGCGCGAACCAGACTTGAGCCAATAAAGCCTGCTCCTCCGGTAACGGTTGCTTTCGGTTCCATAGAAAACCTTATGGATTAATCGGACAACAATCCGAATTCGATGCTACTGGTGGCACTTGTAGGATTCGTAGCGGCCTGCTCCAGTTGCTCAGGCGACTTTGGTTCAGGAAGTTGTTGCAGATCGGCCCATGCTAATTCAATTTCGTAGGCATCGAGCATCGATTTCTCAAACTTCATGCCCATTAACATCGCACGATCTACCAACTGCACAACAATTCTTGGTACTCCTTCGGAGTACTCATAGATTTTGCGTAATGCATCCCGAGTAAACAACTCCGCCACCTTACCACCGGCACGCTCCAAACAATCGCCAACTAAAGCCCGCGTCTCCAATCCAGAGAGTGTAGACAAATAACATCGATGAACCACACGTTGATTGAGTGAATCCAATGAAGGATGTGAGAGTGAATCTTCTAATTTCAATAATCCGGATAGTACAAGATGTACTCGCGGGGCACCGCTATAAACCAGATTTGATAACTGGCGGCACTCTTCCAATACGTCCGGTGTTAGCTGATGTGCATCATCGATGACAAGCAGCAATGAACGTGGATATTCATCCAGGTTGAACAGATGGTTTCGAATGGCTGTTCGATTCTGTGCTTCCGAATTGCGACTATTGCTTAACCCCAGGGCTAAGAGCACGGCTTCCAAAAAAGAATGGCGACTGGAGAACAGAGCATGTTGAAAATATACAACCTGATGGCTGAATTGAAAGTGTTCAACTAACAACTGGCAAACCGAGGACTTGCCTGTTCCCGTAGGACCGGCGATCAGAGAAAGTCCTTCACCTCGTGTCACAATTCTCACAATTTGTGATAACGACTCTCGAACGTGCTCCGCCGCAAAGAAACACTCGGTGTTCGGAGCGTGATTAAATGGGCGTTCGGACAACTGGTAATATGCTTCATACATGACTTGTGGCTTCCTGCCAACGGATTAACCTAAAGAGGTCGAAGAGCGAATACAAAAGAACCTATTCTTATTTTTCGGTCATCTGTAAGAGGTAGCTGAAAAGTGATAATTCCCAGTTTGCAAGTCTCGCTATTTCCTCCATCTTCAATCGCGCCACGTTAAAATATGAGGATTCGCGAAGAGTTAACGACAGGTAGTCCCCTAAAAAAATCATGAACGACTTATTTCAAACCAAAGTATGCGGGATTACCTCGGTCGCAGATGCCCAACTCTGCGTGAATGCAGGTATCGATGCGATCGGATTGAATTTCTACTCTCCCAGCCCAAGAAGCATCTCTCCAGAACTAGCCAATGAGATTGCCGAAGCTGTACGAGATGAAATCCAGATAGTGGGATTGTTCGTCAACCATACAAAGGAAGCCATTGAGGAAATTCACGACAAGGTGCAATTCGACTTCCTGCAGTTACATGGCGACGAGGATCCTTTCTTTCTTAAGCAACTGAGAGCGCTCGACTCATTAGCCAATGTCCGGTTGATCAAAGCCTTCCGCTGCAAAGACTCAGACCCTTCTTTCCTGGTTGATTATCTAGCGGCCTGTACCACACTGAATGTAACGCTTCAGGCCATTCTATTGGATGCCTACCAACCAGGTGCATATGGGGGCACCGGCCACCGCCTGGACTGGAATGCACTTAATCCAGAAAATACCCACTTTAGGGGGTTTCATGTAATCTTAGCCGGCGGGATTACCCCAGCGAATGTAGCAGGAGCTATCTCGGCCGCCCAACCGCATGCAGTGGACACTGCAAGCGGAGTCGAGTGTTCGCCGGGAAGAAAAGACGACCAGTTAATTCAAACGTTTAGCAGCAATGCAAAGAAGGCATTCGAGCGTATAGCTTGAGCCGGACCACAGTAGTCACGCGGCCCCTAATTACTCAAGACTATTAATAACCAGACCGCTCAACAGTTTGGGATAGAAGTAAGTACTCTTGGCTGGCATCCGCTCACCGTTTTTACTGATGGTACGAATATGATCAAGCGTTGCAGGCATCACTAACGCGGCCAGCCCAAACGCTTCCCCGTCGTCATCAGAACCCTGGTTGAGACTGTCCACAACTTCCTGCACAAGATGAACGTACTTTGGCTTTGGAAGTGACTCATGCCCTAGGCAAGTTTGGACGAGGAGGCGATGCAAAATCGATACTCCCAATCCCTGCCAATCATCGGTACGGTCACTAGCAACAGCAGCCAACCGTTCGAGTCCATCGGTATTAAGCGTGGCTAGTACCCAGGTATCATCGACGGGGCAATACAAGCCGACAGTATCTTGTGCGTCGTCGACTTCAATTTGCTCCCAAACAGACTCAGCCAATTCACTGCCAGTTCCAATCACCTGACAATCGAAAGCAGAGTCGATCTTAGAGATTAACGTGGCCGAGTCGTATTGTGGTAGACCTTTGAACAAGCGATGCGTTGGCAGAACGATCATACCATCATCATTCATGCTGACACACATCGTCATCACATAGTTGGCTGGATGGACGTCAGTTAACTCTCCAGATTCTTTCAACTGCTGTTGATAGTTACAGGCTGTCTCATAACGATGATGACCATCGGCAATAAACATTGCCTTATCACCCATACTAGCCTGCAGATCTCCAATCGTTTGCAGATCGTCGACAACCCAAAGACGATGCACTACTCCGAGATGGTCTGTTGCTTCCAACGGCGTCTTACCCATGATGGCCTGTTCAAGAATCTTCTGTGCTTGATTTTCTTCGTCTGGATAGATCCCGAAAATTTGGCTTAGATTGGCGCGGGTTGCATTGAATAATTTGAGACGATCAACCTTGGCTGCCGAGTGCGTTTCTTCGTGGGGATAGACGTTGCCTTTACCAAGTTTCTCCAACTGCATTCGGCACATGAATCCTTTACGGATGAACGTATTACCCGCGTAGGAAAATTCCTGATGGTAAACGTAGATGGCTGCATGCGATTCTTCAGACAGCACACCTTCCCGCTGCCACTGTTTTAAATACCGAGCGGCTCGCTCATATTTTTCATCCCCGGTTTCATCACCGGGTTCATCTCGATTGAGAATCAACCGTATGACGTTCGTGGGATGCACTTCGTAAAGTTGATTTTGAAACTCCGGATCGATGACATCATATGGAGGAGCAATCACATCACTAAGCGACCCTACATGAGCCAAGTCATATCGTAATCCCTGAAAGGCTTCAATCTGAACCATTTTGGTTCCTCGTTAATTGGACTGACACTACAGTTACCATTTGGCTAGCGTGATGTTTCACGTGAAACATCAATAATCATATCGCGAACTAATTCACACGCGACCGAAGAAAAATGTTCCACGTGGAACACCGTCTTTCCGACAGCAATTAATATCGGTAGTGTTCAGGTTTGAACGGTCCTGCGACAGGTACACCGATATAGTCAGCCTGTTCATCAGTCAACACAGTCAACTTTGCACCCAACTGATCCAAGTGCAACCTCGCTACTTCCTCATCCAGTTCCTTAGGAAGGAAGTGCACACCGATGTCGTAATTTTCCGGTTCTTCCCACAACGCCATTTGCGCGAGCACCTGATTGCAAAACGAGGTAGACATTACAAACGAGGGATGACCGGTGGCACACCCAAGGTTAACCAATCGACCTTCCGCAAGAAGGATTATCGAATGTCCATCATCAAATGTGTATCGATCTACCTGAGGTTTGATTTCTACTTTGCTCAATGACGAATTTGCATTAAGCCACGCGACGTCGATCTCGGTATCGAAGTGACCAATATTACAAACGATAGCATCATTGGGCATGACTTCCATATGCTCACCACGGATCACATCTTTATTACCGGTCGTAGTTACGAAGATATTCCCGATCGGCGCGGCATCTTCCATCGTCATTACCTGGAAGCCTTCCATGCAAGCTTGCAAAGCATTGATCGGATCGATCTCTGTCACGATCACTCGCGCCCCATAACGCTGCAGTGAATGAGCACAGCCCTTACCAACATCCCCGTAGCCACAAACAACCGCAGTCTTACCGGCAACCATGACGTCAGTCGCTCGCTTGATCCCATCAACCAACGACTCACGACATCCATAGAGGTTGTCAAATTTACTTTTAGTTACGGAGTCATTAACGTTAATCGACGGTACTTTCAATTCACCATTGGCGAACATCTGACAGAGCCGATGGACCCCCGTTGTTGTTTCTTCCGAGATACCTCGAATGTCCCCCAGATACTCCGGGAAGCGCTCATGAACCATCGCGGTCAAATCTCCGCCATCGTCCAGAATTAGGTTGAGCGGTTTACCGTCGGGAAAGACGAGAGTCTGTTCGATACACCAATCGAATTCTTCTTCGCTCATTCCTTTCCAGGCGTAAACCGGAATTCCTGCCTCGGCAATCGCGGCTGCAGCATGATCCTGAGTAGAGAATATATTACAGCTTGACCAGGTTACGTCTGCACCTAAATCCACCAAGGTTTCAATCAACACGGCTGTCTGAATAGTCATGTGGAGACAACCGGCGATCCGAGCACCTTTCAACGGTTTAGATTCACCATACTTCTCACGCAACGCCATTAATCCCGGCATTTCGTTTTCAGCTATGATGATTTCGCGGCGGCCCCACGCGGCTAATGAGAGGTCTTTTACTTTGTAGGGTAGTCGTTCTACCTGAGACACGTCCTGCACTCCTTGGTTACATCACTAATAAATTCGACCGGACGATTTGCCGGTACCTGTCTTGCTATCATGCCCTTCATTGTAGAGATGCTATCAATTACGGAAAGTGGTCAAGACGACTCAATCTACTTAATTATCAAATGCTCTGACTTCATCCTCCTGCGTTGGACTAGGACGGACAAGCTCATTGGATCCAAGACTATGCTTCTATTGTTAAGCACTGCGGTCTACTTATTCCTTCGGACGGTGTTTACCCACTGAAGTCTGAAAGAAGAAAATGGAACGTGAAGACCTTACCACTCTGCAAGTCAGGCTTGCCAATTTTCTAATTGTTTAACTGTCTAACTTGCCTCGACATTCATTGACTTGCATTGATCTACCTTAAATCCACCCGTCCGTAGCCACGATTGCTCAGCGTTTCACGTGAAACACCTTTAACCTGATGCCAGTTGCAGCATCAACTCGCCAGCAAACTGAGCGGTCTGGAGCATGTTCCACGTGAAACACTGATTCAACTATCTTTACCAGACATCCCGCGTACCCCTGGGCCAATCTGCTATTCTCTTAAACCTACTGATAGTATTAAAATTTCTCTATACATTCGATCGACTATAAAGCTTGCTTATAAAGAAGGGCCCTTCCGGTGACCCGCATACTATGCGTTGCCAACCAGAAAGGAGGCGTGGGTAAAACCACGACTTCTATTAATCTAGCCGCTGGGCTAGGGCAGGCAGGTTGCGCCACGCTGTTGATTGACCTCGATCCACAATGTAATGCCACCACGGGATTAGGCCAACCACCGTCTGATAGACACCCTCTGGTGAATGATCACCCCCTACGTCAATCGATTCAGTCCACCCATTATGAGAATCTTGACTTACTACCGGGAAGTCGCAGCTTTCAGGATGTCTCTGTGCTGGCGGATGGCGAATACATTGAAACCAACAAACTTCAACAGCATATCCGTACCGGGACAGTACCGTATGAATATGTAATCATCGATTGCCCTCCGAGTGTAGGACCGTTAACCCAGGCAGCTTTAGGAGCCTCTACCGAAGTCTTCATGCCGATCCAATGCGAATACTTTGCAATGGAAGGACTCACTCAGATGATTCACGTCATTCGGGATGTGATGCATCAGGAAGACAGTCAATTGGAATTTGGGGGAATCGTACTTACCATGTATGACCCTCAACTAGAACTGACTAAAGAGATAGACAAAGAGGTCCGTGAGTTCTTTGGAGACATTGTCTTCGATACGGTCATCCCCCGAGATTCCCTGCTAGCGGAATCTCCTAGTTATAACAAACCCATCCTTGAGTATGCACCTCGGAGCCGAGGTGCACGAGCATACACCGAATTGTGTATGGAGGTATTAGAGCGTGAGTAAAAATCGACGATTGGGAAAAGGTCTGGCGGATCTGTTGGGACAACCTCAACCTCCTACTAAAACCGACTCAAAAAAACCGGCGAACAAAGCAACACCTAAGCCCGCTAAATCGAGCCTAGCTGCTACCGGATTTTCATCGATCGAAATCGATAGCATCGACGAAAATCCGTACCAACCTCGACAGCATTTCGATCCTACCGAACTCAATGCTTTAGCTGCTAGTCTCCAGCAGCACGACCTACTTCAGCCCATCGTGGTGAGACAGGTTGGCAATCGCTACCAACTCATCTCTGGTGAGCGTCGTCTTAAAGCAGCCGCCCAGGCAGGCTGGAAATCGATCCCCGCCAGGATTCGCCAGGCAACCGATCGTGAAGCCGCAGAGCTGGCTATCATCGAAAACCTACAACGTAAAGATCTGGGACCACTCGAAAAGGCGACCTCCTTTAAGCAGTATCTCAAACAACACAAATGCACTCAGGCTGAACTCGCAAAACGACTCAACGTTGATCGCTCAACGATTTCCAATTTAATCCGGCTACTAGAGTTACCAGAACAGGTTCAGGACTCACTCCGCAATCAACTCATTACTGCCGGTCATGCACGAGCGCTGCTACCGCTCGAACCACTCGAACAAATTCAGTTGTGTGAACGGATCGTTCGCGAGTCACTAAGCGTTCGCAACATTGAACAATACGTCCATCGCAAACTAATGGATGACCAAGGTGGACAGAGTACCAAATCAAAGACAAATACCAAAAATAAAACCAGTGATGCTCAGATTGAAATGCTGGAAAAGCAACTCAAGCGAGCACTCGGAACTCGTGTCAAAATCGTCGAACGTGAAAAAGGTACGGGCAAAATCGTTGTCGACTTCAGTAGCTCAAACGAGTTTTCCAGACTCCTCAGTTTACTAACTGGTAGCTCGACACAAAAAGACCGAGCAGCCTAAAAATCATCGCCTTACAGGGGTTGTCGAACGGATAGCCGCTAGGTAAATTAAATCTCACATTTACGGGGCGTAGCGCAGCCTGGTTAGCGCGTCTGGTTTGGGACCAGAAGGTCGTGAGTTCGAATCCCACCGCCCCGACTCAATAAAAAACGTGACCCAATCTTTGGTCACGTTTTTTTAGATAATGCCATGTAGTGTACATTTGTATACTACCCTTTTAATAGCTCGATACTCGTCAGCTTTTTTGTATGCACTCGATTCTCAGAACGCAGATCTCCAATACCCAATTCAAGCTTTAGCCCCTTACGAATTACACCCATTTCGATCAAGGACAACGCTCCCTGCTGCCGGCCCAGAGTGGCCCCTAGCAGGATTACCGAGCGCGGCGAACCAAATTCACTGCCATCGCGGCTAATCCGTACAACAGCCGCGCCCTGGTCGGGATCAATCATTTGCAATTCGAGTACTTGAGTTTCCGTTCGTAGGCGGATTTCCGCATTAGGAGCCAGGAAATGGAAATCAACTTGCTGGATTTCAGGTTCGCCACCTAGTGCCACGAATGCACCCAATAGGAATGCAGCCAAACACAGGGCGAACCGAGTCATACTTCGGTTCAACATCTTACTTCTCACGCCTCTCTCAAAGGCGAACTTGAATTAGTTTCTCTCTCACCAAAACAATAGGTTTCCCTGAAGCACATTGCGAAACCAATTTAAAAGAATTCCACATCTTTTTACACTCCGCCAACGTGAAACAGGCATAGGGAATCGTTACGATTAAACTATTAACATTCCCTGAACCCCATTGCCGCTACGAGGTCTTCCATGATTCGCCTGTTACTGATTGCTGTACTCACGTTACTGTTTTGGACCACGGCACAGACCAAAGGCCAAGCTCTCAATCAGGAAGCATCAAATTCATGGGCCGAGGTAGACATTCCAGCCGACTGGACTCGGTCTAATTGGACTCAGCCTAGAAATGGAGCGAGTGAAAATGGCTTCCGTTGGTATCGATGTGTTATCAAGCCACCAACCCAATGGGCAGGAAAGAATCTGGAACTTTATGTTGAACCGGTAGATGATGCTCGCGAAGTCTATTTAAACGGCGTCAAAATCGCCAGCGTGGGGGCCATGCCACCAAAATTCCGCAGTGGACTTGGAGAAGATGAAAAGCACACCGTGTCTGCAAAACACTTTATTGCCGGCGAGGAGAATGTCTTAGCAATCCGAGTCTATCGCAAATACCCACGCGGAGGCTTCAATGTCGCCGCTCCAATTTTCACGGACGGAAACAAGGCGATCAGTACAAAGGGAAAATGGCAATATATAATTGGTGACAATCAGGACTATGCCCAATGGAAAACTGAAGACCGCGAAGCATTTCGCTACGACCAACTTGCTGACGCGAAACAGATCTTAGAATCTTTCAAACAACTTGCCAACGATCGCGGACCACAAACTCCCTCCGATGCACTAGCTCAGTTTGAAACCACGGACGGACTTACCATCGACGCTGTCCTTACCGACCCTGATATTGCTCAACCTCTGTCATTTAAATTTGACGAGCGAGGCCGCCTATGGGTTATGGAATACAAACAGTATCCCAATCCCGCAGGCCTTACCGCCGTCAGTCGTGACAAATACCTCAGGACTGTCTATGACAAAATGCCCTTGCCTCCTCCCCATGGTGACAAAGGCCAGGACCAGATTTCAATCCATGAGGATACCGATGGAGATGGGGCTTTTGACAAACATTCGGTTTTTGTCGACGGACTTAGCATCGCGACCTCATTTGCCATGGGGGATGGTGGGGTCTATGTCATGAACCCTCCATACCTCCTGTTCTACGAAGACAAAGACAAAGACGATCGAGCTGATGGCGATCCGAAAGTAATTTTAGAAGGCTTTGGAATAGAAGATTCTCATTCCTGCGCCAATAACCTGCGTTGGGGACCGGATGGCTGGCTCTATGCAGCTCAGGGCTCTACCGTCTCGGGTAACATCAAACACTATGGAACTGACGAGAAGCCGATCCGCTCGATGGGACAGTGTATTTGGAGGTATCATCCGCAACTCAAAAAGTATGAAGTTTTCGCGGAAGGGGGTGGCAACACATTTGGCGTGGAATTCGACTCCCATGGCCGAGTCTATTCCGGTTATAACGGCGGCAATACCCGCGGTTTCCATTACATCCAGGGCGGCTACTATCTAAAGGGATTTTCAAAGCACGGCCAACTATCCAACCCGTATGCCTTTGGCTACTTCCCCGCCATGACGCATAATCAGGTACCACGCTTTACGCACACCTTTGTGATTTACGAAGACCCCACACTTCCCAAAGGTTATCAAAACAAACTCTTTGGTATCGAGCCGATACAAGGGCGAGTTGTTTATAGTGATGTGCAAGGGGAAGGCTCAACCTTCAAGACCGAAGACTTAGGATTCCCCTTAAAGACAACGGACACATGGTTTCGCCCGGTCGACATCCAAGTAGGCCCGGATGGCGCAATCTACGTGGCAGATCTTTACGAGCAACGAATCGATCACGCTTCGCACTACCAGGGACGCGTCGACAAAACAAACGGACGTATTTACCGATTGCGACCGTCTGAAGACTGGAAACCCTCGAGCTTCGACGTGGCAGATTGGAGCAATCAGGAGCTATTTGGGCTATTTAAATCCGACATCCGGCTACATCGACAGATCGCCATACGTCTACTAAAAAACCGTCGACTCTCCAAAGACGATCTTCACCAACTACACCAACTGTTCCACTCAGACGATGCTCTGGTAGCACTCAATGCACTTTGGACGTATCAGATTACCGGTCATTACAACTTAAAAGTGGCATTATCTGCTCTCACAAGCCCTCATGACGCCGTCCGTAGCTGGTCCATTCGTCTGGCAGCGGATCATCTGGAACTAGACGAACCCTACCAAGCAGCACTTGTTCGCACTGCCACGTCAGAACCAAGCGTTCACGTTCGAAGCCAACTTGCCGCAACAGCTCGCCGAGTGCCGAGTCATCTCTTTGCAGAACTAACCAAAGCCTTACTCTATCACGGTGAGGATCTGGACGATAAACACGTTCCACTGATGCTGTGGTGGGCGGTAGAAGCGAATGCCCATCAATACGACGCATTAAAATCTCTGTTTAAAGATGCCAGTATCTGGAATCAAGAACTCACTCAGGATTACATCATCGAACGACTGGCTAAACGCTATGCCATGTCTGGTAAGCGTCAAGAATACGACATGCTTACCTGGCTGTTTGAACAGGCCCCGGACGATGATTCCCGCAGCCTCTTACTGAAGGGGTTTGAGGAATCCTTTGAAGGACGGTCTCTCGGGTCATTGCCTGAGGAATTACTGTCCAGCATCCGACGAGCGGGTGGAGGCTCCCCGGTATTACGAGTTCGGCTTGGACAACCGGAAGCGATTACGCAGGCTCTCACCGAGATTGCAAATGCCGACCTGGATGCTAGTGCCCGAGCGGCACTCATCGGAGTCTTTGGTCAAATCAAACACCAAGCTGCGGTGCCCACACTTCTGAATCTCGTCAAGCATGACGACTCAGATCAAGTCGTCCAAGCCTCGCTTCTGGCATTACAGTCGTTTGAATCGAATACGATTGCTCTCACCGTTCTGGAAGCCTATTCAACCTTTAACGAAGAGACGCAGATAGCTGCCCAGTCTTTATTGGTTAGCCGTGAAACTTGGCTTACAATGTTGCTCGACATGATCGAAATGGAAATCATCGACGCCGATTCCATCAGTCAGGAATCCGTTCTGAAAATCGTGCTCTTTGATAACAAAGAGCTGCAGGCCAAAGCAGAAAAACACTTTGGAAAAGTAACGGCTGCATCTGCAGGAGAACTTCAACGTCGTATCAACGATCTTGTAGGAGTGATTGGAGAAGCCTCAGGGAATCCATATGACGGCAAGCAACTCTATCTAAAACACTGTGGCAAATGCCATCAACTCTTTACCGATGGCGGTAACATCGGCCCGAACCTAACCACTTACAAACGAGACGATTTACAGACGATGCTGCTGAATGTAGTGAATCCAAGCCTCGCGATTCGTGAAGGCTTTGAAAACTATGCCATCTTCACCCTGGACGGTCGTACATTATCCGGCTTCATTGATGACCAGGATAACCGGGTCGTCGTTTTGCGTAGTAACGACGGCCAGAGAACCGTGATTAATCGTGACGACATTGACGAGATGCAGGCGATTCCTCGTTCCATCATGCCGGAAGGTCTCCTTAAGACGCTCAAGCCTCAGGAAATCCGCGACCTGTTTGCCTATCTGCGAGCCTCCCAGCCCCTGCCATAAGCTTATTTCAAACAGGCTTTTATTTGACGTACGCCCTGACGAAGACGGTTTTCGTTTTCAACCAAGGCCATACGCAAGTAACCTTCTCCGGTAGTACCAAATCCCGTCCCCGGGCTGACGGCCACGTTTCCTTCTTCCAGTAGCTTCATGGCGAAGTCCATGGTGGACATTTGATCCTGCCACTCCTGAGGAAATCGCGCCCAGACAAACATCCCAGCCTTCGGCACTTCGAAATCCCAACCTAACCGGCTGAGGCCTTCACACAGTACGTTTCGACGGCTCTCATAAATCCTCGATTGCTCCAACACTGCGTCTTCGGTTTCACGCAATGCCATGATGGCCGCAACCTGAACCGCTTGAAACATTCCGTAGTCGTAATAGCCTTTGATCGTTGCCAACGCTTTGATCATTTCGCGATTGCCCGAACAGAACCCAATGCGCCAACCAGCCATGTTGTAGCCTTTGCTCATGGTCGTGAATTCCACACCAACGTCCGACGCTCCAGGTGATGAGAGAAAACTAGGAGGTTGATATCCGTCAAATGCCACATCAGCATAGGCAAAATCGCTGATCACCATAAACCCGTAACGTTTTGCGAGTTTTACGACTTCATCATAGAATCCCTGCTCGACAGTGACCGTTGAGGGGTTATGTGGGTAGTTAATAATCAGTAGTTTCGGCTTGGGATAAAGATGCTGACACGTGTAAGCAACATTCTGCAGAAATTTCTCGCTGTCATTCACTTCCAGTGAAATCACATTTCCCCCAGCCAGTGCCACGGCGTAGGTATGCACCGGAAAATAAGGAGCTGGCACGATGGCCGTATCCCCGGGGCCCATCAAGGCCAGACACATATGGCTAAAGCCTTCTTTGCTTCCCAGGCACACGATTACTTCTTCATCCGGATCAAGCATGACACCATACTTGCGGGAATACTTCGTCGCGACTTCACGACGTAGATTCTGAATACCGTTTGATTTGCTATATCCGTGAACTCGGGGATTGGCTGCTGCTTCGGCTAGCTTATCTACCACTAATTGCTGAGGTGGATCGGAGGGGTTTCCCATCCCCATATCAATCACGTCTTCACCGGCTCGACGCTTTTGGTAAAGCAGATTATTAATCCGGCCAAACATGTAAGGGGGAAGCCGCTTAACACGTTGAGCAGTATCTACCTTAAATTCAACTGGCTCTGTAGTCGGCTCGGTGTGATCAGGCACATCATCGGCCAGAGGCATACTATCCACCGATGAAACATCTGCATCCGCCGCCGCGTTCTGATCCTGCGGAGATTGCAGTTGAGCGTCGTCGTCCGAAGGAATGTCAGTTTCGTGAGCCATGATTCGAAATTCAGTAGATTGCAGTAGATTGATAGAACAGTTTCAAAGGTGTACATCCACTCGGATGCCGTTCTATCAACAATAACCCGACTGGCAGGTTTTGAAAACGCTAGAACCAGTCAGAAGACTGGAGAACAGGACTGAAACGCCGAGAGTTGGGCCACAAAACCCGCAAAAATTCCCCTCCGGGACTTTCACTCTATGAATAAGATTTCGCAGACTAAGAAATCGCAGCAATCGGGACGGAAAGGCTTACTTGACAAACAGTCCGACGGCCAAGCCAAGTCCACATAGCATTCCCGAGATCAACTTCACGACAAACGGAGCCTGATGATTGCGTAGTGCCGTGGTCAAGAAATTGGCGAGCAGACCGCAAAGCCCTGTGATCGCTCCGACCATAATGAACCACTGAGGTAGCATATGGAGCATATCAACTGCTTCTTCTGTCGTTTCTCTAGCCGCATCGACAATCGAAAAAAGCAATGCTCCCAGCAACGATACCAGCGTACCTAATGTGCTAAGCACCCACATTACTGTAACGGCCTCGGCCGCACGGGTTTCGGGCCCCAGCATCAACCCGGGATCACGTTCTTCGTCGGAATCCAACTTTACACGTTGCTGCGGCTGAACTCTGTTTTGAAACGCCTCTCGCGTACTACCCGGACGCAGTTTTTTCTTTCCACGTTTCCCGTTGGACTTGCTGCTCATAAGGAATACTCAGCGAGTTGACACAGCCTTATCTAGCTGTTCTTCGAGGCAGCGATACTATCGTAAAACTGCTGAAAGAGATACCGGCTGTCGTGTGGACCGGATGACGATTCCGGATGGTATTGGACACCAAAAGCGTTGTGCTCTTTATGGCGAACACCTGCGATTGTATTGTCATTCAGGTTTCGATGGGTAACCTCAAGATGATCCGGAAGTGATTCTTCCTCCACAGCGAAGCCATGGTTCTGAGCGGTAATCTCCACTGTTCCAGCATCCAGGTTCTGAACTGGTTGATTTGCTCCTCGATGACCGAACTTCAACTTGAAGGTCTTGGCTCCACAAGCAAGTGACAAAAGCTGGTGTCCCAGACAGATACCAAATACTGGAACCTGAGGAACCAAAGCAGCAATCGTACTGATTGCGTAATCCAGAGGTTCAGGGTCACCGGGACCATTAGATAAAAAGACTCCGTCCGGATTCAACGCCATCACTTCGTCGGCTGTCGAAGTCCCAGGAAGAATGGTTACCTGACATCCCAGATCTTTTAGGTGCCGAGCGATATTCCATTTCATGCCAAAGTCCAAAGCAACGATATGGTAAGCTTGATCGCCACCAGCCAGGGATTCGCTAGGAAGCTTCGCCCACTCACTCAGTGTCTCTTCCCACTGGCAGCTATCTTCCGGTATAACTTCCTTCACCAGATCGCGTCCAACCAGACCTTCGGAATTCCTAGCCTTCTCAACCAGGCTGGAGTCATCCAGATCTTCCGTTGAAATAACACCTTTAAGTGCACCGACAGTCCGGATCCGACGAACTAACGCCCGGGTATCAATTCCTTCCAGGGCAATAATATTGTTTTCTTTCAGGTAATCTTCCAGCGAACCTTCGCTTCGAAAGTTACTGGCGACTCGGCTGTTTTCACGGACGATAAACCCAGCAAGATGAGGCTTACCACTTTCCACATCTTCTCGATTGACTCCGTAGTTACCAATCTCCGGATAAGTCATCGTGACGATCTGGCCACAATAACTTGGGTCGGTCAGGATTTCCTGATAACCGGTCATGGAAGTATTAAATACGACTTCACCATCAACTTCACCGGATGCTCCAAAAGCTTCACCAGTGAATACCGTTCCATCTTCGAGGGCAAGTTTTGCAATCTGTGTCATTACTTCATTCAGTTTCGTAAATAAAACAAACGTGAAAACAGTTTCTATTCGGTTCAGGTGCGTTTGCACGCTAAAGCCTGAACACAAGTTTTCCCGATATTGATTTTGTGGCTGTGGGTCTATCGTGCACGGCAGGAGGCCAGCACTTTATCAGCCTAAAATCTGTGGGTTCTTGTTTCGGCGAACAAGAGCCCACTTTTTATTTCCACTACTAGTCGGGACGCCGTAGTGTTCACATACTGAACGCCGATTATACCGACTTCCAATTTAAACTGGTAGTATCCACCCGGCGATTAAAATTCTGCACTCCCTGGTGTTCGCGGGAATGGGATCACATCTCGAATGTTTTGCATTCCGGTCACGAATTGCACGGCTCGCTCTAACCCTAAGCCAAACCCGGCATGTGGCACGGTCCCATAGCGACGCAAGTCGACATACCACCAGTATTCTTCTGGCTCTAGCCCCTGCTCCCGCATACGACTTTCTAGCACATCCAGCCGATCCTCTCTTTGGCTACCTCCGATGATTTCTCCCACCTTAGGAACAAGTACATCCATCGCTCGCACCGTCTTCTCGTCATCATTGACGTACATGTAAAACGGCTTAATCGTACGTGGGTAGTCGTACAGAATCACTGGACCATCGAAATGCTGTTCCGTTAGGAATCGCTCGTGTTCACTCTGTAAATCACATCCCCATTCAACGGGAAATTGAAATTCGTGCTCACTGGCGAGCAAAATATCAATCGCTTCGGTATACGGCAGACGAACGAATTCTGAATCGACAATCTTCTGAAGGGTTTCGATTACTGTGTTATCAATCCGTAGATTAAAGAACTCCATGTCCTCCGGACATTTCGTCAAGGCATCGCTAAAGATCCTCTTAAGAAACGCCTCAGCCAGATCCATATTGTCCGAAAGATCGTTGAACGCAACTTCCGGTTCAATCATCCAGAATTCAGCCAGATGGCGAGAGGTATTGGAATTTTCAGCCCGAAATGTTGGCCCAAACGTATAGACCTTACCTAACGCCGTCGCGTAAATCTCCGCCTCTAATTGCCCACTGACAGTGAGGTAACTTGGGCGATCGAAAAAATCCTGCGAGTAATCCACTCGCCCGGCATCATCCTTTGGAGGGTTATCCGGATCCAATGTGGATACACGAAACATTTCCCCAGCTCCCTCACAATCACTTGCCGTAATGACAGGCGTATGAACGTAAAGAAATCCCAACTCCTGGTAGAAGTCATGAATCGACTGGCAAATACAATTACGGACTCGTGCAACGGCACCAAAGGTGTTGGTACGAGGACGTAAGTGAGCCCACTCCCGTAGCTTTTCAAACGAGTGCCGTTTTTTCTGCAATGGGTACTCTTCGGGATCAGCCCAGCCATGGACTGTAATCTTCGAGGCAAAAATCTCGGTATCCTGCTTACCGCCTGATTCCTTGACTTCTCCTTCGATGCTAATACTACAGCCTGCGGTCAATCGCTTGACTTCAGATTCATAGTTGGCAAGCGAGTCATCGGCAACAATCTGAAGGTTGCCCATACACGATCCATCGTTGACTTCGATAAAACTAAAGCCACCTTTACTATCACGACGAGTACGAACCCAGCCCTGAACGAGAGCGTTCATACCGATCGAATCGGATTGACGAGCGTCACTAATCGTTAGCTTATCCAAGGTTCCCTCCTTGACGGCCATGGCAGGCCCATTAATTCCAAACAGTCATCTTTGCTTAGGAAGCTGTGTCCGCGGCATCGGCAGGTTCACTTGTCGCAACCGTTTCAACCGCAAGCGGAGCTGGCTTCTTTTTGATAAAGCCAATGATGACTGCGATGACGAACACAACCACCATACCCAGTACTAAACTTCCGGTTTTAGGATCAGCCATTTTTTGTTTGATCGTGGCAATCACAGCCACAATTACCACTAAACAAGAAATACCCATCAATACATTCCAAACCAGACGACGTCCGCCCTCGGGACGATCTTCCCCCATGATTTTCTTATTATTCATCATCATAAAGAAGGTCGAGTAAGCAATTGGAAGAAGGATGAATCCGAAGCTGGAAACAGCAATGGCGAGCCACAACTTAGCTGGACCGTCCCAGACTAAAGGCCAGATCGCTCCACATACACCAGAAACTAGACAGCCGATCATGTGCATGCTGCTTCCCTGCTCTACATTAAACATCTCGCAGAAAGCATAGCCATTGATCAGCATCAGGATGATGATAGTTGAGAACCCCATTCCCAGCACGCCAATACCGAAGATAAGACTAGCTTTATCTTTTCCGGCATCGCCTTCTCCGAAGATCGGGGCCAGAGCACTGGAGAGTTGAAAAGCGTTTCGCTTCACCAGGGATGAAGCAAGTTGCTTCTCTGCCATTGGCATGGCAGCAATTCTGGCTTCTAAATCGGCCAATTCCGTCCCTGTTGCTTCCGTGTAAGATTCTCCTAATCGATCAGCCAGAGTCGGAGCCACGGCAGCAAAATACTCACTCGATTTCATGGTCGACAATTCTGAACTAGCCAAAGGCGTTTTATCAAAATCCTTACCCCCGGCGTGGAACATAGTTGCCGAAGCAATCACAACGCAAGTGGTAACAAGCAAGTATGGAATTACCATTCCGGTTGAGAGATCGAATTTTGCCATTCCACGGAATGGTTTGTCCCAACCACGAGCTAACATCGAATACGGTAAGAGGAAAGTCATATTAATGCCAACTGCCGTTGCAGCTGCACCAATAATCACATCTCGCTGTTGAGCAACGATCTTACCGTCCCAAAAATCAGCTGCGCCATTACCTAAACCGCTGATCAACGTTGCAAGTTCTCCGGTCGGCTTAGACCACTGGCTTAGGTCCGGGATAAACCCACTAAATACCTGCCCCCAGTCCACGCTTCCGTTTCCTGACATAATCATAACAGCAGCAAAGAACGAAATAACAACCACGGCCACCATTCCCTTGAGGATGATGTCGAATGCTTTGGCGGCACGCCCCTGTTTGTTATTGAGAAACAGTACAAAGACAGCAGCGGCCAGTAGCACGACCGATACCATCATTTTTCCACCCATCGTGTCATCCACGAGCGACGGTGCCAGGTTCTTGTTCAATGCCGCAAAGCTCAAACTAAACTGCGGCATACACCACAGCATATTGGCCGCACAGGTAGCAAGCAGCCACCCCCAACCAAGTACAGGGTTAATTTCTTGATTGATTGCTTGAAACGGCTTTTTGCCTGTCGATAGAGTCACATGACTAATTGCGGACAACATAATCACGCCCATGACGATCATGATCAACTGAACCCACAATAAGTTTGTTCCAGTCAGAACACCAAGAAACAATGCGCCCGAAAGCGAGCCTCCGCCGAGGGTAATTGCACTTTGAAGCCAACCTGGCCCCGACAACTTGGTGTATGCCAAAAGTGTTGACCCCAGGCCCTCTTGCTGGGCCTTCACGATCATTTCTCTGTTCTTAGCGACTTGGTCACTCATTATGTTCACTCCGAAGTAGGATATTCAAAATCGAGCGGGTCGATTTTTCTTACTAACTTACTGCTGCTTATAGTCCCTGACTTGCCAAATATCGTTCGGCATCCAGCGCCGCCTGACATCCTGTGCCTGCAGCCGTAATGGCTTGTCGATAGTAATCGTCCGCCACGTCACCCGCAGCAAACACTCCCTCGACACTTGTATTAGTACGATGTGATTTGGTCCACACGATGTAGCCCTTGTCATTCATTTCCAGTACACCGTTTAAGAATGTAGTATTCGGCGTGTGACCGATGGCAACGAAGAATCCCGTTGCTTCCACTTCCTGCACGGAATCATCCACGGTGCTTTGTAAGCGAGCACCTGTGACACCCGTTTCGTCATCTCCCAAAACTTCCACACACTGTGAGTTCCAGATAATGTCGATCTTCGGATTATCAATGGCTCGCTGGGCCATAATTTTTGAAGCTCGCAACTCATCACGCCGGTGAACCAACATCACCTTCGACGCAAACTTTGCCAGATAATCAGCTTCTTCCACCGCCGAGTCACCACCGCCAATGACGATAACAGGTTTTTCACGGAAACGAGGAAGAGCACCGTCACAGACTGCACAAGCACTGACTCCACGATTCTTATAATTGTCTTCCGATTCCAAACCCAGATAATTGGCTCGAGCTCCGGTAGCAATGATGACCGTATGTGCTTCGACAACATCGCCACTGCGAGCTGTCAGCTTGAACGGTCGAACATCAAAGTCAACTTCGACTATGTCGTCCGTGATAACACGCGTGCCAAAATTGAGAGCCTGTTGACGCATTAACTCCATCAATTCAGGGCCGCTAACTCCCTCTTTCATATGGGGAGCCATATACTGGCGTCGGGATTTCTCAATCGAGTTATCAAGATATCCTTCCAAGTCACCGGAAGGAAATCCGGGATAGTTCTCGACTTCCGTGGTAAGTGCTAATTGCCCCAGCGGTAATGTACCTTGTTGTCGGTTTTCCTCTGTTACCGCCCCTTCAAAAACCAAGGGGTTTAGGCTGGCGCGAGATGTGTAAATTGCAGATGTCCATCCGGCTGGACCACTTCCAATAATGACAACGTGTTCTGCCAATGTAAGAATCCTTCTTTAGGCTGACGCAACCGGATCAAAACTGACTCGGTATTTAGTCATAATAATGATCTAAAAATCAAACAGCTCATTATAAGAGTTTTGCAGGCGTTGAGTGAAGTATCTCAAGGGCATAGAACTTTATATTCTGTTAAAATGCCACATCCTTAGCCAATAGGTCATGAGGATCCCAAACTGGGATTCGTGCATCCAAATCCTCTTATTCACAACGTTGAGTTAACTACTTATGGAAACTCTACTTATCGCAGTCGGTTCCTTCGTCGGATTTATTGTTGCCTACCATACATATGGTAAATGGCTTGCTCACAAGATTTTTGGCCTCGATCCCAATGCCAAAGTTCCGTCGGCCGAACTCGAAGACGGTGTCGACTTTGTCCCCACCAAGAAAGAAGTCATTTTTGGACACCATTTCACTTCGATTGCCGGGACCGGCCCGATTGTGGGTCCTGCGATCGCCGTTTTCTGGGGGTGGTTACCGGCGCTGATCTGGGTCGTATTTGGCTCTATTTTCATTGGTGCCGTTCACGATTTTGGAGCACTTGTCATCTCCTTGAGAAACCGCGGACAAACCGTTGGTGAAGTGGCCGGCCGACTGATTAGTCCTCGAGCCAGATTACTGTTCCTGCTAATCTTATTTGCTGCCCTCACAGTCGTTCTCGCCATTTTCGGATTGGTCATCGCGACGATCTTTGCACAGTATCCAGAATCCGTTCTTTCAGTATGGATTGAAATCCCCATTGCTGTTTTGATTGGATATCACGTCTACAAAAGAGGCGGGGGATTACTGATTCCCTCCCTAGTTGCGTTGGGCGTGCTGTATCTTTGTATTTACATTGGCGTTTACCATTTTGAAATCAAGCCATTCGGTGAAAATGCCATCGTAGTCTGGACGCTGATCCTGATGGCCTATTGCTTCATTGCCTCAATTCTTCCGGTCTGGACGCTTTTGCAGCCACGTGACTATATCAACAGCCATCAGTTAATGGTTGCTTTAGCTCTATTGGTCGGGGGCCTGTTGGTTGCCTGTGTTTCTGGTAAAGCAGATCTTTTCGCCAGCGCTCCACCTGTCGCTGAAAATCTGCCTGCTGGAGCTCCACCTGTCTGGCCCTTCCTTTTCATTACGATTGCCTGCGGAGCCATCAGTGGATTCCACTGTCTGGTCAGCAGCGGGACTTCCAGCAAACAGTTGGAGTCGGAAGTAGATGCCCAGTACGTCGGTTATGGAGCTATGTTGTTGGAAGGCGCATTAGCTGTGATAGTCATCCTTGCCTGCTGTGCTGGCGTGGGAATGGGAGTCACTGACGGCGGAGCTGAATTAACCGGGATCGAAGCCTGGCACACGAAGTATGATCCTAATGGGAGTTGGGCAGGATTTGGTTTAACTCAAAAAGTGGCAGCCTTTGTCGATGGGGGAGCCAATTTCATTGAAACTCTGGGAATCCCACTCGAGATGGCAGTCGGGATTGTGGCTGTCTTGGTTGCCAGCTTCGCGGCCACTACCTTGGACACTGCCACTCGTTTACAGCGATATGTCGTCCAGGAAATCGGCAGTACGATCAAGATTAAACCGCTTACCGATAAATATGCTGCGACCGCGTTTGCTGTAATACTGGGAGCTTCGATGGCAATGGTTCCCGGTCCCAAAGGAGCATTAGGCACAGGCGGTTTGCTACTGTGGCCCTTGTTTGGGGCAACCAACCAGCTACTTGCTGGACTCGCATTCATGGTAATCGTGTTCTACCTATGGCGTCGTAATAAGCCTATCTGGTTTGCCGCTATTCCCATGGCGATCATGCTCATTATGCCAGCCTGGGCTCTATCATGGCAGTTATTCAATGAGAATACCGGCTGGCTTGTCGCCGACGACAATAAGAACTATCTGCTTGGGTCTATCGGTATTGGGACACTCTGTCTCCAAATCTGGGTTGTGATTGAAGGCGTGCTATTACTCCCGCGCAGTCGTGGAGTACTCGAAGAAATGCTTCCACCTCTGGAAACAGCAAGCTAGAATTCCCGATCGGCCTGAATAGCCAGAACGTTATTCAACGATTTGAAATGCCTTCCTACCGTCCTGAGCTCCAAGCTTGACCTTTAACTGGTCACCGTTGGAAACATTCAGCGTCAGCGGTGTTTCGATCGAGTGGCCTGTAGCTAGCACGTCACCGACTTCGAGTTTGGATAATTCGACATCATCGGTTACTAATTCCACCACGGCATCATACTGAGGTTCCAGCGGGAGTTCACCGTAGTGATGCTGAACTAGCTTCTTAGCCCAGGCCAAGACAAAACTAACCGGTAAACAGAGGCCCATCTGTGACTGATGTTCTCCTACCGACAGTCTCCATTTAATGCACACCATTTCGACGTCGAGGATTTCCTCTAGGTCGGATTCGATTTCCGGCAAGTCGTGATACCACTGAAACAATGTCAAATCAAGTTCCGTAACCGGACGCCAAATTTCACTCAGCGTTGAAGAGATCTCATCGATAACCGGAAGAATCAACTCAGATTCAATCGCATTCAGCGAGCGATTAAGTGGTTTCCAATCAACCCGCTGGGAACCTAGCAATAAGTCGAGTAGGACTGAAGCGGACGAGGCATGTACCACTAGCCACCAGTTGGTATGATCAACGCGGTTTCGCAATTGCGCCAGATTAAATGGCGGCTGTTGAGAGTAGGCAAACTGTCGAAACGAACGGACTAACCCAATCTCAAGCCCGAGATCAACCTTCAAAGAAAATTGTTCGCTCCACTTCGCAGAGAGTGCCTCTGACGTATCAGCAAACAGACGATTGAGTCCACCCAGGACTTCGTAATCGACTCTGACACTTCGCTCTTTCTTCGCATCCTGCATGTGATTACCATCCGTTGGCTTTTGGCGTGATCAGCCCCTAATTTGACCGTTGCCTGTCACAATATACTTATAACTGGTGAGCTCTTCTAAACCGCAAGGGCCTCGAGCATGGAATTTATCCGTACTAATACCGATTTCAGCTCCTAACCCAAATTCACCGCCATCATTAAACCTGGTGCTGGCATTAATCATGACAGCCGAACTGTCGATCGCGGCAACAAACCGCCGTGCTGTAACAATATTGGAAGTCACGATCGCTTCGGTATGGTGAGAACTATAACGATTTATGTGTTCAATTGCACTATCAACATCATCCACGACTTTGACTGAAATCCCGGGACCTAAATACTCTGTTCCAAAGTCGTCCTCGGTTGCTGGGACTGCACTTTCAATCAACTGACAGGTCAATTCGTCGCCATGGATAGTGATTCCCTGGTCAATTAATGCTCCGACGACCTGTGGAATTGCTTCGGCGGCAATTTCACGATGAACGACCAGAGATTCACAAGCATTACAAACGCCCATTCGCTGGCATTTTGAATTAACGACAATCTGTGTTGCCATTTCAAGACAGGCTTCTTGATCGATATATACGTGACAATTACCGTCGAAATGCTTGATAACGGGCATGGTTGCTTCTGCCGAAACCCGGCGAATCAACCCCTCACCCCCTCGCGGAATCGCCACATCGATATAGTCGTCTTGAGTAAGGAAATGCCCTACTGCGGCCCGATCGGTAGTACTGACCAACTGAACTGCATTTTCAGGAATGCCGACAGCAGTCGCGACCTTCATAAGAATATCGACAATCGCTCGGCTGGAATGAGCTGCTTCTTTGCCTCCTCTGAGGATAACGGCGTTACCACTTTTCAGACAAATAGCGGCAGCATCGGCCGTTACATTGGGACGTGATTCATAGATAAAGAAGACAACTCCCAATGGCACTCTTACTTTGTTGATTTCCAATCCATTGGGTCGCACCGAGCCTTCAATCGTCTGTCCGATTGGATCGGGCAGCATGGATATTTGCTCCAAGGCGGTGGCGATTCCATCAATACGTTCTTCATTGAGGACCAGACGATCGATTTGTGCGTCAGTGAGCCCATAGCCAGGCGCAGCCTCAATATCATTGGCATTGGCTGCTAGAATCGCAGGTACTCCTGCACGCAGTGCCTGTGCACTTTCGTTGAGCCAACGATTCTTCAATTCGCCCGAAACTAGCTGCAATTGAGCTGATGCTTTGTGAGCGTTTTCTGCAACTGTCCGGCAATATTGAGCCAAATCCTGATCGGGTGCGGACATAGTCTTGTACCTTTTACATAGGTAGTTAAATCAATAGGAGCTACACATCGCAGCTGTTAACTAGGTCAGGTGAATCGCAATCTACCTGGATGGGAGACAACATTCCTTCTCTTCGAATTCTCATTCAAAACAAATGGAGCGTCAACGGCTCAATTTTCCATCGGGAAAAGTCTGCTGATAGAGAATCAAGGCGCGATGCAATTCCACCACATCATGTACGCGAATTACCTGTACTCCCTGTGAAGCAAGTCCCAGCGCGGCGCCAACCGTCCCTGACATTCGTTCACATTCACGATCATCCAACACGTGGGCGATAAAACCTTTTCTTGAATGGCCTACCAACAGCGGGCAGCCCAAGTCATGGAAATCCTGACAGGATTTCAACAGTTGCAAATTGTGTTCATGTGTTTTCCCAAATCCGATTCCCGGATCCAGACAGATTTTCTCAGAGTCCAATCCAGCCTCAATCAAGGCATCCCGTCGGCATTTGAGATATCCGAATATCTCAGCTACCACATCCTGATAGGTCGGATTATCTTGCATGGTTTGAGGAGTACCCTGCATATGCATAGCACATACTCCGGCACCGGTCTCGCGAGCTACTTGCAACATGCCTGGATCCCCTTCCAGCCCAGTCACATCATTAATTATCTGAGCTCCGGCTGCGACGGCGGCAGCGGCTACAGCTGCCTTAGAAGTATCAATCGAAATCGGGACGTCCGTCTGAAGGCTTAACTGCTCAACAACAGGTATCACTCGATCAAGCTCTTCCTGTACTCCGACCGGATCCGAATAGGGTCGAGTGCTTTCCCCACCGATATCCAAAATACCGGCTCCGTCGGCGACTAACTGCAAGGCATGCCTCACGGCAACTTGAGGATCGTGAAACTGCCCTCCATCCGAAAAACTATCCGGCGTCACATTAACGATGCCCATGATGGTGGGGAGCGAGCCGAACTCGAGTGTCTGCGTTCGAAGTGCCCAGCGTTGGCTTGGTGAAGAGTGAGTCATACGGATTATTATGACCAGAGATACTACGGACTCAATGGGAACTTTAGGGAATGCCTTACCAGGGCAATTCCATTTGAGCAACAATTTGGGAAGCAAGCTTCTGAATGACTTCCTGTTGAGCGGTGACCAGAGACTGCCCACCTTCCGGGACAAAAGACGCAGACTGCGTAATGTAAATCCCTTCATCCAGAGGAATTTCAGTCCGCTGAATGAGCTGTTGCCCCTGGCGATCGAGCCACGAGACTTCCAGGATCATCAAGGTTTCAATGTCCCGCGCCTCATCAAATTGGTTTTCGGCAATGACACGTTTATGTTCATCAACAAGCCGAGCCTGAAAAATACTGTCCGCGTTACTGGCATCCACCACTTTATACGGCGTACGTAGTTCTATTTCCTTCACGATGGCTTCGGTAAGCCGTTCCCCTAAGCCACGTCGAAAGCTCTCTGATTGCACGATCGGCACGTGAACAGTGCGAATGTCAGGACGAAACAGAGTTTGATTCCCCAATTGATAACCGGTACATCCGACCGAAGTTAGGATGATCAACCCGAGTGTCAATGTGATTCCTGCTTTGATCATATTTCTATACCGAAAGCCCCACGGGAACGCCGACTACCGAATCGCTCCACCTGATTCATTGGCAATCAGTGGTTTGACAGGGTCATTTTCAGGAAACAAGTCAACCAACCATTGAGCCGGGGAATCCGGTTTGGCGGGCAAGTTTTTCAAATCGTTATATCGAGTAAAGGCTCGACTAGCGAAGGGAGTATCAGGATACTGTTGGGCAACTTTTTGGTAGTAATAACGCGCCGCTCCAATCTCTTCTTTGCCTTCATAGAACTTAGCGATCCACCACTGTCGTTCCGCCTGCATATAACGGAATTGACGAGCCCACTTTGAAATCTGAGCATCATACTGCTGTGATTGCTGCGGGAATTGTCGACGAATATCCTTAATCTGCTTTTCACCTTCATCGAGATAGATTCCGGAATACTCTGGGCCTCGATAGAGCAGAAACTTACACTGCACCATCATGTAGTTAGCAATGAACTGATGTTCACTTTCCGGAAAAACGGTTACCAGATCCTTTAACGTCTCATGGGCTCGATCATATTTTTCATTCTTAAAATACGATTCGGCAACTAACATAGTGGCGTCATCAGCCATTTGACTGGTCGGATCATCATGGCGGATCTTGTCCAGAATAGCGATTGCTTCGGTGAAGCGAGAGTTGAATGGCATCGACTTATCAACAAAATTGAAGTCAAAGAATCCCTGTTTATCTTTGAAGTCTTCATCCAGCCAGTAACGAGCAATCTGGAATCGCTTGGCCTGAATTTTGTCTAAGTGGCGAGTATTGGGATACTCTTTGAGCATCTCTTTATAGATCTGGTTGGCGTGTTTGTAGTAATCGATATAGAAATAGCATTCGGCAGCCATGAACGAAGCATCTTCCTGCAACGCCGACTCAGGCCAATACCCACCTGCTTCTTCGTAACGACGACCGGCTTGCATAAATAGCTCTGCAGCCTTTTTTAATTGGGCATGACTGCCGTTCGCAGACTGTCGCACTCTCACCGCGTCGTTATAGCTACTTTCTGCTTCTGAGAAGTACTGCTTCGCCTTATTGATTTTTGGATCCGAGCTTAGCACTTTATCCAAAAACGCTTCTTCAACTGTCTTGCGTTTTTCTGAAGGTGTCGATGCCACGAGTTTGGGCTTAACGTGTTTTACCTTTTCGTACTCACCCTGACTGTCCATCCATTTTGCGCCATACCGCTGGCCTGGACCGAGTAATTCGTCACCGGTTACCTGAGCATTGGTTTTACAGCCGGCAACCATCATCGTGGCCAGCAGTATTCCTGCTACAGACCAACAGGTGAAATGGTTACCTCTCTTGGGAAATCTCTGCTTCATCAAGGACGTCCTTGTCCGTATTCTCTTGCGTTGATTCATCGGTTCGTGGAATCTGCATGGCCTCTGCTTTTCTATGCAGACTCAACGCATCATCTCGCACGGTACTGGGCCGACCTAACATGCTTAACATTGGCTGCATACGTGGTCGACGGCCCATTAGGTTTGCCATGTAGTTGTTCAATACTCCACGAAGTTCACCAAGCACCATCGGGTCAACCGACGGTAAAGCGTGATTGCCTTGTGAAAACAACTTCATCGCTTCCAGAACCCCCCAGGAAATACTGATCACACGGGACTGCCCCACTCGGCATTGACGACATAAAACGCCACCTGAAAGCTGCCCAAAAGCAACACGAGGTTGCTGTGGTACGCTACTTCCGCAAATCGTGCAGTTTTCAAATGACGGTTTTTGACCGATTATACGCAGCAGGTTTAACTCAAAGCGAGCAATCAGACTTAACGGATCCTGTAATTCATCTAACTGAATTATCGTATCCTGAGTTAACTCAAAAAGGTCTGGATGAGGGTCTCCGGTATGTGTCAGAGCATCCAGTAATTCCGCGATGTAGTAACCTGCATACAAGTGAGGCAAACTACGGGTTGCCGCTCGAAAACGACGCTGTAGTTTTGCTTCCGTAAGTAAATCCAGGGAGTCCGAGGATTTGTGGATGAAGACTATTCGAGATACGGTTAACAGGTCAATAGCAGACTCAAACGGGCTTTTCGGCCGTCTGGCCCCTTTCACCATGGCACCAATTTTCCCGAAATCTCTGGTGAACATGGTGGCGATACAGCTCGATTCGCTGAACTCAACGATGCGTATCATAACCGCATCTGTCTTTTCACTCGCCATCGTCTAAATCACACATTCTTGAAGCCATCAGTTTAGGGTTCGCCAATCAATGACAAATCTACCCGCTCAATTCGCCGCTTGGTAGCCTGAATGACTTTAATACAGATTCCAGCTACTTCTATTTGCTCCCCGACTTCAGGGATATAACCCAAATGGTGAATCACCAGCCCCGCGACAGTATCAACTTCATCACTCTCGGGCAACTGCATTCCCAACATCCCGTTGATGGAATCGATATGAGCTTTCCCTAAGGCTTCAATTCGCTGGTCAGGCAGGACAAATATCTCTTCCGGCAAGTCGTCATCTTCATCGATGATTTCGCCTACGATTTCTTCGAGTGCGTCCTCAATCGTAACCAACCCGACGACGGCATTAAACTCATCCACCACGAGTGCCAAATGAATGCGGTCCTTTTGGAATCCACGCAGGAGTTGATCGACTGCTTTGGAAGCGGGCACAAATTCCGCGGGCCTCAGCAACTCTTCCACGGTGGTTATGTCCGCCGCTCCGGGCTTGGCAAATACGGTAAGCAGATCTTTGACATAGAGGATTCCCACACAGTTATCCAGTGTCTGGTCATAGACCGGAATCCTTGTTCGCCGCACTCGTTCGAACAGTTCCAGCACATCAGACCATTGTGAATTCAGTGGCAACGCATCTATTTCATTTTTGGGTGTCATAATATCGCGAACATCGACATCGTCGAGTTCCATCACCCCTTCAATCATGTCCCATTCATCCTCCTCCACCAGACCATCCCTCATGCCGGCAGTAACGATGGAACGAATTTCGTCCTCCAACGCTTCTTCGCCATCTTCCTCATGGCGCTCACGCCCAGACAACCTCCATATGACACTTGCTACCAGCCGTACTCCTAAGGTGAACGGAGTCATTAACCAGGTCAGACCAACCCAAAAGTGCCAAGTGTGATAAATGATCTGAGAAGACCAGACGGTTACCAAGGCACGGGGTATCCAGACACCTAGCAAGAGCAGGCTCAGACCAATCGTGAGAACAGATGTCCAGATCTGTGTGGATTGTAACTGGCCCAGTTCATCTGCCGCCGGAACACGCAGCAAGCGTTCTAAAGCTCCTGCTTCACCACTAGTCATTCCATTTTCCGGATTCGCGATCACGGCCAATGCCAGAGAGACCACAGCAACACTGGCTGCAATGGCCACAAGAGTCTCGGAAGCTAAAGAGATGTTTTGATACCGGTCACGGACCAGATTAAAGAATTCGACCCTACCTTTTTGACGACAATACCGTTTCAAGGCGGACCTGGAATAGTCATCGAAAATCTTCGAACCGATCGCACCGATGGCGACTAACGCACTGGCTACCCAGGACAACAGAATCAAGGTGCTTACCGTTAGCACGGTGGGAGCTACCTCCTAAAACAAGTGAACAGTCGGAAACAGAATCGCTGTCATTATAGGAAAGTTAGCCCCTCTAAATCATGAAACTCTGCTATTTATTCGGAGGCTCGACTCGGTGTTCAATTCCAAATCGCTCTAAGTGACGACGCTCAGCCTCCTGCATTAGCACCTTGGCATCAGGATTTTTATCGTCGTATCCGACTAAATGCAGGCAACCATGGATGACATATAAGAGGAACTCAAACTCCCAATTCCATTGATAGTCCTTAGCCAGCTCCATCGCGGTGTCGACACTGACAATGATCTCACCTTCAAGATGTTCGTCTTCCCGCTCAAGTACAAAACTGATGACGTCGGTTGGGTAGTCATGATTAAGGTATTCGATATTGAGTTGGTGAATTGTGGGGTCATCCACAACGGCAACACTCACATCGCCTGTTACCACTCCGGCTTCTTCGACTACCTGGTTAACTGCGAGTTCGATTTGCGCAGCATCGATTTCGTACTTGGATTGTTCGTTGGTGATGAATACTGAAAACACGTTTTCGCTAAACGACTTGTCGCCTAAAGTGCTAATAAACTGCCCAATTGTCCTCGAGTTTACCCGTCGTAGTCCGAAGGACGTAGTCGGGTCTAATTGTCACATGGTTAAATGGCTAAATGGTTCATCAGCCTATAAACTTCTTAGCCTCTTCACCTTCTGGGTATTCCACGCGCTTGTGTAATAAGGCCAACAGCGACTTAACCAAGGATCGTTGGATGGTACTTAATTCTGATAGCGTCAGTCCGCATTCGTCAAATTGACCATCGAGTAGTCGTTTCATGGCTAGCTCATTCACCAAATGTTCCACTCGGGACGGAGCGGGTTCATCGAGTGTACGACTGGCACTCTCGACGGCATCTGCCAACATCATCACCGCTGCCTCGCGGGACTGAGGCTTGGGCCCGGGATAGCGATAATCCGATTCCTCCACATCCGACTCAGAATTAGACGTTTTAGCCTGATGGTAGAAATACTCGACGATGGTGGTTCCATGATGCTGTTCGATCAGGTCAATAAACGATTGTGGAAGGTGGTGTTTACGACCTAAGTCCGCTCCGTCTTTGACATGGGATATAATCACCAGTCTACTCATCGAAGGTAGGAGTTGTTCATGGCGGTTTTCTTCCTGGTTTTCAGCAAAGTACTCCGGCTTAAACATCTTTCCGATGTCATGAAAATACGCACCGACTCGACACAGTAATCCATTGGCCCCGATGGCATCGGCAGCCGGCTCGGATAACATCCCCACATTGAGTGAGTGAGTAAACGTCCCTGGAGCACGATTTTTCAATTCCTGAAGTAAAGGGTGGGCCGGATCGCCCAATTCCAACAAACTAATGTCAGTCTGAACTCCAAAGATCCACTCGATAATTGGCAACAACCCGGTCATAAAGAATCCGGCCAATACGACACAAATCCCATACCACCCTGCTCCTTGAAGCAGGTTGGTCAGATAGTTCACATCGGCAGCATCTCGTTCTAACAATTGGTCCCAAAACTCGAGTCCGGTGGAGCCAAACGTCTGACCGGCAAGTGTACTCACACCGATGGTTGTGGCCAGAGTGATGACCCCTGCCCCGACCCCCACACTGATCAGTCGTACACGCGATCGCACCCTTCCCATTAACAGACAGGAGGCAGCAATGGCTGAAAAGACAATAATAAATCCCGGCAGAGAATTCCCGTTGGCAACGGCGACAACCAAAGCAACGGCAGAGGCAACCAACAAAGCGGATTCACGGCGAAACGAAATGGTCAATATCATGGCAAACATCGACAGCGGAATTAACTCTGCTCGCCACGTATCATTGGCGGTGGTCGTGGCCAATAGAACAACGATGGTTGAGAGCACGAGCAGACGAATTAGACTTGCCGTGTCACTCACTACATTCCGCTCATACACCGCCAGGTAAACACCACAAAGCAGGAAAACGGCGAGGAACATACCAAAGCTGGCAATCCCGAATCCCAGCAAACTGCTTACCTCCAGCAACTGGGTGTTAAACCGGGCGTCGTATTCTTTTCTTAGCAAAGCAATTTCGCTTGCCTGTAGTGGTTCCCCTTCGTTGGCCAGAGTCTGCCCCGGTTGGAATGCACGAAATTGCTGTTCGACACTTTCGCGCTCACTCTGTCTACGTTTCATACTTAACGCACTATCTATTTTCAGAGTTTCCGGAATGGTGTTTGCTCGAATCCAAAACTCCAGACGACTCAACAAGAACTGTTGGTCATCCAATTCCAAATTCAATAATGCGAGTGATTCTCCCAATGAGTCGGTGAGCATCCGAAGGATCTCGCTTTGCCGAACATCCGAAACGTTCACAATGACATCAACACCAGGTTGCTCTCCACTGATTTGAATCGAATCAAGCCGACCTTCCTCTTCGGAATGCCCAAGTTGTTCCAGCACGCCATTTTGCAGCCACGGTTGATAGAGATTATCTAACGCCTTACCGAGTAGCTCTCGCTGCTGTTCTGTCTCCAGTAACTGCACAAACCGTTCGTAATCAGGCCGAGTATCTGCCAAACGCTCTGCGGCGCTTTGCAGTGTATCGGTGGAACCTGCCTCTTCCATATCCAGAAACGGTTCCCACAGTTGATGAGGAGCAGATTCCCAGGATTCGGCAGTGACCAGATCATTGATTGCCAGCGACAGGTCTTTCTTTTGTTTGCTGAGTTGGTACGTATCGTTGTTATAGATACACAGCGTCTCAGCAACGGCTCGTCGCTGCATGACCTCCGTACCAATTTCGTCTTCGACCTTAAAGGATACGGCAGCAACAATATCACGTTCAGGGATATAGCCGATTCGATACTGAAACGGGGGCGTCCACCCCTGTGTAATTCCCCACATCAGCAACGCAGCGATGAGGCATAACACGATATGCCCCCAGTTCTTTCCGTTTCGAAGCGATTCGAAAACAACTTCGCGCAAACGTGTTTTGGAGAGTTGGAATGAGTCTGCTCTTGATGAGCGTGATTTTTTGGAAGAACCGCTTGCCATCATGCCTGCCTATTTCTTCCGTTTCCGGGCCGAATCATCGACCGGCTCATAAGCATCCACGATTTCCTGCACCAAACGGTGACGGACAATATCCGATGCATCGAGTTTTATGGCTGCCACTCCAGAGATACTAGCCAACCGGCGTGTGGCATCCAACAAACCGCTTCGTACATTTTTCGGCAAATCGATTTGCGTTCCGTCACCGGATACGACGATCTTCGATTTTGCTCCCATTCTGGTCAGGAACATCTTCATTTGACTGATCGTCGCATTTTGCGCTTCATCTAGAATAATAAATGCCTCGTCTAACGTCCGCCCTCGCATATATGCCAACGGGACGACTTCGATCACATCCTTTTCCATATATTCCTGAATGACATCAAAATCGATCATGCTGTGAAGCGAGTCAAGTAACGGGCGAAGATAGGGATTGATTTTCGCATGCATATCGCCCGGCAAGAATCCCAGGCTTTCCCCTGCTTCCACCGCCGGCCTGACCAACACAATTTTGCGAATGAGTTTGTGTTTGAGAGCTTCCACCGCCAACGCCACGGCTAAGAAAGTTTTTCCCGTCCCGGCCGGTCCCAACGCGAAGACCAGATCGTTCTCTCGAATCGCTTTGATGTATCTCGCTTGTCCTGCTGTACGCGGTACGATCGGCTGACTGGCAGCCATCACGTCGATTTCCGTATCCATGGTTTCACCGAAGACACCAGTGACTCGGTCGACCACTCGCTTGGTCTCTTCAAATGACAATTCACCACTGCGTTGGACGATGTTCTTAAGTTGCTCAAGTACATCAGTCGCCTGATGAACATTCGGTTCGTCTCCACGAACGACCAAAGAGCCATCACCGTGGGTAACATTCACGCGTAACTGATCCCGTAGCAAACGGAGATTCTGATCTTTCGTACCGAAGAGTACAAGTAGATCCTGTTGTCGGGGAAACGGAAGAGTAGCTTCAATCATGGATTAAATAAGATGAGGTACTTGAATAGGAGTCCCAGAAGATTTGGCACTCCTCTCGCCTGTTAACTATACCCCAATGCATCGATTGATTGCATGAAATAAGGGGATGAAATATCTCCCCTCACAGCCAATACTCACCGTTTATAGGGGTTATAACAGTCTGAAGTACGACGAATTACGCACCAATACTCCCCAGTATGATTCAGACACGTATCGATATTCTTCTGAAAAAACTGAAAATGACCAGCTCAAACAAGCCACTTAGCTACCGGTCAGCCAGGTCGAAATCCAGAACAAGTAGGCTGGCACCAACGAAAACGTAACCGAATCCATAATATCCAGAACACCGCCCAGCCCTGGAACCCAGGCACTCGAGTCCTTCACCTGAGAATCACGCTTGATCAACGACTCAGCCAAGTCACCAATCATGCCGGCCAGAGTGATGACCAAGCCGTATAAGGCCCAGGCCCACAAAGGTCCGACTGAAATCGCCATCTCGGTTTCCATAGCTATGGAGAGAATTGCTGGCACCACCCAGTGACCGAATGCAATCGAAGCTCCCATTCCACTAAGAAAGGCACCAACGGCACCTTCGATCGTTTTCTTTGGGCTCAGAATGGGAGCCATCTTGTGTCGGCCCAAACTTTTCCCGGTGAAATAAGCACCACTGTCGCCACACTTGGTAATCACAATCACGGAGATTATCGCGCACATACCCCAGGCTGAGTGGGTTTGTTCGGTACCAATCTGCAACGTCCTCAAGATGGTAAGAAAACTCAAGGCCGTCCCCGTATAGCCCACTATCAGCATGGAGTTAGCAAGACGTTGAATAGCGCCCCCTGGTTGTTTGAACTTACACATTTCAATCAGGAACAACCAGCACATTGCCAGCACCGTACCGATCCCAATCCATCCAACACGGCCCACAGGACAATCGTCCGGATACCCTGATTCACTAAACGCATCCATCAGCGATGGAATAAAGGTAAGTACATGAACGATCGCCACGCTGAAGAGAACGTGTTTGAGGCGAAGTTCCAGTCCGCCTTTGATCAACATCTCGCCCAGCTCAGCAGTCGCCATGAGGGCAATCGCTAGTAACAGTGGCAATAACAAGAAACCACCTACACCGAATAAAGGATGGTGAAAATCGAAGTGTAGGAGTGTTCCCAGACAAGTCAAGATAACCGCCGAAGCGGCAAGTCGTTTATGAAGCACCGTCGTTCCCTATTTTGTTTTAAGAAGTGAGTCCGCCGAAACGACGGTTTCTTGTAGCGAAGACATTCATCGCCTGATGCAAATCCTCTTCTGTAAATTCGGGCCAGAACTTTTCCGTCACCCAGAGTTCGGCATAACTGATCTGCCACAACAGAAAGTTACTAATCCTCATTTCACCACTGGTACGGATCAGTAAATCAGGATCTGGCATACCGGAGGTGTAGAGATTTTCAGAGATCAATTGCTCGTCGACATCCGTGGCCTTTAGCAGTCCAGTTTCAATCTGACAAGCGATTTGCTTTAAGGCGTCCGAGATTTCACCGCGAGCACCATAATTGATCGCCAGACAAAGCGTTGTCCCCTGGTTGGCACTGGTCAATTCAATCGTCTTATTGATTTCGTTAAGGACGCGATCGGGAATTCCTTCACGTCGCCCAATCACCTGCACACGAATCCCCTGCTTCATGAGCAGGCCACGTTCTTCAATCATGTACTGCTCAAGCAAGTGCATGAGAAAATCAAGTTCATGGGAAGGACGTTTCCAATTTTCACTTGATAGACAGAACAGTGTCAGTTGCTCAATATTCAATCGAGCACATTCCTCGACCGTGCGTCGCACGCTACTAACTCCCTGACGATGTCCTTCAATCCGAGGAAGATCTCGCTGCTCTGCCCATCTACCATTCCCGTCCATAATAATGGCGATATGCCTGGGTAGAGGCTTAACGTCCTGACTCACTGTCTTTTTAGACAGCGTCGAGGATCGTTGTGGAATACTGGTAGACATACAATGTGTAGAAAGGACGTAGGGAGAATCTGATCAGCATTTGGGTGAATCCAAAACGCTACAACTATATGATTCATTATCCCGTAGAGACGGTAGATAACTCAAGGTCATACAAAGAGATACGAACTTAATGTTACAAAAGTTCAAAATCGCGGCGCAGCCAATTCCTCTCATGAATTAGTACAATACTCCCGTTCTCAGCCGAGACTTTTGCCTATGCTTTGGAATCCGAGTAGCTGTAAAGCGTTTGCGTTATGCCAAGCCAGCAAGATGCTGTACTGAGTCTGCCAGCACGATCGTCTGAGCACGGTCCGGTCCGACTGAAGCGACTTCGACGGGCACACCAATTAACTCACTAACGCGATCGATATAGGCTTTGGCAGCTGCCGGAAATTCATCGTAGCTTGTCGCTGATGTCAAATCGGTATTCCAACCTTCGAAGGTTTCATAAATCGGCTGCACACGACGAAGATCATCAGCATCACTTGGGAAGTGCGTAATCTGTTTTCCATCCAACTCATACGCCACACAGATTTTTACTTCCGGTAGCATAGATACGACATCCATCATCATGAGCGACAAGGCGCTTACACCACTCAGGCGAGCTGTGTAACGAACGGCCACGGCATCAAACCAACCACATCGTCGTGGGCGTCCGGTCGTGGTACCGTATTCATTTCCAAGATCACGAATCTTTTGCCCGATATCGTTTTCCTGCTCGGTCGGAAACGGTCCGCCCCCCACTCGTGTACTGTAGGCTTTGATCACACCAATCACTTTATTGATGGAACGAGCTGGTACTCCGGAGCCGGAAGAAATACCAACGCCTGACGAGTTAGAGCTGGTGACAAAGGGAAACGTCCCGTGGTCGATATCAAGAAGTGACCCTTGAGCTCCTTCGAAGAGGATCGATTTGGAATCATCGACAGCATCGAGCAAGTAGTTCGTCGTATCTGCCACGAAAGGACGTAAGGTTTGAGCATAGGCAGAATACTCAGCGGTGATCGCGTCTGCATCAAGTGGCTCGAATTCATCACCGGCAATCGGAGCCAGCATGGAATTCTTGGCCTCTACAATGGTCGCCACTCGCTCTGGAAAGTCATCACGTAGCATATCTGCCAAGCGAATAGCAAACGAACGCCCGACTTTATCTCGGTAACAGGGACCAATCCCTCGTAATGTAGTACCGATGGATTCGCCCTTCACCTTTTTGGCATTCAACACGCGATCTTCGGCAATATGCCACGGGAAGACCACGTGCACTCGCTCGCTGATCTTAAGATTATCCGCGTCAATCCCCTTGGCTTTGAGACCTTCTAATTCCTCAATAATCGTACCTGGATTGAGCACGACGCCCGGAGCGATGATGTTCATTGTCCCCGGATTAAGAATACCGCTGGGGATCAGATGAAGTTTATAAACTTTGTCGCCTGTCACCACGGTATGGCCAGCGTTGGACCCACCCTGATAACGGCAGACAATATCAAAATTCGGAGTTAATAGGTCGACAAGCTTTCCTTTTGCTTCATCGCCCCACTGCAAACCAATCACACAGGTGCCCGGCACAGTGATTCTCCCTTTTAGTACGAACTTAAACTGGATCTGGGGATGTGTACACCGGATTCAACGTGACGACCGGCTACCCCAACAATTGTTTCACAAACAAGCCATTGTGGATTGCTGTCGCAGCGTGGTCAAGTATCTAGACCAGTGGGAATCGCAGGAATAAGAAACTTCAAAACAACCTGCGTTAGTCCTATATTTGTCCTTGTTTTGTCCTTTCGTTATTAGAGGTGTGACCTGAAATTCCCCACAAAATCCTCTACTCGCGATCAATTCCAATAGGATTCGATACTCTTTCCTGCCGAATAGTGGGTTTTAGGGTTTGGTCAATTGACCGAACCGATTTTGGGGTGTAGATTTAGGGATTACGCGGTTCGTTTTACTCGGCTTAAATAGCAAGCCGGAATGAATTGCCCCGACACCTTTTGGTTGTCAGGCCAAGGGAACCCCTGTAATACGGGTCGAGCAAACTGCTTGATAGGTTGCAAAGCCATAAACCGTCCGTGTTATCGCCTGAATCCAGTAGAATAAAAGGAAATTATTATGGCTGAGAATCTGGTCAAAGACCTTATTACCGCTGGAGTGCACTTCGGTCACCGCACAAGTCGCTGGAACCCGAAGATGGCACCCTATATCTATGCGAAGAAAAACCAAATCCACGTGATGGATATTCGCGAAACCGTTCGCGGTTTGTTGCGAGCTAAGAAATATCTGAAGCGAGTTGCCGAAGGTGGCAGTTTGATTTTGTTTGCCGGAACCAAACGCCAGGCAAGCGGGATCATTGAACGGGAAGCCGCCCGCTGTGGAATGCCCTTTGTTTCCGAACGCTGGCTCGGTGGTACGCTTACTAACTTCCGCACGATTCGAAATCGACTCGGCCGCCTGGAAGAATTGGAAGCGTTGCGTGCGAGTGATGATATTAATCAGTACTCGAAAAAGATGCAGTCCTCGCTGAATCGTGAATTCCGCAAAATGTACCGCAACTTAAATGGTATCCGAACGATGAACCGGATGCCTGAATGTGTTGTCGTCGTGGATCCGAATAAAGAAAAGAATGCCATCCGCGAAGCCAAAGCCTTAGGTATAGCTACGATCGCTCTGATCGATACCGATTGCGACCCAGACACTGTGGATCTTCCTATTCCAGGTAATGATGACGGCTTGCGAAGTATCGAAATCATCTTCCGACACTTGGCTGATGCTGTGATCGAAGGAAAAACAGGCGTGGCACCAGTGCACGAAGAAACACCTGCCTCCCCTGTTGCTGCTGCAGCTCCTGCTGTAGAAGAAGCTCCTGCTGCCCCCGCTGAAGAACCCGCTGCTGAAGAAGCTGTCGCAGAAGAAGCCGCGGCGCCAGTGGAAGAAGCAACTGCCGAGGCAACTCCGGCTGAAGAAGCTCCTGCACCGGAAGCAGCAGACGACACGCCTGCAGAAGAAGGCTAGACCATCGCGTCTCGGCCTAAGAGAATTCAACTCGTAACCTCCTGATTTGCTGTACCCTTTTCTGAGTCCGCTCTGAATAATAGCAGGTCAAGAGTTCCAATTGACACAAAGATTAAAACCAAGATTTGAAGGAGATCTGTTATGGCAGTTACTGCCGCCGCAGTTAAAGAACTTCGAGAAAAAACCGGCCTTCCTATGATGGATTGCAAGAAGGCATTAACCGAATGTGATGGAGATCAGGATGCCGCCGTACAGTGGTTGCGTGAACGTGGTGCTCAGGTATTCGAAAAACGCTCTGGTCGTACCACAGCATTTGGCCGCTTCGGACTGCACATCGGTCTGGACCAACAAGCCGGTGCAATGGTTGAACTAAAGTGCGAGAGCGCTCCGGTGACCACCAACGAAGAGTTTATTCAATTCGCCAATGATCTGGCATCTGCTCTCGCAGCTAACCCAGAAACGAATGATGCCGATTCACTGCTGGCTCTGGAATGCCCAAGCCAACCAGGCTCGACTCTCAGCGATGTGAAGAACGATCTTTTCAATCGTATTCGCGAAGTATTTAATATTGGCCGAATGGTTCGTATAGAAGGCGGATGTGGCGGATACAGCCACAATGCTGGTACCGTTTCCGGAGTCCTGCTTGCTGCAGAAGGTAGTGATGACGAAGCCGCTCGTGGTATCAGTCAGCACATCGCCGCGATGCGACCTGAAGGCCTGAGCCCGGAAGACCTGCCTGCTGATATTGTTGAAAACGAACGTACCATCCTGCGTGAAGCAGCGTTGGCGGAAGGAAAGCCTGAGAATATCGTCGACAAGATGGTTGAAGGCCGTATGCGAAACTTCTTTGCTGAGCGAGTTTTAACTTCTCAGGAATACGTCAAAGCAGAAAATAAAGAAACTGTGGGAGATTACGCATCCAGCGTTGGTCTGTCTTTGAAGCAATTCGTTCACTGGGAATTAGGGGACGACGCAGAAGATTCAGATGAAGCTGGTGAAGAATAAGCCATAAGTATTCGCACAAAAAATAAGCCCCGAGTAAAATCGGGGCTTACTTTTTGCCCCCGCTCTAAAATGCCTCCGCTAAGATAACTCGGTCCTAGCGAAATCAAAAATTTAAAGGCCCCACGGATGTCAGACCCAGAGAATAGTCAAAACCCTAAGTACAAACGCGTCGTCCTTAAGCTCTCCGGAGAGAGTCTCGCTCGAGCTGGCGAACGCGGAATCAGCATGGAAGAAGTTGCTGACATATCTAGACAAATCAATCAGGCACAACAACTGGGATGTGAAATTGCAATCGTATGTGGAGGAGGAAACATCCTTCGCGGTGCACAATTCAAAGAGAAAAACGTCAGTATTCAAGAAGCCACAGCCCATTATATGGGCATGTTGGCTACCGTTATCAACGCGTTAGCTCTGCAGGATGCTCTTGAAGCACTCGGAGCACAAACTCGTGTCATGTCCGCCATTCGAATGGATGGCGTTGCTGAACCATATATTCGTCGTCGAGCCAAACGGCATCTGGAAAAGGGGCGAGTGGTAATCATCGCCGCCGGTATTGGAAGTCCTTTTGTAACCACTGATACTGCAGCAGCTCAACGAGCTCTGGAACTAGAAGCCGATATCCTTTTAAAGGCGACCCGCGTTGATGGAGTTTACAGCGAAGACCCAGAAAAGAATCCACATGCCGTTTTCTACCCGGAACTGAGTTTCGAAACCGTGCGTGACCAGGGACTCCAGGTTATGGATAGTACGGCCATCACTCACTGTATGGAAAACAAAATGCCGATTTTGGTTTTCAATTACAAAATCAATGGCAATATCGAACGTGCAGTCCAGGGGGAAACTCTGGGCACCTATATCGGTTAATGACTCATCTACAGTCAAACTAACGCCATAAAACTTTACAGAGACGTTAGACTTTCAGATAATTGCTTTAACGACTCGTCATCATTTCCAATCCATCGGACTTATCAAAAGCTGAATAAATAATATGTACGACGAAATCCTGCTAGACACCGAAGAACGAATGGACAAAGCACTCGACCACCTGCGTAACAATCTGGCAGGGATTCGAACCGGCCGGGCAAACCCCGGTCTCGTCGACTCTATCCGAGTGGAGTGTTATGGTTCTCAAACGCCTCTAAAGCAACTTGCCAACGTAGGCTGTCCAGAGCCTCAGCAAATTGTCATTCGCCCCTATGATCCCAGTGTGATTAAAGACATAGAAAAGGCCATCGTCGCTAGCGACCTCGGTTACAATCCTCAGGGTGATGGCCGTCTGATCCGGATCAACGTCCCGGCATTATCTGGTGAAGTGCGAAAGAAAATGGTGACACGCATCAAAGAACTGTCGGAAGAAGCGAAGGTCTCTATTCGTAATGTGCGACGAGATGGAAATAAAGCGGCCGACCAGGGTGAAAAAGACAACGCCCTAACTGAAGATGACCGCGATTTGCTCAAGGATGAAATCCAGAAGTTAACCAATAGTTATGAAAACAAGGTTAACGATGCAGCTAAAGCCAGAGAAGCCGAAGTCATGGAAGACGCATAAGCCTAGGGCTCAATGTGTCACATTCATGAATATCCTCACTCGCGGCAGGGACATGCCCCATGCCTGACAACACGCTCGACTTTCAATGCCCGCACTGTAATGCACCGCATCGATTGCCAGTTCAATTTAGTGGTAACCGACAACCGTGCAGTGAATGTGGAAAGCCGATGCGACTGCCCTCCTTTGTGGCATCCCAGGCACCTGCACCTATTAGCTCTGCCGCTAACCAAACTCATGCAGGCGCGATCATGGTCGAGTGTCCGCTATGCAATAACACGCTTTATGCAAGTCGAGATAAGGCAGGCAAAGAGATCCTTTGCGAAACCTGCCTCGAATCAGTGGCTGTTCCCGCTATTGCAGACGCACCATCTAAATCCTCCCAAACTACAACCAAGACTACGACCAAGCCTAGCACGGTCGCTAATCGTACGAGCCAGCCGGAGACGGCCGGCAAGGAATTCGAACTTTCAGACCCGACGTTAACACTGCGTCCAAATCAACCAGAGAGTCCCGAGACTGGCCAGCCGGGAAAAACCGCTCGCTATGCCGATCAGTCCCAAAGTGGCGAACTCACTATAGAACCCTTGAAGGATTTAGCCCCCCCAACTCGGGCACCAGCTGCGCCATCGATGCCGACCGAGGTACGTCAAACTTCGCCCGTTGGTAATCAGCCAAGCGAAGAAAGCGAAGAAGAGATTGTAGAACTGGAAGCAATCGGAGATGCCCCCTCCATTCCGGTACAACCTCTCACTCCAATTCAGGCAATACCAGTGGCGACGGATCCTACGAGCACTGCACCTGAATATGAATTGGTCATCCGGTGGGATACTCCCTGCTCTGCCTGCCAGGCTCACGTTGTCGTTTACCAACAGGACATTGGACAGACCGTGCAATGTGGCAAATGCAGTCAGCCCATTACGGTCACAGCCCGCCAACCGCTCCCGCTACCGGAACGAGTCATTAAACAGCCTCATCGATTTGCGGGTGAACAAACTCGTATTGCCCAACTATCCGAACGACAGCCGCAACCGAAAAAAGAAGTGCTCTATCGGACTGTAATCGAGTGGCAGGTATTGTGTGAAGTTTGCGGAACAGGAATTTCCGCCACGCCGGAGGACGTTGGACAAGAAAAGATATGCCCTGATTGCTTTAAGGTGCATACCATCAAAGCTCCGGCTCAGATGCCGGAACCGGTAAAGCGTGTCGTTCGGGATGAATTAGAGGATTTAAATCAATCTAGTGCGTCTCAAGGTTCAGAATCTACGAATGGTAATTCTGTGCCACCAACAGCCACAGCAGCAGGATCGACCCGTCAGGTGCTCAAAGATATCCCTGACATGCGCGAGAAAATCCAGCGTGACGAGCATGCAGCCAGCCGGCAGATTTTAGAGCGTGCTCAACAAGAGCAGGCTAATAAGGAAGAGATCGAGCCAACGTTACAATTCGAAGAAGGAAGCTGGCTTAAAGCGGTAGCCCAGCTCATGACTCTTCCCACCGTTCTGTCACGCGTCGCAATTTTTGGCAGTGGTTATGCCCTGATCGCCGCTCTGGGACACTCAGCGACTCACATACCCAGCGATGGATCTATCATTGGAACGATGGGATCGCTCGCGTTGCTCGTTGTCAGCGTAGTCATGTTCTTAGGGGTGAGCGCATTCGCTTTTTCCACTCTCCTGAATATCGTACGACAAACTGCCATGGGAGATTTAGAGGTGCGGGAATGGCCAGCTTTTGACTTATGGAGTTGGCTCAGCGACGCCGCCATTGTTTTCGTCGTTGTGACTTACGCTTCCGTCCCGGCAGGAATCTGTTTCTGGATAACCGACTTCTTCCTTAGTGGACTGCTAGGAATTTTACCCGTCATTCTGTGTACCGTGATCATGGCTACCTTGTTTCCATTCTTTCTACTTGGCATCATGGATACCGGAAGTCTTTGGCAGCCATTTTCCGCGGACTTAAACAAGCGACTTAAGCATCGAAGTGATTTGATTGTGAAATTCGTGCTGATTGGCATGCCGGCGGTTTTCTTCTGTATTGTCGGGGCCGTGATGTTATTGAACCAAAGTAAAATTGCCGTCATCTTTGCGGCGATCATGATCTGGTTAAGTCTCGTCGTACTTTGCAGGATCGTCGGCATGTTAGCCATTAGCATGGCTGAAACAGATACAGAAATCTGATTTGTTACTGAATCGAATCGACGATCGTCTGTAACTCTACCGTCAGATTATCAATGCGACAGCTCATTTCCCGTCGAGTACGATCCAAATCAGACAGCATTTCGGCTGGTTCATAGGTAAACAGATAAATCTTGATCTTTGGTTCGGTGCCGGAGGGCCGAATGGCAAGGTAATTCCCCTCGACCTCCAAGTCAAAGAAGATCAGGTTTCCTGTAGGGCCCTCTAAAGGAGATTGTGTCCCAGCAGCATTGGTAACCAAATGAGTTTGATAGTCTCGTCTGGCAACCACCGAAAGTCCTCCGAGTGTTTTGGGCAGTTCTGTCCGTAGATGTTCCATTAACCGGTTCATCCTGGCCATGCCTTCACTGCCCTCCATATAGATTGTTGCCAGATTCTCCTGGTGATATCCAAATTGCCAGTACAGCGACTCTAGATAGTCATGAAGAGTACGGCCTTCTGCTTTCAATTGAGCGGCAAGTTCAGCCAGCATCATGCTCGCCACAGCACCGTCTTTATCCCGACAATAATCACTGATCATAAACCCATGAGATTCTTCTGTCCCATAGACGAAATGCTCGGCTCCGCCTTCATCTATAGCTCCGGCAATCCACTTGAAGCCGACCAGCAGGTCATCCCGTGTGGGCACGGAGAAGCTTTCCCCAATTCTCTTGAGCATCTGAGTTGTGACTAGTGTTGTTACCAGAAAACTCTCTTCAGATAGTTCTCCTCGAGAATGCAGAGATTCTAAGCGATAAGCGCCTAACATAGCGCAAAGCTGGTTTCCGTTAAACACCTTCCACGGAGCATCGTCCTGTAAACCGACCGGCGCGGCACATCCCAGTCGATCTGCATCCGGGTCCGTTACAATGATCACATCAGCCGATTGTTGACGAGCGTAATCAATAATTGGTTCATAAACTTCCAGGTTTTCTGGATTGGATACATGCCCCGGCACATTGGAAAAATCCGGATCCGGCTGAGCGTGCTCTGGAAAGGTCTCTACTCCTTCAAAACCAGCGGCAGCTAAAACCCGAGGAATGACTAATCCTCCAACTCCATGTAGTGGGGAATAGATAAGATTCAAATCACGCGGCCCGTTTTGACTTAATGCCGCAACTGTACGTTCAAATTGCTGGTCGATCTCCTCAGTACAAATGCTGATCTTCCCAGCTTCTACTGCAGTAGCGAATTCGGCAACTTCAATTTCGTCAACATTTTCCATCACCTCCTTGATAATCGCAGCATCGTGCGGAGGAAGAATTTGCCCCCCTGACGACCAGTACACTTTGACAGCATTGTCTGACGGAGGGTTGTGGCTAGCGGTGACCATGATGCCACAGCTACACTGTTTTTGTCTCACTAGGAATGAGAGCTGCGGTGTGGCTCGGTACCCATCCAGGAAATAAACTTGAAATCCATTGGCGACCATGACCCCTGCACACAGTTCGGCAAATTCCCGTGAAAGATGACGCGTATCGTAGGCTATGGCACAACTTCGAGATTCTCCCGGGACTTGTGAATTTATATAGTTTGCAAGTCCCTGAGCACTCTCACCGATCGTACGTTCATTAATTGTGTTTGACCCGAAAGGATACATCCTTCCACGTCGTCCACCGGTACCAAACTCAAGTACTTTCCAAAAAGCGTCGTCCAATTCCTGCCATTGCTCTTCTTGGATATGTTTGACAATTTGAGGTAAAAACTTCGCATACTTTGGTTGCTCAATCCAGTTTTTAAGGTTTTCAAACGCATTGGAAGACAGTTTCCCTGCTTCCACAGCGAGCTTAACGGCATCGAGAAGTAATTGAATATCGAGCATGGAACCAATTAGCTATTTGAAAGTATAGATCTGGAAAATTTTTATAATTGTACATGGAATTTTGGTTTCTCTAAATCCACAGCCCCAAACCAACTTCGGCCATTCGAACAGAGTTTACCCGCTGAAGTCTGAAAGACGAAGACGGGTCGAACTGTCGAAATGGTTAAATGGTTTAATGGCTAAATGCTACAATAGTTTTTCTTT